>SDBS01001772.1_pt1 | contig 21797 bp, 14 predicted proteins | sample 2277091 | NCBI WGS metagenome assembly SDBS01 (sample SAMN10404972, study PRJNA504765) | marine sediment metagenome | isolation source: marine sediment core GS10_PC15, 163 cmbsf | place: Arctic Ocean: Southern Knipovich Ridge | collected 2010
ATAACTCTCTGGTTTGCAGTAATCGAATTTTAGTATGATGGAAATTTGCTGTGAATTCCGATTTCAAAGCATTTGCATTTTCTTCAACTTCGGTTAGTAGATAATTTAACATTCGACTTTTTACTATTCCCTTCTTATGGCAATTTACGCTGAATAAGATGGATATAGTAGAGGGCCCATCATCCTTTAGCTGCGATTTTTTTTCTTTTAATCCTTCAACATTATTCTGGTTCTGTGTTCTTAAATCAAAAGCGGGAGTATGGGAGACTTGGTAAGAAAAGCTTATCTGAGAATTATTTAAAGCTTTTAGAAATTGGTTAAGAGTAGGCTGGAGATTTTCGGGTAAGACCTCTATCTTAAAAACCTTTAGGGCAACTGTGGACGAGATTTTCTTGTTAATAAGGAAGAGAGTCGATGGTTCGTCTTTTATAACAAAAAATTCCACTTCTTCAAAGGGGTTGATGTATAATGCCTTGCTAAAGAGATTAAAAACAGATTTTAGAAAATTTTTACTTTGATCAAAAAAATAGGTGAAGAGAAAAAGAGGAAGGAGTAGCCCTACGGTAAGGTAGATGTTCATAGTTAGATAGTATAGTGAAAAAGAGATTGTTAATAATAAAATTACGCTTACAACCCCCTTAATATTGGACATTTTTAAGTTAATATCTCTATAACTAGGATTTACTCGCCAAATATCCAAAAAATCAGGACGAATGTTCGATTTTTCATCTAGTATATTATTTTCTTCATTTCTATCATTATTTCTCTGGTTAGAAGCCACAGTTCTATTAAACGACGCACACATATTTCAACACTATTTTTTTTTCTTTTTTTTCTTAAAAAATCTGGTATATTTAAACAAAAAATGTAATCTCTCTTTTTTCTGCCTTATTAACGCACTCGACTATTAGATTTAACAATTTTTTAACATCCAAGCTTTATTTTTATTTTTTAAATCCTCTTTAATTATATTTAAGTTAGATAATTCAATCAGTTTTGCCTTTAAGGCTATTATATACTCAATTTCTGTTATTTGATATTTGTAAATTATATCTAGAATGGTCTGATATTCTTTAGATAATAGTGCGAGGACTTCATTATCTGGGGGGCTATAAAGTTTTATGATTTCATCATAGAGAAAGCTTGAAACTATATTGTGAACGGGTAACGAAAATTTGCGAAAATCCTCCTGTTTTTTATAACTCTGAATTTCTTTTTGATTAACATTTCTAGACAACGCCTTATTTTTACTTTCCTGCCTGTGAGATTCAATTCTTTTTCTTTGATTTTTATTAATTTTTTCAAATTCATTATCATCTGGGAGGTGTAAATTATACTTTACAACAAAATTATTCACAAAATCACTATTATTTCCAGTAGAAAAATTATTTTCAATGTCTTGTGCCATTCCATTACGTTTTAAATATTGATAAAGTTTTTTACCCAAAGTAGTAAGTTTACAATACTTAGCTGGTACATAATGCATCGATTTTTCCCAATTCTTTCTATGCTTGACGCTAACTAAATGAGAATCTTTCTTACCATTATTAAACTGAAATCTTGCTAAAAATTTACAATCAATTTCCATATCGTTAATAATTCCCCGTGGATCCAATGGAGAGTGTTTTTTCCCTCGGTTATTTTGGTGTGTCCATGACCCTCTTCTACACACAAGATAGAGCAAAAGTGGTTCTCGAACTAGCACTTTAGTGATCAAGACCTTGAAATCAAAATTTTCAGAGTTTTCCATGTCTATCTCATTTTCGTTTTCTATCATAATTCTATTTCATACTCAATTACCAAAACCTCTCCCAATTTTTTCTTAAGACTTACTTTGTGTATCAACATGATCTACCCCTTAAGACATTTCTAGTATTTAAAGAAAAAAGACAATTTTTTTTTTCTGATTGATTGATTAAACATTTTTTAAACATTTTTTCTGCCTGTAACAATATTTTATACGATGTAGAGTATAGTTATCAGTCTATATAAAGGACAAAAAGAAAAAAATCATAGAAAAATGCAACACTCACTAAATTAAAATAATTTAAAATCTGGAATATCCTATACCTAAATAAGTCAAAAATTAGGAAAAATTTAAAATTGCCATCTGATAAAGTATTTACGGTTAACAAATATATTTCATTAAAATTGGAAGGAGAAGATACAAATGTTTACACTGGTGGAAAATTTTTCAGTCAATGCAAGTATCTGTTGATAAATATTCCTATAACCCAATTAAGCTCGTTTGACGAAATAACTTCTATTGACGAAGCAGCAGAAAAATTAGATCACGCGTTAAATCCTCTAATTGACGAAGAGGGAACTATCCTCCGAAATGATAGAATTCCACCTGAAACTGAATTTTGGGGTCATTGTTCTAACTTACAAGTTTGGTTCGAAAACGATTACGATACCCGTCTGCTTCATAGAAATTTAGCGTTTCCGCTATTGAAAAGGTTAACAGAAGAAGGAGACCCGCTTGCTGAGAAAGTGTTTAAACGCGAAATAGCTAAACGCATTGATAGTGGGACAGAAAGCGTTATAAAATATCTCATCCTCGAAAGATATATAGATCGTCTAGAATTTGAAGAGGTAGAAACATTTCTGGATTTTCAACCTTTTATTAACGCGTGTAGCTCGCTTTTGGATACGGAATTTCGCGACACTTATACGAGAGCTTTGGAAAAGCATGGTATGAAGTTCCCGTTCTTAAGATACAAAAACAAACAAGCATTTCCAGTGATTTTTTGGTTGCAAAAAATGCAAAAAACCGCTCAATGTGTGTTGCAAAACCTTCTTAAAAAAATAATTAGTCAAGCGTCTTATAACGCTCTGATATACTTCCGAATAGAGGGCCTTTTTTACGTATTGGACTACCGCAATTTTTCTGACCAACTTAACGCTCACCTCATTAATGAATTAATTAATGGCACAAATCAAGATTCTCACCTAATTTTTAATTTATCGTTTCTTATGTTAGTGTTCCTATCGTATGGGATCTACGAGAAACGGGAAGGTTTATCAGTAACCAAAACTAGGTTAAAAGATAATCTCAATTTTAAAAAGAATTTATCGCCGGAGCGATATGCTTCTTTAATAAATAATATCTGTGAGGGACTTGTAGACAATTACGATAGCGAGCAGTACAAATTTTACATAAAAGAAATTTACGAATTTTTTACCAGTTTTGGAGAGCACGCAATTGAAGGATTAACCTACCTGCTCGAAAATTCGTCGGGAGAATTGTTCTCTATCGCACAGAAATGCCTCATAAAAATTGAGACTGAAAATCCAACTTTAGAAGTTGGAAACCGACCTAAAATCGATATAAATGTAAGAACTTTGTTAGAATTGAATTCAAAGGAAATTATAACTTTGATCCCTTTTCGCACAGGAGCGAAACTAGTTGAAAAGTTTATGCTTCAACTCTACGAAATGCCAAAAGGAGACGCTAAGTGGGATTTTTTTGAAAAGGCTTACGGATTTTTTGAGAAAATTGAAAAAGAAAATCTCATTGAATTAGGGGAGGGGGTTTCGATAGTTTTAGCAAAACGAAATCTGGAATTAACTAAAATTTTGATTGAGTTTAAAATATTAGAATATCTAACCCAGAAGGAAGTTAAAACGATAGTATTAACCCATAACTCAGATTTTGTTAGGGATTTTTTGAAAGTTTTGGACTTGCAAGATCATTTCGAGAGCAAGTCAGAATTTATGGAGCGATTGTCAAAATTTTTTGGGTTATTGAAAGGGAACATCACCAAATCGGAAGAGAATAGAATCAAAGAGGTTTTTAAAGAATTTTCACCTACCTTTCAGAACGAAGTCGTTAAATTACATTTTATTGAAGATCTCACCGTAGAAGACCTATCAGCGTTGCTTCAAGTTAAAATCACAGACGATGATCTAAACGATTATTATTTTATCGAACCATTTTTGACTAACCTCGCCTCTAACACGAGTCTCGTAGAAGAGTTCCTTACTAAAGTCACTAAAAATCAAGACCGCAAAATTCTTGAAGGGTTATTGGATTCAGGATATCTCATTTATGTCAATATTAAAGAATTTATTACACTCAATCGGACGATTCTTCAAGGTTTTTTAGCCATGTTAAAAAATGTGCTTGGTTACAAAGACTTGGATGATGATCAATTAGACGAAGATAATTACGAAGAATACGATTACGATTGGAACCGTCACGAAAAGATCCAACGGTTAGAAAAAAGAATCACCAAAATTAGCGAAATTAAATCGCTTGCATCCTTATCCAAAAAAGAAATTAAACACAATTTTACATTGTTAGAATCGTTAATGAAGAAAAAATATCTTCAATATCTAAATCGAGATCAATTCTGGAATTTTTTCCCTGATGAATGTTCGTATCTACAACAAATCGAAATTTATTTAAAACATAACTTTACCTATTATCCAAATTATAGAATTGATAATCCCATCAAAATAAGAGATTTAGGATTCTCGCTTAAAGATAAAACAATAATATTTATCGGATTCGGAGGTTTTAAACTTACAAGCGAAAATATTGAGCGCGTTTTTGAGAATTTAGTAAATCTCTCTTCTATAGAAAGGTTAGAACTACAAAACAACAAGTTAGATTTTCTTCCAGAAATTATTTCTAAGCTCAAAAAGTTGAAATATTTAATTTTAGCTTATGCTGGGCTTAAATCAATCCCAGAAACTATAGGAGACCTGCCAAATCTCGTACATTTAGAGTTATACGGTAATCACTTAATATCTTTACCAGAATCTATTGGGAATTTAAAATCTCTTCAATATTTAAACTTAAGGAGCAATGACGATCTCAAAAATTTGCCGAGATCAATTGCTACATTAACAAATCTCAAATCTCTCTATTTGGGGAGGACATCTCTTACTACTTTACCTGATTCTATTGGTGATCTCAAATCTCTTGAGTTATTAAACTTAGACGAGAGCCAAATAACTTACCTTCCCGAAACTATTGGAGAAATGACTGCATTAAAAGGACTACGACTGGCAGAGACCCCCATCAAAAATCTTCCAGATAAGATTGGTACTTCAAAATCAATTAAAAATATCGATATTTCCAATACTGAAATAAAATATTTACCTGAATCAATAAAAAACATCAATTCATTGGAAGAAATCCTTGTTTCAATGTCGTACAGTAATAGTTTACCTGCGCTTCGCAGATTGATGGCGCCTTTGAAGTCAAAAAAAGTAAAAATTCTATTTAAGGGCAGATCTATCCCATCTGATTTTATGTATTTGACAAACGACCTAGAGGGAGATCACCCGGTGGCGAGAAACACATATTAAGACATTTAAATATGAAGAATTTACCAGGGAGTATATTCCCCTAATAATCTTTCAGCAGCGTTCATTAGAATTTCGCAATCGCAACCACCACCAAATTCTCGACATTTTTCTAAAAACTTCTCCTGTTCTTCACCAAAAATCTTCATTTTATCTAAAATTTCTCTTGAATATTCATGATCTTTCCCACCGCACCGGAATCCACCATCCCCATATTGACAAGCATTCTCTCCAGCCAACTCGTTTAAGAAAGTGCGTATCTGAGATTTCGTAATAGAAATATTATCAAAAGGGATCGTTGAACATTCTTCTTTTAGTTGTTTCACACTCTTAAATTCCTCTAGCAAATATCTCTTACTTTCTATTAATACCATCACATTTTCGAAATTCCCTTCTTTTAAATCGTTCTTATTAATCCAAATATATAAGATGCCCCCTTGTTGCCAACTCCACCCCTGTCGAGAGTCGGAACCTAACAAGAAGAGTAGTACCCAATTATCTTCCTTAAGTTGCAAGATTTTTTTTTTCTCATCTTCAGAAAAATTCATTAGATCAATATTTTTGGATGCTAATTCCACTTTTAATTCCATTCCAGGTCCAGCTAATTCAAACGGAAAGCCGAACATCCAATGACTCGTTTTATGAAAATTTAAATCAAAAAGTTCTTTATACAGACTTTCATAATTACTTTGTTTCCCACTAGGTAAGATTTCTCCAACAGGCTTAGCCCAAGGTGTTGGTAATGATATATCCTTAAAAAGCGTAAGTACTACTGACCTATTTGTTTTGTTTAATGGATTTTTCATCCTGACGATTTCTTTTTCGTTGGTATATGTTATTTTCCAACCATTCTTATCATTGGTTTCTTGGCTAGCATTAAAAAACACGTGCAATAATCCCTCCTTAAAAGGAAATTGGTTATCTTCAAAGTGTTTTAAATCCGCTAAGTTAATCTGCAGTAAGAAGTCGAGAGGTTCTCCCCTCCAATAAGGCCACTTAAAATTTTTTGGCACATCAGGATCTCCACCATATTTAGAAACACCAGGATTCGCAGCAAAAATGTGGATATCTAGTCGTATTTTAAATCTTAGCAAATCAAGTAGTTGATCTCCTAATTCTGATAAATCGTGCCCAGCTAAATATAACTTAAAGGCATCATTAAAGGTAAAACATTCATTTCCATCTTTTTGACTTTCTAAAAATTTAAGCCTATAAATTTTTGATAACGCGGTAGCTTTTAATCTACGAGTGTCGGTGTAAGGTTCATTGTCAGGGTCAATTTTTTTCAACTTCCAAATCGTCGATGGAAGTTCCATTAAATTATTAAATAAAAGCTCCTCGAGATTTGTTAGTTCTCCTACTGATTCTGGTAATTTGATAAGTTTATTGAAATTCACATCTAATATCTTTAGATTCTTCAACCTTCCAATTGTTTCAGGTAATTCCTCCAATTCGTTATAGGACAGGTTAATATATTCTAAGTGTTTTAAATCTCCTATAGAATCAGGAAGTTTTTTTAAATTACAATTTTCCAAATTTAGTTTGTTTACATGATTATCGTGTATCAACATTGTAGGAATACCCGTCGGATAAGATATATATGTAACATAGATGATCTGGTGAGTAAGAAGGGTTTGTAATTCCATAAGAAATCTTTTTTCAGAAAGAGGTAAATTTCTTAAGATATGGTCAAATATGAGTTGATTAAGTTCTTGCGAAAAGCCATAATATTCATCACCATATGATTTCACTAGCTTATCAAGAAATTGGAGGTCTTCATCTTCCATTAAATCGAGCAAATCTTTTTTTTCAATATTTTCCAACCATCCATCTGAAACTAATGAATATATCTCTTCCGCATCATTCTTAAGTATCTTTTCTTCAATGAGTTGTTTGAAATGTTTTGCTAACGTTTTTTTATATACCCATTGAAAACTCTTTCTACGTTCGTCATAATATTCTCCCCCAAGATAATCATTGACGATCATGAAATAAGCCTTGATGAACTTTTTAATAGCATTGTCTGTAAGGGAAAGCACGTGGTTAACAGTTAAATATGTGTCTAATTGTAACCAGAGTAGAATCTCTATGTCTTTAATTTCGAGGGTTTCAATCTTTTTTAGTATTAATTCTGGAAGCTCATCAAAGATATAGTGATAATACTTGGCTGGAAAATTAAATCCAGCATATAAATTATAATCTTGACAGCTTGAATTGATATAATAATCATCATACCATGAAGAAGAAGAAGAATCCTCATCATCTCCATATAATAGATGATCTAAAAAATTATAGAAATCCTTATAGACCGAAGGATCAGTATTTCGATTCACTATAAGTAGACTATTTATCAGGTCAACATCAGGATTAGTAAATAAGGCGATTACTTCGGATTCTTCAAGATGATAGAGCTCATCGTTAAAAAATAACGCTATTAATTGTCTTTTATCATTGTTTTTGAGAATGGCTTCAATATTCTTTAGAGTCATGTTCATTTCCAACTTTTCGCCTTATGTTTCAATACATATCGGATAAATCTATTTTGTCTTATATACAGTTTAAAATTATGATCTTATAGTATTTAACTATTAATGTTTTCTAAAAACTTTCAAAACAAACAAAATCAAAGAATATTAACCGAATCCTATAAAATAAGACCTCATTTTTTTTTTGTTCTTTATATACTACTCCTTAGTTACCGATTACGATTAATTTTGTTAGAAATATTAATTCCAATTCTCGTATTTGGTCTTCTTATGCTTTTAGGAATATTTATTAGATTTAAACAACTCGGTATACCCCTAAAAAATCCTTTCAGAAGAAAATTCAAATATGAAAAGGATCCTGACGAAAGGGAAGTGCAGTAATAACGAAATAATAATCTATTACGAGATTATGATCATTAAAACTTTTTTTTTTTTTTTTCTTTCTTTTGTTAGTTCCTGGATAAATTCATCAAGTGGTTTCCGAAGGTGGGGGTTAAGCCTTACCATATTATTTGGTTCTTTTATTAAAATGTTTAATTTAATGAAGTCAAAAATTTTATACGAAGCTATATCAGGAGATTTACTAAGTTCCTGGAGACTCCATATATCTTTCTTATGTAATAATTGGAGGATTTTTAAGTTGAATTCGTCTTTTACAATTTCATTTTTGAATTTTTGAATTACATTCTTTTTTCTTACTTGTATAAAATCAATATCAATACCTTTTAATTGAGCACAATATTCTACAAATTTCAAAGGATCTGCTACTTCGTCAAAATCATTCATTATTGTGCCAGAATGCCTTGATTCCATTACACCGCCCAATTTTTCAATTAATTCTTTTGAAAAGCATGTACCTATAACAAAAACCTCTAAATTGAGTAGACTTTCTAATCCTTCTATTTCTTTAATCGGATTTCTATTGATGTGTAACTCTTTTAATTTGAAAAGGGAATCTAGCCCTGATATCTCACGTATCTTGTTTTGGAATAAGGATAACATCTCCAAATTCTTCAATTTCTCTAAACCTTTAATCTCACCAATCTTCTGCTTACCAAGATTTAACCTTTTTAACTTACTGAGATTCTCAAGACCATTAATTCCTCCAATATTCCCCCCACCAAGATCATTACCGTCCAGATCAAGTTCTAAGAGATTTTTTAAATTTTTTAGACCTCTAATCTCAGAAAGGTCATTAGCACCAAGATCCAATTTTTTTAAGTTTGAAAGGCTATCCAAGCTTTTAATTTCTGTAATCTTATTATGTCGTATGTTAAGTGAAATAAGATTCTTTAAATTCCCCAATTCATTAATTTTAGTAAAGTTATTATGCCTTAGATTTAAGTATTCAAGATTATCTAACCCATCAAAATTAGGTGTAATGCTTTCACTTTTACTAAAACTACTCTCCATATCTAGAGTAATTAGAGATTTAAGATCTCCTAATGATTTTGGTAATTCTGATAACTGATTATGTCCTAAATGGAAAAATTCTAATTTCTTTAGATTACCAATCGATTCTGGAAGTTTCTTCAAACTATTCCCATTAAGGTTTAAATGATATAATTCAGTAAGATTTCCAATTGAATCGGAAATGCGCTCTAATCCTTGTTCTTCGACAACCAATACTTCCAATAAAGAAAGTAGACCAATGGAACTAGGTAATGATTCAATCTGAATTTGTCTTCTTGAATTAATACCTGGACTTGTTATATACAATTGTTTAAGACATTTTAATTGTCCTATTGAATCAGGAATCTTAGTTGTGTCCCCATGATGTATTGAAAGCCCGGATATTCTACCATCTTTAGTTGTAAAACCCATTGAAGTGAAATTTCTTATTTCGGCATGACTTTTCAAGAATTCATCTATCTCAGCTTGTTTCATATCTCTCAATGTAACAAGTTCGTCCCAGAGACTAATAAAGAAATTAGTACCTTTACCAAGTTCGAATTCTTTCACATAAGTAAATTTACTTGTAGAATATAGTTCGATTTCTTGAAGAACTTTAGATTCAAATCTCGGTATTGATACCCCTCTAAAATTCACAAAATCATTAAGATCCAATTCTTTTTCCTTATCAGATTTCTTGGTTTCTTTCTTAAACTCTTTTGTTATATCTAAAATCAATTCGCTATAATTATCTTCTTCGTAATAATCTTTGAGAAACTCCTTAAACCATTTTTGTTCAATAACGCGATCTTTTAAAAGTTTTTTGCGGTTAAACACAAATTTTATGTCGCTTTGATTGATTTTTTCTAACTTTTCTTTCTTATAGGAACTCGATGAATAAGAAATCTTTAATTTTTGGTTTTCAATATTCAATCTAATTGAAGGATTTGTATATCTATGTTTTATCGAGAAGACTTCCTTGAAATGTTCTTTTTTTGAATCGAACCTTTCGTATTCTGTTTCGTCGTCATAAAAGTCAACATGCTCGAAATGTCCTTCTATTTCATCTGAGATTACCTGATTTAAATTTAATACTGATTCAAGAATTAGGTATATCTGCTCGAGAAGAGTATTTTCATTATCCGAAAAATAACCTAGAAGGACACATTTGAATAAATCGTCTAACTCCCGGAAAATTTTACTTATATAATAATAGTTTTCTCTAGAAGTATATCTTGAAGTTTTAAACAATTTAACTTCTGAGGAATAAATTACTAATTTTCCTAGTAATTTAGTTAAATATTTAATATCAACGATGCCATATTTGCTCCATACTTCTTTAACTTGATTCAAAAAATTAATCCCTGTAGTTTCTCTTAAAATATCAATTAAGCTAAAGACATTTGATATATCTTTAAGGACTGATAGAAATTTAACATATTTTTTCGATTTATACACCTTTTCAGGTTCCTTTAACGATATTAATTTGATAATAGTTTCTCCTAGTATTTTCTTTATCTCTTCAGGTATATCGGTTTCGGTGTGGGAAAAATCATCTACATAGACACCATAATCCCTATTTAATTGATTTAAAAATTCTGTCATAAAATTCGGACTAGATTCCTTCAAAAATGTGTCAAATTCTTTTTCGTTAAACAAATCGAAATAATCTTCTCGTAAAATATCAGAAAAGTTAAAATTACCCGATTCTTTTATATTTACCGTAATTTTCTCCTTAATTATCTCTTTAGCAATCGAGGAACCCACATTAGTGAATTCTTTTAAAATTTTTAATGAGTCAGAAGATTTGAAACCTCTCTCATCTAAACCCTCTAGTATTTTATGTTTAAAAGTTTCATCATTTAAAATTATTTCAGAGCTCTCTTTATCAAGACATTTTAGAAAACCATCACGAATCATCTCATTTAAGAGTTCAGTATCTATAGTTTTTGCCCAATCGGCAATTGCGTTTTTTTCTTCCTTAACAATAAAACGAGAATTATTAATTAAAAATGTCAAAATCTTTTTTCTTTCACCACTATATTTAATGGTTTTTAAGACAAGTAATATACTCTTAATAAATTTTATATTAGAATCCTGAATTAGTGCTTTTATTTCAGTGCTTTCAAGTGATTTTATACCTTCTCCTTCAAATAAATTTTTAAAAGCTTCAGTATCGCCATTTTTAGACTTATTTATAATTAAACTTACATATACTCTTTTTGCATCTACATGACCCATTTCTGAAAGTTCTTTTAATATATTTATTTGTTCTTTGCTGAGATCGCTGTATTGATTACCACTAATTTTACCCATCAACCTGATGTATTCAATTAATTGCTTATCTGTGTTTCCATACATATTTCTTCTTGGAAGTAAAATTTTATTTTCACGGAGGGAAAGTTCTTTCAATCTCGGAAGTTTAGATATGCTCACTACCTCTGAAATCTCATTTTCTCTTAGAGATAAATACTCCAGCTCTATAAGATGCCCTAAGACAGATATATCTTTAATTTTATTATGGGCGAGATTTAAATGTTTTAGTTTTTTCAACGACCTCAAATACGAGATGTCAGAAATTTGATTTTCATCAAGGTTTAAATATATTAATTTTTTAAGAGTTTCTAAACCCTTAGTACTAGAAATTTTATTTTTACTAATGGAGAGGTGATCTAAATTTGTTAATTTTTCTAAACCATCTACTTTAGTAATGGAATTTTCTCTAATCCATAATTGTCTTACCTTAGTTAATATATCAAGATTTTCAATAATTGTTAAATTATTTTCACTAAGAACTAAATATTCTAAATTTTGTAGGTTTTCAAGACCTTCTATTTTGGAAATCATATTTTCTCCCAAATCTAGTCTTGTTAGACCTGTAAGGCTTTCTAATCCTTCAATTTTTTTAATAATATTCCTGTCTAACCTTAGGTCCACTAAATCTTTTAATTTCTCAAGACCTTCTATATCATTAATACTTTTAATTCCCTTTTCGTATAAATCTAAGGTATTTCCTATAACATAATATTTTATCCCATTAAATGTTATGAATTCAATTGTGCCATTTTCTAATTTTTTACAATGGTTTACGATCTTTTGAGGGTCCGTTACTTCTTTAGTCTTATTATCAATTCCGCCTAGCTGATTAATAAATCTCATTGAAAATATAGGATTTCTAAAAGATCCGATTTCTAATGCTAGCTCTTTTAAGCTTTTAAGATTGCCTAATCCCTTAATAACTTTAATATTGTTGTCTAGTATTCTGAACTCTTGTAAATTTACAAGTTTTCCTAAACCTTTGAACTCAGTTATTTGATTATGCCCAAGGTTTAATCTTTTTAAATTTATCAGCGAATCTAAGCCTTTAACTTCCTTAATTTTGTTTCTACGAAGATTAAGAGTTTTTAAATATTTAAGATTCTCTAATCCTTTTATTTCTGAGATATTATTATCACTTACAGACAGTTCCTTTAAATTTTTTAGATTTTCAAGCCCTTTAATCTCAATAATTTTATTATTATCAAGGTTTAAAATTTCTAAGTTAATGAGTTTACTAAGACCCTTAATCTCTTTTATTTTGTTGTATGTAAGATTTAATTTCGTTATTTCAAGGATTTTGTCGAGGTTTTTGATGTCAAAAATATCTTCAATACCCTTGCTCGCTAATTTTAAAGTACCTTCTTTAATTTCATACTTTGTTCCGCTATAAATAATAAAATCCATACAGATCACAATCCTAACTAATTTAGAATTAAGTTTTGTCTTATAAGTTATAAATGAACTTTGCTTCTTAAAAAAGATTATTCTCAAAATTTTATTTAATGTGTCGTTCTAAAAGCTGTTCAAGATTTTTTATCAAGATTTTTTAATTGTCAGGATTACTCCACTCGTCTCCAGAGAAAAGTTCTTCTTTTTTTGCGTTTAATTGAAGTCCGTATTTCGCAATGACACTGAATGCGCGTGTGTGAAATCGAGTAAAATCCTTTATTTTATAAATTTCTTTTAACGCTTCTTGTTTTAAGAATTCTCGAGCCTGTTCCTTAGTGTGAAGGATAATTGTCATAATCATAAGAAATATGACGAATAGATTTATATCCAAAGAGAGTCAAAAATTACGGATTCATATCTATTAAATAAACATTTTAAATAAATTAAAATAATTGAATAGCTATAAGATTCCTATACAATAAATGGGCAGAAAATAGAAAGTGAATTATTATGCATTCGTCTGGATTCGAATTTAATAAGGAAAAAATGTTTTTGCGCTTCAATGGATTAATGCTTGAGATTATAGAAAAGTCTGCAGGAACAAAAACATCAAAAAATAAGCATCAAAATTACAAGTTGTTTCAACTCTACCATGACGAATTTCTATTTAGATCCTATCAAGCTTATTCTATATTAAAAAGAATGAGATCCTTAAAAGAAAATGTTCTAAAACCTCAATTTGAGGGATTAAAACCTCATCTTAATATAACTGACGAAACTAAAATATTATTTTCGTCTTTTGTGACTCGAGAATATATTTATTTTGTTATGCCATTTCTTAACACGTTATTTATTTTGCAAGATAGGATAATGTTGTTGCTCAAACAACACCTGAATATTCAATTTACAAGACCAGTTCAAAAACCTGACGAAACTGACCAATTATTCAAATGGAGGTTAATGAGCTTTAGAGATTCGATACAAAAATTTTCTGGATGCGCTAACAACAATTTCAAGATTCTTAATAAATTTCCAAATGCAATTCAAAAATTAGTAAAGGATTATTGGAATGCGCACGCAGAAAATATTCGGCAGTATAGAAATTTAGATCAACATCAATATCAGATGTACTATCACTCGTTTTATCGTCTAAAACCTAAAGAAGAATATGTCCTCTATTTGCCAGATGAAATTACTAAAAATATAAAATTACACGAGATTACTTACAATAAAAAAATTGTTGCATTGGATTTGTTTGAGAGCGAATTTAGAGCATTTCACGATTTTGTTGAGAGTATGTTAAAACAAATTAAAGTCCAACCGTCAGAAATTCAACCAGGACAGTCTTTTTCACCCTTGGAAGGTTTATTAAAATATAATAATGGAGACTTACTCTCTACCATGGTTATTGGAAATGAAGCATTAACTTTTAGAATTAGTAAAGACAATGATTTAAATTCTAAAGCTAAAAGACTCGAGCTAAAATCTATTCCCAATAGAATTTCTTCTTTTAACTGGGAATTCAAATAATGTAAATAAGGTCATCTAATACATTTGTATTATTTTGTGCTTTTTGAGCTTCAGGATAACCTTCCGAATGATCAAAATTAAAAAAATTAGCTCGTTTGGATATCTCTTATAACCCTTTGAGACTATTTAGTTTGGATGTTAAGATTTTTAACCAATTAAGACTTCTAATCGATCCTACTCAAAAAGTAATAATAGAAAATTGTTTTAAACGACCTAAATTTAAAATTTAAAAAAAAGACTTTTTAGTTTGTGATCATAAATTTCTTTAAGCTTAAGCACTTCCTCTCTATAATCTTCAAGTTTAACAGTATATACACCTTCAATGCTATCCTCAATAGAATATCTCCTTCCACGAGTCCATCTAATATTAGAGATAATAACGTCCTCCCCTTCATGAATCAAGTCCCAGAATAGACCGCCACAACATTCCAGATGCCCGCATCCTTTAACGATTAGATGATCGTCCTCCCAATCGTCATTATCGCTCTCTGAAATAAGATTTTCTGTAATACCTTTTACAAAAGTTTCCACGCGTATAACGGGATATGGTTCATAAACGAGACAAAAATCCCCAAGAAATATCTCAATATATCCCGCAAAAGCATATGGTGAGCTTAACTTAACGTTTTTGATAAAGATTCTAAAAGATTTGTCTCTATTATCATAGATAGGCTTTCTCTCGAGCAGTTTCCTATCGTGCTCTTCTACTGACCAATCAACAAGTCTGAGCGTTAAAAACATTTTGAAAAATTTTGGAAAGTCCTCATATGGTACTTTTGGTTCCAGATTGAAAGGGAAGAGCAAAATTATTCCATCTTCAGTATCAAAAGCAGGAGTGCCGTTTTTATACCGTATTAACTCTTTACTCTTCCATTTAGCGTCTGGGAAATATTTTGGTATAAAGGTTCCCTCCATTATTAGAGCAGAATTTGATTTTGGAACCGCTCTACGATTACTACCTCTTTTAGTTTTGCCCATTTTCCGTTCCAATTCTTCAATCAAATCAAATTGATAGTACTTACTCTCAAGTTCAAAGGGAGATACGTTTTTGGGCATTAATCTGTGCTCCGTTATTGGAGACCGAGAGCCCGAAATAAGCACGTCAACCTCTTTTCCTATAAAATCCTTTATATCGCCGTCCTTATATAAAGTTGAGTCTAGGGTAATAGATACCCCGCTACCTAGACTAATAGTTATAAGGATTGTTTCGTCTTGATTTTCTTTAACATTTTCAACTAAAACTTTCATTTTTCACTATTTAATTCTTGTCTTAACTATAATAAGCGCAACAGAAATATATTCAGTCGTAGAAAACGTCTATTTCGTATTTGCTTATAATTTTTTCTTTCACAGCTCGTTCTAACGTTTCTTTATCCCCGCCTAAGGAAATACGATGTAATTTCATTGCCTTGAAAATAGACGTGGATGCCATCACCTTCCTTTTTCAATAAAACTTTAGAACAAGCTCTAAATTCGTTTGATTTCTCAAATAGCCTTTCATTTGGCATATCGAAATATTCTCACTTTTTGTCTTAAAGGAATATATATTACTATTATATTCTCCGCTTTTATTAAAGTATGGTAATATTTTAAAGGAAATTACATTAATCACCGCGGAACTCAACTGTAATATCTGAAGCAGTTTTCTTTTTTTTTCCTTTTTTTTTAGGTAAATATGTCTACCCCCACAGTGAGTTTGTAGCAAATTAGTATTTTTTTAATAACAATTATTTATTTATGCGAGGGAGGTCATTTTTTTATTTATAAATAACCCATAGTATAGGAATATAATACTAAAATATTACAATTATGAACAATTATGGCTGAGATTGAAATAGAAATTACACTTCTCGTAACTTATCTTCTCGTGGGATTAGGAATGTTGATATGGTTTAAACATGTCGGTATGCGTAAAAATCCTTACCGATATCTCAAAAGAAAGATAAGGTTAAAAAACATAAAGGATCCTAGCGAAAGGGAAGTGCAGTAAGAACGAAATCATAGTTTATCACGAGATTATGATCATCAAAACTTTTTTTATTATTAATTTGGTGTTCTTTAACACTATAATGTGTTGGTGGCTATAAGGTGAGAACGAGTAATATTTGCGAAAAATTGAGTATAAGTATGTCAAATATATCAAGAAAATTTAAAGATAAAATTGGTAAAAGGTTTAAACTTGAAAACTATAAGAGTTTAGTCAAATCTGCTGAACTTATTAAGAGATTTTTATTTGGATTGGATTTAATTGACTCATTAATTTAAAAATTATGATTGTGATCACATGCACAATTAATCGTTTTTTAAATGAAATTTGATTAACCGATATTCAATAAATAGTGCACATCTTCATATTGCTTATTTATTATGTTACTCTTAGAAAACTAATAACTATAGAGTTAAATATCTTTATAAAAAATGTTACTAAGATTGAAATATATTTAAAACTACAGATAACTTAATTAACAAAAGAACAAAAATTTTGAAATTTCTTTAATCTTATTAATATATGCATTCTAAAGCTGAAACAAAAAGGGAAAACCTTCGGATTCTACTAAAAAATTTCGTAGAATCACGGGATGATGTTATAATAGCTTTAATTTATTCAAATGATCTGTTGTTACTAGCAAAATATGGAAAAATTGAAGGAACAACTCAAATAGAGAAAGAAACTGAAGATATTTATGGAGCATTTACTGCTATCGTTGAAAATCTACTAGATAAAATAAGTTCGGAATATAAATCTGGCCGTTATGGTAGCTGTTCATTTGAAACTGACGATAATCGTATAATTTACTTAGAAGCGGGATTTAAAGCAATATTATTATTGGTCTGTGATTATAAAACAAATTTAAGCAAATTATTCCCAATTGCATTTCTTGTTGTCGAGAAGATTGCTCAGTTATTTGAAGACAGCTTTGATTTTAAATATGATTCTCTAGAAATTCCCGATCTAAGCATTCCCGAAAAATTTTCTTTAGGATTAGATAAGTTTTCAATTCAGGAATCAATACCTATAGTAGATGGAGTAAAGACAACTCATAAATTCACGAAAGAAAAACAAATAGAAATAGTATTTAAATTTATTATACTCGGTTCGGGAGGGGTTGGAACGACCACCTTAGTGAATCGATTCTTGAAGAAAGAAAACATCGTTGATTATCGACCTAAAATGGGAATTGATCTTTCCACACAACACTATGAAGTTCAAGGCTATAAAGATGACATTATAAAGTTTTTAATATTCGATTTAGCGAGCAAAAGTTCTTTCAAACTCGTTAGGAGACAATATTTCAAAGGTGCTAACTGCGTGTTTATAGTTTACGATGTTACAAGAAGAGATACGTTTGAAGAAGCAATAGATTTTTGGTTTAGCGATGCGAAAAAAGAATTAGGAAATATTCCATTTGTTCTCATCGGAAATAAAATCGATAAGGAAAATGAAAGAGAGGTTACTAAAGAAGAGGGATTAACTAAAGCTAAAGAAATAAAAAGTTTTTTCTTAGAAACCTCAGCATTACAATACATTAATGTTCAAGACATGTTAAAAATTATTGGGATAGGATTATTTTTTAAACATTTTGAAGTAAACGATATAAGAAATCCCTCGAAGTAAGTAATATCTTAGAAAAATTTGTCGAATTAAAATACCTTATAACTATGAGTATTCTAGACCAATATAAGACGATAAAGATTTATTGTTGATTAGATTGAAAAATTTAAAAGTTACTGAAAAAAAGAAATCAGAATATATAAGTCTTAAGGATTTATACAATATCAAGAAATCTCGATACAGTAAACCACTAAAAGAACACCCTAACAATTATAGACCATTACACTATGAAGAAGCCGAAGTGCTTTACGAATTAAGTCAAATAACAGATACAAATATAAACTTTGATGTAGGCGGTTATGATGTTTATGAATTAAGTTTTGCTGGGTCGCGACTTAAGAAAATACCTGAATTAATAGGAAATCTCAAGGAATTAAGATATTTAACTATTTCTTGTCCTCAATTAGAAGAGCTACCTGATTCAATTGGTAATCTGAAGAAATTAATTAAGCTAAGTATTACTTCAGAACATAATTTAACTAAGATTCCAGAGATATTATGCAATCTAACTTTACTTGAAGAGCTAACCTTAGAAAAAAATAAGCTTAAATCTCTTCCCGACGCAATAGGTGGATTAATTTCACTTAAAAATTTAATTTTAAACGATAATGAGTTGGAAATATTACCAAACTCAGTTGGAAAGCTGAAATCCTTAAAAAAATTGGAATTACGTAATAACCAATTAAGTAAACTACCAAACTCAATAGGAGATTTAGAATCCCTTAAAGAATTATCTCTAAGTAACAATAAAATAAAAACACTTCCAAAAACGATAGGAGATTTATCTTCACTTGAAGAGTTTCATATTGATCACAATAAATTAAGTGTAATACCTGAATCTTTCGGGAATCTAACTCTTCTTAACAATTTATTATTACATAATAACGAATTAATCGAACTCCCATCATCAATCGGAAAATTAAAACTTCTTTCAACCATAGAGGCTAGAAATAATAAACTAACCACCATCCCTGACACAATTGGAAATATAAGAAATTTGCGGAATCTCGCTCTACAAAATAATAACTTAACTAAACTTCCAGATTCTATAGGAAATATAAGAAATTTAAATTCAATTTATCTAGACAATAATCAGCTAACTTCACTTCCTGATACTATAGGAAACTTAAAGTTTCTAAATTATGTAAATATAAAAAATAACAACTTTACTGCTTATCCAAACAAATTAGGACATGTAGACATAGTATACCTAGAAGGGAATAAACTTTTAGAGAAAGATTATCCTGAAACAGGTCAGATAGAGCGTTCTGAAAGTATCGCAATTCAATCTTTAGAAAAGATACTTGGAAGAAAGTTGGGGATTGGATGGGAAGATAATTCAATTCTATACATTGAAATTAAAGATAATTATGTTTCAGAATTAGATTTAACACGCTCAAACTTAAATTACATTCCAAACTGTATTGCCTCCTTTACTCACTTAGAAACTCTCAATATGAGTCAGAATAAAATTAAGGAAATACCTTCTTTTATATTAGACTTTGAAAACCTACATCGACTTATTATGGATGATAATCCAATATGTAAGTTATCTCAAGTATTTAAGAATAATCTACTGTTTGCTACTTATCCTGTATCATCCGGTCAAGGTTCTTATGTATTTGGAGAAAGAATTACGATTACTTTAAATAATAATCATAAGAGGCTATTCAAAATCCTTTTGAGTTCAAATTTTCAATTGGAAAATAGCTTAAAATCTTTTTATAAGGATAATTTTTCTAATAAGGAGGAATTAATTATTATATCAAGTAAATTAAGTAAAATTCTTACGCGCGAAGAATTTCTTGAATATATAAACAATTTGAACATAAATGAATTAAAAAAATATTTTTCCAGTGCAGAAGAGAGTCCTTTATTATTTTATTTGGATGGAATGTTAAGGTATCTAGATAAGCTTGGTGTCATCAGAAGTTACAAAACGCTAATTTATGATGTGATAAAAGCTCTTGGCCCTTACATTATTCAATATCTTTTAGGTCTTTTGATTGACCAAGAGAAATATTTGAGAGTTTCTGTTCTTGAAGCTCTCGTTCATATAGATGAGTTTAACAAAAATATCCTTAAAGATGTTTTATTTTCAACACCCCATAAATTGAAAATTCGATATATTTTCCACTTATCCCCATATATAACTGCTCTTTTAGACTTTTTAAATCCACTTGAATTATTTAGATATATTGACAAATTTCACGCTCAACATCTCAAATCCACTTTTCGCTGTAGAACAATAAAGGCTCAAACAATTATAGCTGAAATCATTATGAGAGAATCTGTTGACGGGCAAATAATAGAAAAATTAGCTGAACAATTGGCAGAAGCTGTAATTGAAATATCGAATTTAGATCCTCAAAGTTTTATCCATGATTTTTTACCTGAAGAAGTGATTGACTTATTAAGGAAGTTATATAAAATTGTAATATCCGCTCCTTTAAACAATAAAATTTTGAATTGTATCGATCATATCCAATCAGTAGAAGAAGAATGGAAAGATTATTGATAAAATTTCGTATTGAAAATAGCGAGGAGCGAATTGCATTGCATAAGAAATTAGAGAACTTCTTTCCACCTTAACAATTGTAAAAAAGCGATATTTGAAATTACACCTGATATGAAGGATTTAAAAAAAGATTTTCAGTTGACTCGCTTTAAATACGAGCCGTTATGAATAAAGGCTCAGCCTTAGTCGATTTAAGTAATGGTAAAGATTAAAAAGTTAACTTTTCGAAAATTTTTTATTATAACTAGTAATAAATGGCTTTTCAATACCAATCTGTCGCCCAATATTCATCCAAATCCTTCTTAATATTAAAATTATGAGTTAATACTTGTCTAAAACGTGGATGACTGCGATATTTTTGAAATTCATAGTAGATATCAGCCATTTTTTTAAACTGCTGATCACCCCCGCATACGTCTTTATGTGCTACTGCTGCCCTAAAGGATCTTCTTAAGAATTCTATCATGTAATCGAATTCCTCTAAGATTGCAGCAATTCTTGCTTTATGGAATAAGGCATGAGGCCACATGTTATCAAAATTTTCCGACCCGTTCGCACAACTTAATATTTGACCTCCCTCTACTAGTTCACCATTCTCCAAAAGATAAATGCCATAATCGACAATGAAGTTTCCAAATTGAGAGGCTTGATCATAGTTTTTCTCTATTATATTCTTATTCTTAAAGAGGGTTCTTTTAACATCATAGTTTATAGACTTCTCTTCAATACCCTCAACATTCTCTGGAAATTGTCTTAATTCTTTTCCAGAAAATTTCCTTTCTGGATTACTTTTTTCATCTATTTTAGACAGGAAATCTTCGTTTTTTGGGGCACCAGCCACTAAATACTTGGAGTTTGTTATTTCCTCTTCACTGCTTAGGGTATAACCCTTTCTCTCCTTAGACTTGCGGAGAGAGGTTGCTTTCTTCTTAGCTTCTTCTTCAGATGCCCATTCTTTAACAGTATTTTTACCTTTTGTTCCAATTCGTCCATATCTCGTAGTATATGTATTTCCTTCTATGGTAATCTCCCAAAATTTGCTTGAAGCACCTTCAATAAACACATAGTAATATTTTTCACTCATATTATTCCATCAATCAATATTCTTGTCAAAAGAAAAGAAAGGGGTGACTCCTGCCACCGAGACCTAATAATAAGGTCAGAAATAAAATAGGGGGAGGAGGGCGAAATGAGTGTGCTAAACACACTACCAAAAGACAAAAATCCAGGGTGG
>SDBS01001773.1_pt1 | contig 21796 bp, 24 predicted proteins | sample 2277091 | NCBI WGS metagenome assembly SDBS01 (sample SAMN10404972, study PRJNA504765) | marine sediment metagenome | isolation source: marine sediment core GS10_PC15, 163 cmbsf | place: Arctic Ocean: Southern Knipovich Ridge | collected 2010
CCCCAATGCTGCGCCGCTGCCTGCAGTGGTCGCCTGGCGGCTTAGGTAGCGCCCGGCCCCTCGAGCTGCGTCCGCCAGCCCACCCAAGCTCACCGCCTGCTTCTCAAACTCATCCTGGAAGGACAGCATCATCTGTTCAGTGATTCTAGGCATTGAGCAGAAGGGGTAGTTGAGCCTGCAGCTGCGCGCGGTTTTCTCTGAGGGCACCTTGAACGATGAGCATACGACGCAGCTGTTCTGCCGTGACGCTCTCCTCAGTTGGGGCTTTACCTGCCCCCCTCACATCCGGCCAGAGCCGTTGAATCTCCTCACAGTCTATCGGAAGGCCCTCGGTGTCCACCTTCACGAAGTCGAGCGGGTCGATGGGGCAAAGGATCCCATCGAAGCGGTGCACCGAATCGAGGTAGGCCAAGACCTCATCCGACCAGCTCGTATCCGTGCGAATACGATTGGCCAGGTCCACCGAGATGGCGCACTGGGCCACCGTCGGCACCTGCATGATGTTGAAATCTGGATACAGGTTGTTGAAGGCCATCGTGCAGGGCAGGAACACATCCCAGTCAAGCCAGAACGTGTTGACGTAGTGCAGCGTCTTGACCGCCTGGACCTTCCCCATGTTGAGGTCGCTAATGCTCCTCGTCGGAAAGTCCTGGGGCACCTGCAGCTCAAGGGTCTCCGGCTCCCACTCCATCCACTCCGGGCCGTACTTCTGAAGCAGGGCGAGGTCCAGAACGTATGGGTGGGTGTCCGGATGCTGGAACAGGTTGATGTAGGTCGTCGCCCGCGGCCGCTCCTCCTTGAAGGCGGGCTTGACCTCAGCCCCCTCCGTAGTCTCTTCCACCGTCGTGGGGGCATCCTCCTCGAGGTCAGAGAGATCGAGCGCGGCAGCCCGCTTGAGCAGCCCGTGCTGCTCAAACACCGCCTTGAACCGCCCCTCGACCTCTTGGATGTCCACGCCTACGACGCCGAGGCGCCCTCCTGCGGATCGTCAGACGTGCTGGCCATCCGCATGATCACCAGCTTCTGGTCCCTGGGCAAGGACGAGAAGATGGTCACCGGGTCCTTCAGGAACTCGGCGGAGAACTCATCACCAAACCGTTCCTTGACCCGGACGTTGCGGAACTTGGAGAACTCCACCAGCTTGCGGTGGGTGAGGACCTCGTTGCCGATGACGATGGACTCGTCTGGGTCAGTCTTGCTCTCCTGCTTCTCCGCAGTCTTGGCAAAGGCCGAGTAGTACGGGTCTGGGATATCCCCGCCCCAGTAATGGTCCAGGCCCGTCGCTCTGTCGAACTCGGTGAGGCAGACGGCGATGGACTCAGCGTCCATCACGTTCGCCGATGAGGCTAGCTTGTCGAGCACCTCCACATCGACGGCTGCCTCCTCGACCTCATCCAATGGTTGCATGGCACTGTGGAGCACCGACCGGCGAGCATCGAAGGCAACCTTGATCTGGGTGGCTCCTGCCTTGCTACCGCCGTAGTGCTGCGCGGTCTCACTGGTAGGGATGCTCAGAGTGTCCGCCCTCTTGACCATGTTGAAGGCGAACTCCCTCCTCAGCGCCGGGGGCATCTCATGCAGCCACTTCTCGAAGTAAGCCGAGGCCGTCTTCACCTGATCGTAGCCATCCAGTGGGAAGCGGCCCTGGCTCGGCACGGCGTAGTACTGAGCCTCCTTCTTCTTGACCAGCTTGGGGGGCTCTTGCCCGCTGACATCGACCTTCGGCTTGAGCTGGTCTGACTGTGGAAGCGCCGGAGGCTGCTCGCCCTTGACCGGCTCATCCTCGTTGTCGTCGGGGGTCGCGTCCTCGAAGGCCTGCTTGATGAAGTCCATCTCATCGAGGATGACGACATCAGGACAGACAGCAGGACGGACCCCTGCCGTCTTCTGGATGACGGTCTTCTTGTCCTTCGGCTTGACGTTTTGCGGTGCGCTGCCCGGCATATCGTAGGTCTGTGCGAGCTCGGCACCTTTCTCGATGGTGTTGCCGAACATGTCCTTCCACATCTGCCTTCGCGTGATGACGTCCATCGCAGCCTCCTACTGAATGACGGCGGGGTTGATCATTGAGCCAGAGCCCTTGGCCACCTGCAGCCCGCCCTTCACCTGCTGGGCAGTGCCCTTGGCGATCCCGGGCGCCGTGGCGGCAGCCAAGCCGAGCCCCAGCTTGCCCCCGTACAGCTTCTCGGCAGCTCGCATGCCCAAACCAGCTTGCTTCAGGACCTCGGGAGGCTCGAGGCCGTACCAGCCGCAAGCCTTGATAAGGTTCTGGGCAGCTACCTTCTGCGCCTCGAGGGGAAGCTTGTGGGCCGTCTTCACGAAGTACTCCACCGCCAGGGCGGTGTTGCCGGAGTCTACGCAAGCCAACTTTCGAAGCACCGTGCCCCCATCCAGGAGCACCAGCGCGAACAGCTCATCTGGAAGCTGGTCCCGCTCCGCGGAACTGAGCGGGTGCGCCTCCTTGATGAGGTCGGGGACCTCCCTGTAAGTGGGGAAGACCCCTCGGAGGATCTCTCCTTCAGGATCATCATAGACGTCAAGTACCAGGCCACTCAGCTTCTCCATGAGCCTCCTCCAACGGGAGCGTAACTGCGCAATTCTACATGAGCAAGTCTAAGGGCAGGACGGTGATAAGAGAAGTGGACAGCTGTTATCAGGAGGTAACATGATCAATTATCCACCAGGCATGCCGCAGGATCAGAGAGTCTGCTTCGGTGTGCACTGGGACGCAAACGCCGCACAATGCAAGGGCGGACTCGACCCGTCCATCATGAGCACGGACGGCACAGCCACGCACCGTAGGTGCGACTGGTTCGCCAAGTGCGCGGCCGAGACAGTCAAGACCAACCTGAGCAAGAAAGGGATGCCGTACCAGGCACAAGCACAAGTGAACGTTCCAGTAGCCCCACCCATGCAATCCATCATGAGGGGGGTAGCCCAAGGAGCCCGACAGGCACTCGTCAGGCACATCTCACAGCCCACAGCGCCGACGGTACAACCAGTTCATCCCAACACGGTGCAACCCCACTATGGACAGCCTGCACCCGTCATGGTTCACCCGTCACAAGCGGCGGTTCCGTACATGGTGTCGATGAACTACCAACAGCCCGGCATGCAAATGCCCGGCTACCTCACCGTGCAAGAGCCCTCCATGGAGGGACAACACTGGACCGTGAGGCTGATGCTCAACATCGGTCGAGCCATGGTGAAGGCTGGAGCTCACACCACCGCTAACTTCGTGGACCACACCCCCGTGAACCAACCGGTCTACTGCCAACCGGAGACGCCCAAAGAGCAGAGCTGAGATGCAGATCGTCAGACGTGACCCCGACAAGGCCTACCTGGACACGTGGCTGTGGATCCCCAAGCCGCTCATCAACGTCACAGCCACGCAGTCCGCCTTGAGCTTCCTGTTCGAGGATCGCTACTCGGGGAAGAAAGAGGTGCTTTGCCTTTGGAAGGACCACAAGCACCACCTCCTGGTGCCCAGGGCCTTCTGGGCCCCGGGCTCCCTGCCCTGCGACGTGGTGGACTGCAGGCCCCGTGTCTACGAGCACATCGAGTTCAAGAGCCGCATCCTGCTAGACCATCGAGTCACCGACATCGATGAGCGGCCCGTGCTCATGCCCACCGGCTCAGACACACAGAGAGCCTCCCTGGCGGCCCTACAGGCCGCCATGGGCGGCGTGCTCCAACTAGCTTGTGGTCTCGGAAAGACCGTGGTGGCCCTGCAGCACATCGCCCAGAGCGCCGTCCCCGCTCTCATCGCCGTCGACAACACCAACCTGCTTGCGCAGTGGGACCGCGAGATCAACACCTTCCTCGATGTGCCTGGTGGTATCGGCTACTTGATGAGCGGGCACAACACGTGGAAGCGAGGGATCGTCCTAGCTACCTACCAGACCCTAGCCAACCGAGCTGACGACATGCCAGAAGAAGTTCGCCGCTGGTTCGGCAACATCTACTTCGACGAGGGTCACCACGTCAGCGCCCCGGTATTCTCCAGGGGCGTCGACCTCATCTACGGCAACCGCTACGCGCTTACAGCCACGCCTAAGCGTGACGACGGCTGGCACGTCATCTGCGACTTCCACATCGGGGACGTGCTGTTCAAGGACCTGAAGCAGTCCATGAAGGCACGCATCCTCTTCAAGTGGACGGGGCTCGAGTTAGATCTCACCAACCCCGCTGTCTACAACGCCGTAGTCGACGTCAACGGGGAGGTACACACGTCCAAGGTCTCGTCCTACTTCGGACAGTGGCGAGACCGCCTGTGGACGATCATGCAGGACTGCATCGACGCCGTTGCCATAGGCCGGAAGGTGCTGCTCTTGTCGAACAGCGTCGATGAGGTCGTCAACCTCATGACCCTGTGGACGCGTGGACCTCATACCGACCTCTTCACAGACATCTCCGTACCTACCCCAACCGAAGTGGGCGAGACTCTTACACCCACCGCTCTCACACCTCAAGAATCCAAGGAGATGAAGCGGCGTATCACCACGCTGTGGCGATGGGCCAACGGCAATAGGGCTCAACAGCGTCAGTTCGACCAGGCGCAGTATGAGGCGAGGGACCTCATGCTCAAGTGGCAGCAGTACGTGGTGTACAAGAAGATCCTCAATGAGCTCAGCAAGAGGCGGCGCAAGTTCCTCAAGGAGCTCCTCGCCGAGCCGAGCTCGGCCGGGGTCATGACCTACGGTGTGCCGCCCAAGGTCCGCCAACAGTTCCTAGACGAGCGACCCGTAGTCTTCGCGATCACCAAGTACGGCAAAGAGGGGCTGGACTGCCCCGACCTGGACACGGTCTTGGTCTCCTCGCTGTTCTCCGGCAAGAACGGCTTGCAGCAGCTCATGGGCCGTCCTACTCGTCCCAAGGCTGGCAAGAAGCCCATCGTCGGCTTCTATGTAGACAACATTGGCCACTGCCATGGCATGGCTCAGAAGCTTCAGAAGCACCTACGCGATTGGCCCCTCGAGGAGAGCGGCCCCTTCGACTACGAACTCATCGGATACCCCAAGGTAAGAGCATGCACGACAACAATGAAGATGGCGTTTGGGCAATAGTGGCCGACGCCGGCGGCAAGAAGTACATCGGCCGACTCATCTACGACATCCCACCCAAGGACAGCGCAGATATCATCGGCGCCATGACCGACGGCATCCCCGTCAAGATGGTGTCGGCCTGGTCCTTCGTCGAGATGGACCTAGTCATCCCCGGCCCGCAAGGCCCGCAGGGCATCCAGCACATGACGCACGCCCGGCCGGCGAACAACTGCCAGGGGGCCAGCGACTTCCACATCGTGCCCACGCTGATCCACTTCTTCTGGGACATGAAAGAAGCTGACCAGCAACGGAATAAGGATCTCGTGGGACAAGCTGAAGAAAACTCTATGCGCAACCGGGCCGACAAGGCGAACATCGCCCTTGCCGGCCCGGGAGCACCACTACCCTCACCACCAGGAGGTTTCCGTGGACCTGGTCGTCCGCCCGGACTTTCGTAAGACCCTCTCGGTACTCCGAGACGAGTGGGTAGACTGCACCAAGTGCGAGCTCGGAGTCCGCAGAGCTGAGGTAAACGGAAGCTTCGTCTTCGGCGAGGGCACCACTGGTGGCATCATGTTCATCGGTGAGGGCCCCGGCGTGGACGAGGAAGCGCAGGGGCGCCCCTTCATCGGGCGCTCCGGCCATGTATTCCGCAACCTCATCTCCAAGATCGAGCTCACCAACGTCTACATCACCAACGTCGTCTCCTGCCGTAGCTGTGGACAGGCGTTCGATGGAGAAGGCAACCCTCGCACAAGGAACGACCGAGACACGGGACAGCAGGTGCCGATCATCAAAGACCAGGCCCCTCTGCCCGCACAGATGCAAGCTTGCCTGCCACGACTGTATGAGGAGATCTATCTGGTCGACCCCATACTCATCGTGGCGCTGGGCGGCCCCGCCATCGAGACACTGTCAGGCAAGCCGGCACGCGTGCTGGCTGAGAGCGGTGTCCTTCAAACCATCACCATCCCAGGTTCGGGCTACAACCCCAACCTCACCGAGAAACGCAAAGCATGGGTCCGGAAAGTCCGAGGGGCATGGATCATGCCGGTGGACCAGAACAAGGTCCGCTACTCGATGATGACCCTCGTGCACCCAGCTTACGTCCTAGCCAAGCGCAAGGACGAGAGGATGGGCAGCCCAGTCGAGATCTTCTTGGCTGGAATGCAGAAGGCAGCGAGCCTCTACGACAGGTTCGTACTTGACGTACACGGAGACGCGTCGCCACAAGCGCGCAAGCTCAGCGAAGCAGACTTCATGAAAGCGATTGAGGAAGATTGATGGCTAAAAGAAAGGCGGAGCCCCGGCTCCACGACATTCCCATCAGCGAGATCCCAGAAGTGACCTCCCATGAGGCAGTCCTGGCTCGCTACCGACAGTTCCAGCAAGATAACCCCGAGTTCTTCCAGTACCTGCACCAATTCGAGGAAGAGCTCAACACCGCCCGTCAAGCTGCGGACAAGGCCGTCCGAGCTCGCGGCGTGAGTTGCGGGAGCTGGCACAAGTACCAAGAGGTCGACAAGCCCAACCCCGATGTGGCCTACCAGATCCACGGGCATGAGAAGTTCCTCACCCTCGGCGGCTCACTCGAGACCGTGACCAAGAAGAAGCTGGAGAAGAGGCGCTACATGAGCAACGTCGCGGCCGGCGTGGTCACCCCCGACGAGAAGGCTGCCGTGGTGAAGGTGGAGCACCGCTACCACTCACCCGATGAGATGGTCATCCCCGAATGAAGTGGACCCGGATACTCCAACGACACGGGTATCAAGTTGAGATTCAGGAGGGGACCGACATCGATCCCTTCCTATGGCTCGCCCAGCAAGCAAAAGCCCGCGGAGAGTCTGTGGCAACCGTCTCCTTCCGAACGTCTCTGGACTTCGGCAAGGCGAACTGTATGGTTTCGATCAGCTGCCCTCAAGACGAAAGCAGCATCAACCTGGCCGGTGAGCTCGTCTTCCGCAAGGCTCACGAGCTCACCAACGACGGCGCCAGCCTCATCGGCGAACCGCCGCTACCGAGCATCGAATGAAGATCGACGGAAACCTCAAGGCCGACGAGCTCCGTGTGGGGCGCATCACTATCGACTACCTCCGACAGCCCATGGAGATCAGCGCCCTCGCGGCCATCGTTCGGAACGAAGACGGCGAGACGATGGCTTGGACGAAGGCTCAGGGCTCCTGGTCCGACGAAACCCGCACTGCCCTCAACAAGCTGCGCGAGTGCATGGAGGTCGACATCTCCAGGGTCCTGTTCGGCACCACGACAACTGACTCGGCGAGCTCCGGCAAGGGGCTGAAGGTGGGCGGCGGGCTCAGCGAATACCTCGATGGCAAAGACGACGCTCCCTCAATCTGACCACTTAGCCATAGGCACGACAGGCGCGCTACGATCTTCGTTGACGTGCAGAGTCTCACCGGTAAGGTGGAAATCTCCGTCCCGCTCCGTGGGCGCCCGAATCGGGAACAAGGGGCTTCGACGGAAAACTACCAACCACATAAGGCAACATGGCCGCTTGGGAAATCCAACTGGTCTCACGCATCGTGAGAACAGGGGAGCTGAACTCTGTCCTCCAGTGGGGGATCACCGAGACTGACTTCCTCACTCTTCAGGGGCGTGGCATGTTCCGAGCGTTATTCGCTTACCATGCCTCCCCTGAGACGTCGGGCTCGGTACTGGGACCCGAGGCTGCCCGGACGAGATTCCCCAACTTCGTGCTGTGTGACGACGTCTCCATGACGACCAGCGCACTGTGCCGCGAAGTACGAAAGTCCCGCCTGACCGTCGATTACAAGACGATGGCGCAACAAGGGCTCGAGCTGGTGGACCACGACCCGCTTCAGGCCGTCAGTCAAACGCAGGCCAACCTGATCAGTCTGCAGAACCTCGGGATGTCCCAAACTACGGACGTCCACTTCTACAGGGGGTTCTCCGAGCGCATGAGGCGCTACGAGCTCATCAAGCAAGGCGTGGACCTGTCCTGCGGTCGGTGGCCCTGGGCTCCCTTGCAGGACTCGACGCTGGGGGTTCAGCCCGACGACTACGTCGTTTTCTACGGCCGGCCCAAGTCGATGAAGACGTGGGTGTTGGCCTTCCTCATCGCCTGGTTCTACCTGATGCGCAAGCGCATCCTCATCTACACCAAGGAGATGACTCCAGAGAACATCTTCTGGAGAGCCGGCGCCTGCCTCGCCGAGGTCCGCTACGCCGCGCTCAACAACGCGACGCTGACCTGGGAAGAGGAGCAGATGCTCTACACCGTCGAGCGGATGCTCTACCTAGCACAGTCCAGCCAGACGGTAGTGTGCCTCTCCGGAGCCGACGCGGTCGAGGGCGGCGACAACGTGCCATGGCTCCGCTCCAAGGTCGAGCAGTACAAGCCCGAGGTGGTCTTCATCGACGGCATGTATCTCCTGAGCGATGCCCGTGGCGCTACCAAGGACCACGCCCGAGTCCGCAACATCTCCCGCGCTCTGCGGCAGATGAACCTCGAAACGAAGATCCCCCTCTTCGCCACCATCCAAGCCAACCGCGCTGCCGCCCAGAACCAAGAGGCGAACCTGGACGAGATTGCGTTCTCCGATGCCATCGGCCAGGACGCCACCATCATCGCCAGAGTCATCAACGAGAAGAAGAAACCCACGCTGGCTCTTGTAATTGGTGGTAGCCGAGAGTTTGAGCTGGAAGGCTTCCGCATCTACGGCGTGCCCGCCGTCAACTTCGAATACGAGGGACCCATCACCGTGGGTGAGATCCTCAACGCCAAAGAAGAAGACGACAAAGCGGAGGGGTCCAAGAAGGGCAAAGCCAAGAAGAAGACCCCAGCAGAGGACAAGGCAGTTCAAGAAGCAGACGCTGCCTTCGCCGCAAGACTCAAGACCGGAGCTTATGGAAGTAGAAGTTGAGGTCTATGACCTCGCCCGGAAGTACCTCTACAAGGTAAGCCGGTCGGGGCCGTACGACATCATGGCCATCTGCCCGTTCCACCGAAAGGAGGACGGGTCCGAGGAACGAACGCCGTCCTTCGCGCTGTCGCTGACGAAGGGCGTCTACTTCTGCCACGCTTGTCACTCCAAGGGCAACCTCTACACGTTCCTACGTGACATCGGCGTCGGCCGCACCGTCATCGAGACGGAGTACCGCTTCCTTCTCGACGAGGCGGCCAAGAACATCCCGCCGCCACCAGACCCGGTCAACCCCAAGGTCTATGAGCTACCCCCCGTCAACGAGGCCGTGCTGGGGATCCTCGACTACTGCCCCTCCGAGCTCCTCAACGCAGGCTTCTCCATGCAGACCCTGCACCACTTTGAGGTGGGCTACGACCGCTGGCACCTGCGGATGACCTTCCCGTTAAGAGACATCAAGGGGCAGCTCATCGGCATCAGCGGCCGAGCAGTCGGAGACATGACACCACGCTACAAGGTCTACACGACTGAGTACGAAAAGTGGGACCTACCCTCAGCTCATGAGCCCGACCGTGGTTCGATCCTGTACAACGCGGACAAGGTCTTCCCGGGCGTGTACTTCGCTAGCCCCAAAGGGCAGGTCGTCGCAGTGGTCGAAGGATTCAAGGCCTGCATGTGGCTATGGCAAGCGGGCATAAGGAACGTGGTCGCCCTGCTAGGCACCTACCTGTCGTGGGAACACCAGTGGATTATTGAACACCTGGGAGCCCCGGTGTACTTGTTCCTCGACAACAACTCACCTGGACGGAGCGGCACCATTCAGGCAGCCGGAGAACTGTCCAAGAGCTTACCGGTGTACGTAGTCAACTACCCCACGCGGCTAGTCGACTACGAGGAAGCACAACCCGACGACTGCACCCCGGAAGAAGTGACCGAGGGTATCGCCAACGCACCGACCTACTTGAGCTGGCTTATCCAACACGCCTCAGAGGCACACCAAGAAGAACCATTCGAGAACAACGAGTAACAACATGGCAAGTTTTGGAAAAGACCCGAAACAACTAGACCAAATTCCCGCCCACGGCGGGACCTATGTTCAACGAGCAAAGACAGCGGCAAGGAGGCTCCAGTTCGGCGGAGGAGGAGGCTTTCACTGGAAGGACAACTTCCGTCCATCTGAGCACACGCCTGATACCTGGCGACTCATCCCCGGAGAATACCTCCAAGAGATCACCCACGACGGCAAGACCATCGTCACCGAGACGTTCCCGTACATCTCGTGCAAGGAACACTCAACCAAGCAAGGCCCCAAGCTCACTAAGACAACCCTGTGCTCTGCCGGCCCCCTCTTCATGTCCATCTTTGGCGCGCACCGGGGGGAACCCTACCTCGGAAAGCCCTGTCACTGCTGCCCCATCTGGGCCGAGGACGTAAATACGCGGAAGGCCAAAAAGGCCGCCGGCGACGACACCAAGGGGCCAAACCGCATGGGGACGCGGGACATGTTTGCCTTCAACGCTTGGGACTACGGGCTCTACTTCGAGATCCAGGACACCGACAAGCAGGGGCAGTTCCGCATGAACCCTAAAACGAAGCAGCCCTACACCAGCTGGGTGAAGGGCAACCAGAACGACCCACAGATGCAGGGGCGCCCCTGGAAACAGGGCCATCTCTTACCGTGGTACATGGGCAAGACTCACAAGGAAGTGCTCATCAACTACGGCGCGCAGGTCATCGGCAAGATGTGCAAGACCTGCGGCATGCGCGACGCCATCGTGACTGTCGTCAAGATGTGCGGCAACCCCGCATGTGGTCAGTACATCTACGACCCCAACAGCACCACGCTCTCAGATGAGCAACGAGCACAAATCGACTACTACCCCTACACCTGCAGCTTCTGCGGAGTGACGGCGTACGTCGATGAGGTCATCGAGTGCAACAACCCGAACTGCAGCCACCCCGAGCGAAGCTCCATCTTCGACGTGGACATGGTTGGACAGCGGATGAAGAGCGGTGACGGAAGACAGACGACCCTCCAGATCCACAACTTCTCTGAGCCTCGTCCCATCCAGATCCAAGACGCGGCCGTACTCGAGACTATCAAGCCCCTGGACCTGATGAAGAAGTTCGGGCCATCGTCGCTCGACCTGCAGCTTAAGATCCATAACCTCCAAGGGCAGCCTGCCCAAGGAACAACCGTTGCCGGGGGCGCACCGCAGCAAGCAGCGCCACCACAGCAACAGGTGGGCGCCCCACCCTTCACTGCTCCCGCTGCCTTTGCTGCACCGACCGCCATGGCCGGGGTCCAGGTGCCGGTCCACCCGACGGCGCCGGCGCCAGCAGGATCCGTGGCGCAACCCCCAGAAGCCCCCGCCCACGTGCAAACACTGCAGCCGGGCCCCCCAGCTCAACCAGCACCGCCCGCGATGCCTACCGCACAGCAGGTCGCTATCCCAGGGCAACCCGCCCAACAACCGCAGCTAGCGGCACCGGCCGTGCAGGCGCCCCCTGCCCAGCCACAACCACAACCCATCGCTGCCATGCCTGCGGTCCCCTACCAGGTACCGCCGGGCGGACAGACACCCGTAACCCAGTAGCACACTGCGGAGCCCGTCCCTTCGGGGGGCGGGCTTTCGCTTCTCTACTATGCCTGCCTGGAATATCGATCTTCCGACCACGATGTATGTGGCCCACCAGCTACATCCGAGTCTTCCCCCGAACTCACAGATTATCGTGGGGACCGACGCCTTCCAAGAGTTCATCAACGAGATCTACGCCCAACAGCTGCTCGCCATCGACACGGAGACCACCGGCCTGGTGAGATGGAAGGACCTCCCGCTGTACTGGTCGCTAGCCTGGGGCCGCAAGAGGGCCACGCTCAACGCGGACACCCTGCAGTACTTCACTCCTCTACTCCAAAGCCCCATCCCGACCTGGATCTTCGCCTACGCGAAGTACGACATGCACATCCTGGCCAACGTCGGCATCACCATTGCTGGCGAGTGCATCGACACATGCGTGGAACACGCACTGCTCTACGAGGACAGGCCGCACAAGCTCAAGTTCATGGCCAACCACATCCTGAAGTGGACGTGGGCAGACTTCCAAGACACCTTCGGGAAGATCGGAAAGAAGCAGAGCGCCGAGGATGTCATTCGCCGAGCTGAGCGGGAGAACATGGGGCTGCTCGTGGAGTACGCGGCCAACGATGCATGGGGCACCCTGCACCTGCACTACGAGCTCAAGAAGCAGCTCGAGAAGGCCAAGACCTACTCCCTGTTCCACAACCGCTACCCCTACATCCAGACGCTGTGGGACTTCTTCAACAAGATCGAGAAGCCCTACACCAAGACACTGTGGCGAATGGAGCGCAAGGGAGCCAAGATCGACCGAGCTCGTCTGGAGAAGGCGGAACCAATCGCCCGCGAAGAGATTCAGGGGATTGAGAAGGAGCTGTTCAAGCTGCGGGGCAAGGCCATCAATCCGAACAGCCCCAAGCAGGTCCAGCAGTTCCTCTTCGAGGACCTCGGGCTCAAGCCCATCAAGATGACCAAAGGCGGTAAGAGCGGTAACCGCTCCCCCTCCGCCGACAAGGACGTGCTCGAGCACTACAAGCATGAGCATCCAGGAGTCGGGCTCATCCTCCGACACCATGAGCTGTCCAAGCTGCACGGCACCTACCTGACTGGCCTAACCGGCATCGTAGACCCGCACGACCGCATCCACTCAAGCTTCAATCAGGACGTCGCCCGCACTGGCCGGCTGAGCTCCTCAGACCCCAACCTCCAGAACATCCCGCGCATCGAGAATGACAAGTGGAACCTACGTAGCGCCTTCATCCCCGAGGACGGCTACACTATCATCGCTGTCGACTACCAGCAGCTGGAGATGCGCCTGTTGGCCTGCGCTTCGATGGAGCCGAGGATGATCGACATCTTCCACCAGGGCCGCGACATCCACACCGGTAACGTTGAGATGGTATTCGGTCTCCCCTACGACGACGTCGTAGCGGCCAGGGCCGTCGACAAGGCAGTCAAGTCAGGGCAGATGGATGCCTCTTCCATCAATGAGTACGTCCGCACCCTGCTTCAGAAGCGCTACGACATCAAGGAGGTAGGCTTCGGACTGAACTACGGCATGGGCGCCAACCTTCTCGCTCGCAAAATCGGAGTCTCACGAGCAGAAGCTCAAGCTCTCATCGACAAGTACATGGGTACCTACCCAGCCGTGAGGGCGTTCTTTGATGACGCCATCGCCGAAACCGAGCGCACCGGCTACGCCTTCACAGTCATGGGCCGGCGCCGGAACATTCCGGAGATAGCCAGCACCCGCCGTGACGAGCGAGCTCGGGGCGAGCGTCTTGCTAGCAACACCCAGATCCAGGGCTCTGCGGCTGACGTGACTCGCTCCGCCCAGATCAACATTGACAAGCTGCAGATCACCGAGCGCTACGACTGCCACCAGATCCTTCAGGTACACGACGAGATCGTCTTCGAGTGCCGCACCGAGTGCGTGCCAGACGCCATCGAAGAGATCACTGAGCTCATGCAGCACCCCTTCCCCATGGACTTGGCCGTTCAGACAACAGTCGACGCGGGCTTCGGCGACTCTTGGGGAACATCACATTAACTCTTTACAGTGCCCCCATCGTGTTACTATACGCTGATGGATGGACGCGTATGCACTAAGTGCAACAAGAAGAAAAAAGCTGGGTGCTTCGAAAAGAACGGAAAGAAACTAGACGGGTCAGTTCGTCTCCGGTCCATCTGCAAAGCTTGCGGGTCCCGACACAAGATTGCTCATACTGAGCCTAAGACGTGTGCCTGCTGTGGAGAAACAAAAGATCCTGAAGAGTTCTACGATAGGCGTTCCTACTGTAAGTCCTGCAGCAACAAAAAGTCGGGAGAGTACAAAAGGGGTAAGGGTAGAGCTGCGCACAACTCTCGGATGGTGAAGTACTACCGAAAAAGATGGAAGAACGACCCCCTCTTCAAAGAGAAGGTACATGCCTGCGGCGCTGTCTACCGAGCCAAGAAACGAGGGGCACTAAAGATGCCTGACTGCTGCCCCTCATGTGAAAGAAAGGTACGGCTGCAGGCACATCATCACAAGGGCTACGAGGCAAAGTATCACCTTGACGTAGTTTGGCTTTGTTCTAGGTGCCACCGAAAGACACACTCATGAAGCACCTCTCAGAGATCTCCCGGCGGACGGCACGAGCATTGGGGTACAACAACAGGTACGCCAGCCGCGTCATCCGGGAGTTCATCCGCCAGTCCAGCGACTTCCTACGAGAGAATGGGGTGCTGGTGCTAGATGACTTCGGCCGTTTCACAGTAGTGGCCACAGACGTCCAACGAACGGTCGAACTCCTCCACAAGGTGGGGAAGGAAAACGTGACAAGAGAAGTAGAGGTGGACCGCTACGTACGAGTACACTTCTCGAAGTCGCGTACGCTCAAGAGGCTACTCGACGAGCACTACCTGGAGAACGACATGTGTGAAATGAGCAAGTACGGAGTTGACACTTCCACCGGCAAGGACGACGAGAAGCTCGAGAAGCTAGCGGCAGACGGCTGCCCCGACTGCGGCAGCGACCTCACCAAGCACGGCAGCGTGATCGCCTGCCCCAAGTGCGGCACAGCGCCTTTCGAGGCGAAGCCGGATGGGGGGTGAGCTCACCCTCAAGATAGATCGGAGGGGAGCACAGCTCGTATTCGATGAGCTAGCACCATCCATCCTCACCGCCCAAGGAGCGGATCGGAGATACCTGAGGGACCTCTGCCAGAAGCTCCGGGGATTCATCGATACGCCTCCGCCAAAGCGCGTCAACTACACGGTCATTGCCGTCGACCAAAGCGAAACATGACGAAGAAGACAGCAGCCAAGAAGGTCGCCAAGAAGACCACGAGAAAGAAAGCGGTGGGCTTCACACCCCCAGCACCAAGAAAGCCCCCGCCCCCAGCGGATGGACAGCTGCCTGCCGTCAATTGGAGTCACCAGAGCACTGCCGAGAAAGACGAGGCCCTCGGTGCCTGGATGCACGCCGTGAACTCGGCGGAGCGCAAGCTTGTCGTGCGGGCAGATGAAGCACCCAATACCTACTTCCTACGTCGACCGATGGGCGTCATAGACCTCGACATCGACTTAGGCGGAGGCTTCCCCGCCGGCGGTTGCTGCATGGTCAGCGGCCCCGACAACGCCGGCAAAACCTGGCTCGTGCTCAAGACCATGGCGATGCAACAGCGGCTCTACGGAGAAGCCTGCCGCCTTGGCTACGCTGTAACAGAGGGCTCTTTCCCCTTTGACCAGGCCGTCAACGCAGGGCTGAAGGTCAAGGTACCTGACGAGATGATCTCACAGTGGCAGCAGTGGCGCATGCTTAGGGGGATCCCCGTCTGGACTGACGAGCAAGTCATCCAGCTGTTCAAGCAGGAGATAGGGAAGATATGGGTGATCCGAGGCTACACCGGAGAAGAGCTGCTCCAGGTCATGATCGAAGGCATCCGTACCAACGGGCTGTCGCTGATGGCCTGCGACTCCATTGCAGGGCTACTACCCAACGTGGATGCCTCTAAGACCATGGACAAGCGCGACCAGATGAGCGCGCAGGCTTCCATGATGACCAAGTTCTTCCGCAAGTACGCCCCCACCACCACGGGACTCATGGGGCCGAACCTGACGACGCTCCTCTTCACCCAACAGGTGAGGGCCAACATGTCACGCGCCGACGCTCCGCCCAACATGCAGAAGTACATCAAGCTGTGGTCCGTGGCTGGAGCGTACGCTGCCAAGCACTTCAAGCTCATCGACCTGGTCGTGTGGAGCGGCAAGACGCTCAGGCAGGGCAAGGAAGGCAAAGGCCCCGTCCTCGGCAAGATGCTCAAGTGGCAGATCGAAAAGGGCAAGGCTGGCACCCACGACAACCTCGGCGGTGAGGCTGCGTTCTACTACGCTCTAGGCGGCACCGACGACATCGGCGAGCTGTTCGCCTCTGGCGTCCGCCGCGGTGTCATCCACACTGCCGGCAAAGGTGTGGTCGTGGTACGCCCCGACACCGGCCAGGTGCTCAACGAGTTCCGCGCCCCGACACAGAAGGCCTTCCGCAAGATGCTGCAGGTCGACCCCGAGTTCGAGTTCGCGCTGCGGCGTGAAATTCTTACAGCAGCGGGCAAGCAATGCCTTTATCAGTGAACATCACCCTCGAGGTGGTCAATGCCGACGTCAACCCCACCAACCCCGACCTGAAGCTCCACATCCGCTCCAACGGCATGAGCGGCGTCGCCTATACCAGCTGGGAGACCTTCATCGGGGGAGGTGAAGCCACCGGCTTCATCTCTGCCCCCACCGGCAAAGGACTGCGAGTCAGCCACAAGCGCATCAAGCAGGCCTCAATGCAACAGGAGCAGGAGTCAGCCGAAGCATTGGGCGGTAGGCGCCAATCGGGATCTGGAGCCAAGCGCGGGAATAAAGGCGACGCTCAGGTACTAGACCAGGAAGCCATCAACTCCCTTCAAGGGGCCCCCGGGCGCTTCCGCATCGAGAACAAGTTCGTCACTGGGCACGAGGTACGAATCAAGCTGCGGGAGCTGAGGAAGATCCGTTCCGAATGCACCGGCCGCGAGACACCCGTCTTCGACGTTCAGTTCAAAGAGAAGACGACCCTGCGCACCCTCGACAACTGGGTGCTCGTCCCAAGGAGAGAGTGGGAGACTCTTGTCAAAGCTCACAACGATCGCTGACCTCGACCAGTCCACAGAGGTGAAACAACCTCTCATCGCACGGGCCATGGAGCTCGGCAAGTTCTACACGGGGTTCAAAGCCCAAGACACCGGCGGCTACCAGTACTCAGTCGACGTCGTCGGTTCGAAGGACAGAGCCCCAGGCGTTCACGCCTCAGAGCTGTCCTGCCAACTCAAGCTCGTCTACAACCTACTGGGGGTAGAGAAGCGCCCACAGAACCGCGACACGAACATGCAGATGCGGTTCAACCTCGGCCACGCCGTCCACGGCATGGTCCAGCACGAGTTCAAGCTCATGAGCGCCTGGCTCGGTGGCGCCATTCAGTTCCGGGACGAGATTGGGATCAGCCCCGAGCTCGGAGGCGTAGCCGCTCAGTACCGCATGTACTCGAGCTGTGACGGGGAGTTCACCTTCCTCCACGAAGCTTCCCCCTACCTACGGATTGGTCTTGAGATCAAGACTGAGTCCGGCCCGCAGTTCGAGAAGCTCACCAAGCCCCGCGACTATCACGCGGAGCAGGTCAACCTCTACATGAAGGCCCTCGATCTGCCGCTGATGTGGCTCTTCTACTACAACAAGAGCAACTCCAATATCGTTCCAAGCACGCCGCCATGGCTCTTCCAATTCGACCACCACCTGTGGACTGCCACGGTCGAGCCCAAGATTATCGGGGCGCACCAGTTCGCCGCGGCAAGACAGCTTCCTCCCCGCACGGAGGGCTTCTTTTGCAACTGGTGCCCCTTCACCTGGACTTGTAGCCCACCTAGGCTGCAACAGAGACGGACCTACGGCCCGTCCACTACCATTCACCAACCAGGAGCTCTGAGGATATGACAACCCTCGACGTACCCGAACAGCTCGGCCTCGGCGAGGTCGAGCTCCAAGAGATAGAGAGCGTATGGGACACCGTGGACCAAGCCGCCGTCGATGCGATGAAGGCCGGCTTCACGATGCCTCCCAAACCCATCAGCCCCTGCCCTCACCTGAGCGTCGATGAACTGCTCAACCTCAACACACAGCAGTTCACTATGGTGCAGGTGCTGCTCGAGGAGTGGCAGGGCTACGCTCAAGCGCGCATGGCCCAGCTCGAAGCCATCATCCTGCAATGCACCAACCAGATGGAGATGATCGACATCGACACCAGAGAGCACATCCGACAGCTGGTGGCGGACAAGCAGATCAAGAAGCCATCCGAAGCATCCATCAAGGAAGAGGCGAAGCTCAACCCGAACTGGCGTGCGCTACTGCTCAAGAAGCAGCAGTGCCAGCAAGAGTACGCCTTCGTGGAACCCACGTTCAAGTCCACCAGCCGCACCAAGGCCCTACTCGTCAGCGCCGTGCAGAAGCAGAAGGCGGACCAGGGCCGCGCATGATCACACTGAGCGTCCCCAGCATCCCCATCTCCAGCAACAAGGCGTACGCCAAGAGACGGGGAAGTGGAGCTCGCGTTCTCACCAAAGTGGGCAAGAAGTACAAGAACGAGACGAAGACCTATATCGCTCGGAACTACCCTGACCAGTTGCACTTCTTCAAGCCTGACGTGCCCTACGTAGGCGTTGTCGAGTTCGTCTTCAAGGGCCGCGACCACCTGTACTGCAAGAGCTGGGGCAATGAGAAGAACGCAGCCGAAAGCAGGTATAAGGTCCTTGACGTAAGCAACAGGCTCAAGTTGCTCGAGGACGCTCTTGCGGCCGCAACCGGAATCGACGACAAGCACAACTTCGCGCTGCTGCTCAGCAAGACGTGGTCTCGTGACTACGAGGCCACCGACATCTGGATGTGGAACCGCGAAGAGGAACCAAACAATCCAATCGATGAGCTACTCAGGCAGCTTAGAACAGCTCAACCACACCGAGCTGTACCAGGTCTGTTTACAGGCAGGGTTCAAGGTTCACCCTAGGACCACGAGAGAGCGGCTCATCCTCTACCTGATGGGCGAGCAAGAGCCGCCCCCACTCGATGAGGCAACCCACCCCATCGACAGCTGGCGCCACGGCATCATCGGCTTCCTAACGGACTACTGGTCCCAACTACAACCGCAGCTACGCTGCCCGGCCAAGATGCTGAGACATCCCGCTAACCCTGATCCACGACCCTGCTTCGGATGCCTGGACACCCAGGTACTAGCTTGCGTTGTGCAGCAGCCCCCACAGAACGTTCACATCATCCAAAAGCACCGACCGTCTCAAGGAGAAAAGTAGACATGAGCACGGCAATGGTTTCCCTAGAGAATGCGCCGCGGGACCTGCAGGGTCTCGTACAGCTGAGGCGTACCATCATCTTCCGTCTCGCGCACACGCTCAACATGTTCGCGGACGAGACTCAAGAGGCGGCCTTCAACCAGGCCCCCATCGACCAGATGTGCCAGGCTCTCCTGGCCGCTCTGCAGAACTACGACACTGCCAGCGGAGGGGCTCCGGCCTCCGCAGATCCAGCCCCGCCGGCAGCGCCGGCGATACCGGCTGCACCTGTTGCCACGGCGCCGGCGGCTATACCAGGAGCCCAGATCGCCCTGCCGCCCGCACCGGCGGCCGCCCAATCTGTGATGCCGGGCGTCGTCATTCCGCCTCAGCAGCAGGTTCCTCCTGCCGCTCCCAGGGCGCCCCCAGCGGCTCCCATGGGGACCATGCCGGGCATGCCCACAGTAGTTCCCCCACAGGTTCCGCCTGCGGCCATAGCGGCTCCTCCGGTAACGGCTCCGGTCGCTCCGGTAGTTACCGCCCCACAGATACCAGCAGCGGCTCCTGTGGCGGCGCCCATGCCCCCACCCATCACCATGCCCGCAGCGGCGCCTCAGCAGCCCGTCAGGGCCCCGACCACCAAGGCGGCTCCGACTGCCGTCGTGCCGGCTCCGGCAGCTCCTGCGCCTGCTCCAGCGACCCCAGCACCCCAGATAGCAGTCCCCGGGCTCCCGGCCGCCGAGCCGACAGCAGCAGCTGTTGCTGCTGGGGGGCCCCAACTGATGACCCTGATGCAGGCTGTGGCGGGCTCCCTCAAGCAGCTGGCTGAGACCAGCCAGCAGACCCAGCAGTGGCTCGAGCAGCAGCAAGGCGCCCAAGGACAGCTACTCAGCACCATCCTCCTAGTCCAGCTCGCGCTGGCCGAGCAGGCGAACATCGATGCCGCCGCGCTGGGCAAGTTCATCAATCAGATGGATCCCAACGCGGTGGCCAACTTCCTCAACGCCCTGAGCGAGGGAGAGGGAAAATAGCAAGCCAGGTTTGGCCTGGCTGCATACTGCCCAAAGCCCCAGATATGCTGGAGCTCGACCGTGAGGCGCTCCGCAGTCTGGGCAACAAGGAACTCCACCAGCTCGTCTATGAGCTGGGGTTGGTCGGTGAGGCTGCTACACCGTCGCAGGTACTCCGAGCCGTTGAGGCATCTCGCCTCGACACGAGATATGCCCGTGGGTAAAAGGGCACGAGATGGGGGACGAGAGGTGCTCAGGAGGAATCTATGAGCAGTACTCTGTCCCTACAAGAGCTTGCTCAGCTGCAGCCCTGGCGGCTTGGCAAAGGTCAGCCTCTCAATGCGTTGGACCCCACGTGGACTCCCAGCGTGTTGAACAACCTCTGCGATGGAGAGATTGACTGGGAGGGGGATACGGACTGGTGGGTCTGTACCAAGTGCGGATACGTAGGCTCGTCCTACTACCCCAAGCACAGGCCTATCCAAACCCCCGTGTTCTTCCTCATCCACAGCATTCTGTTCTTCCTCAAGAAGCGGGCTCACGACCCGCCGAAGGTCGCCCCTGAGTTGGTGACTGGTGAGGTACTCAAGCAGATGCTCTTCATCGCCGGGGTGGCACTTCGGTATGCTGCGACGCAGCGGCCGGAGGACCTGGGCAAGTATGTGGATCGGCTGGTCATCGACTAGCCGGTCCGCCCCCTTCGGGGGTTTTCTTAGCCCCACAATATCCTGTCTCCTTCGGGCATAAGAATAGTAGAGGGACCCATGAGCCCCTCGTGTGGTATGGCACACAGAAGCCATTCAGGACCTACCTCATTGATAGAGTCCTGACTACATGATTCACGCCGGAGGATCTGTAGGACCGTGATGCGCAACGCGGTCGGTAAAAAAGAAAGGCGGGCACCGAAGGCTACGGAGAACTCCCACCGGTGTGGGGGAATGCTCGCGGTAGAACGGTGTCTTTTAGCCCCACATCACCCCTTGCGGATGATGACCTTCGGCCCTCGCTTGACCTCGGCCTTGACGCTTGTGCCGGGGCTCTCTTCCTCCGGAGCTCCCCCCTCTCCTGTGAGCTTCGGAGCCGAAGCAGGCGCGGCCGCGATGATGGTTCCTCCCTCTTCCTCTTCATCGGCGAGCTCGGGGAAACGCAAGATAGTCTTCGGCCCGTCCAAAACCTGAGCCCTGAGGATGGTCTCAAGACCTGCTCCCTCCTGAAAACCGGTAAGGGGATCCACCGGGAAAACGATCACCTCTTCCGTGATGGATCCGTACCCACGACTGACAGTTAGAGGCCCCAGCATACTGGAGCCTCGAGCTAGGAACCCAGTACGAGCGGTGGTCATACCATCGCCGTTCTCCTCGACGGCGAGCCTACGGTAGCGACGACGGCTCCACCAGCCGCATCGCGAAGATAGAAGCGCCCGAGCTCATTCACTGAGCCATCTTTCCATATGATGTACGTGCCTGGTGTACCGGGAGCCTCCTCTTGCCGATTGGTCATCCCTTGGCGGCCCAAGTTCACCATGCCCCCCGCGGCAACGAAGTCTCCCTCGTAACCGGTAAGCACTGTATCCCAAACACCAACAGGAACTACTGCTACATCGGCAACGATGTTCACCAAGGAATGTGTATTAGGTGCGAACCCAATCCCCTTGATGTCTTCCAAGTCGTCAACCCATTGTCCGACTTTTAGCTCTCCAGGAAGAGGCAGCACGGCATCATCTCCCGGATCCTGTACTGGGATAATGACCAGATTATCATCTGCGTTGGGGTTAGTAATCGCTCCAGTGTCGAGGCCGCCCACCACTTCATAAATGCCGGGCGCGAGGGTCGCGTCGACCTCCACCAATGGTTCGTCGAGTCGGACCCAAACCGCGGGATCGAACGTCATGTCGTCCCAGTCCAGGTAGTCGCC
>SDBS01001774.1_pt1 | contig 21794 bp, 18 predicted proteins | sample 2277091 | NCBI WGS metagenome assembly SDBS01 (sample SAMN10404972, study PRJNA504765) | marine sediment metagenome | isolation source: marine sediment core GS10_PC15, 163 cmbsf | place: Arctic Ocean: Southern Knipovich Ridge | collected 2010
TATGAGCGGCCTCATCAAGGTGTAAACGGGAAAACTCCTGCTGAGATGCTCGAGTCTGTTGATAAAATGGAGTAACATTATGTCTTTTTTGTCGTCGAAATATGTAACCTATACAATTCCCGCCTTCGCGGGAATGACGAAGACTGTACTAATTATTTAATCAATTTCAGTAAATACGGTTTTAATATTAATAATAAAATCCCTGCAGCAATCAGTGCCAAAGCAGCTTCAGAAAAAGCACCTACATATATACTTGCTGCATGCTGTAAATCAACCTTGGTTACTAGGCTGAAATTGATCTTTGCTAGCTTAGACAGTTGTCCAGTTAGATAACCTGCTATCGCTAATGACAGCAGCCATAAGCCAACCATCATCGCACTTAAATCTTTCGGGGCAAGTTTGGTAATCATCGATAATCCTATTGGCATAATACATAACTCAGCCAGCGGAAATAGGAAATATCCCATGACCACATAAAGTGAAGATGCATGGCCAGATGTTTGTGCTTGTAATGCTGCTAGAATAAACACACCAAACCCTAAGCTGAATACAAATAATGCTAAGGCGAACTTAGATATAACTGTAGGTTCGCGTTTGCGTTTTGCCATCATGATCCAGATTCCTGCTAAAACTGGTCCAATCATGAACATGAACAATGGATCTAAGGCATAAAACATAGGTGTTGGGACTATTATACCTAAGATGTTGCGATCAATAATGCGGTCTATAAACAAATTGAGTATAGTGCCGCCTTCACCTAAAAATGAACTAAAGATCACGACAAATAACATAATAATTAAAATAGCAATAAAGTGGCGCCGGACAATTTTCGGACGTTTTTTGCCAATAAAAAACAAAGCTGTTAGAGCGATTATACTAGTGACTAAAAGCAAATAACCATCGAGGTCATTAAATAAAATAAATTTTATTGCCAGAATGACTAAAATCGTCCCCAAATAGATCAATACTGTTGGTGATAGTTTAAAGAATCTGGTTTTAATAGTGCGACGCTGCGGTTTTTTGGCGTAGCCTTGCAAATGCTTTTTGCCGCAAACAAAGACAATAATGCCTGAGATCATGCCTAATGAGCTCAGTAAAAACGCATCATTGTAGCTGTAATATTTTACTACAATGCCGCATAGAATAGGCGCTAGAAAATAACCTAGATTTTTGCCTAAATAATAAATAGTAAAGCCGGCATCACGGCCTTGCTCTTTGTCGTCATATAAATAGCCGACGAGCGGGGTGATGCTTGGCAGGAAAAAACCACTACCGACCGCAACAGTTGCCAGGCCAAAATAAACTGTATTTATGTGGGGTATTATTAGCATGAGATTGCCCAGCGTCATGATAACTCCGCCCAGAATGATCGAATGGCGATTGCCAAGAAATCGGTCACAGATAACGCCACCGACAATTGGGGTGATATAAACTAAGGCAATAAAGCCACCGAAAACCGCAAAAGCATGTGCATCAGTAAAATGCAGCATTTTGGTTAAGTACAGCACCAATAAAATTGTGATGCCGACACGGCCGAATACTTCCCACATTTCGGTGTAAAATAATACAAATAGTCCAGATGGAATTATCTGTAATTTACTTTTTAAAGTTGAAAATAGAAAACTCACAGTATCTTGTTCTTTATAAAGGTGATGAAATCTTCATCAATTGTTTTTAATTGGTTAGAGCCGCGAGTGATTTTAGCAATGCTAACCTTGACAGATTCTGCAATTTCACGCTGAGTTTGTTTGCCTTTTATTAGTTCTTTAACAATTGCAAATCTTGCTGCTAATTCTTCTCTTTCGGTATAAGTTAAAAATAGTTCAAACAAGTTTTCAAATTGCGTTGGAGTTTTCATTAAAGTGCAGAGTTGCAAAAATTTTATCCAGTTATTGTTTGTTTTTGGTTTGGCCATGATTATTTCCCTTTTAATATTTATGTAATGGTGTAACGGTACAATATTTTTAATGCTCTTTCAAGTAAAAAATATTGAAATAAAACTATGAACACAGATAAATGGCAAAGTAAGCATTATAAAGAGCATTCAATATTCCGCGGGATGACAATGCTTACAAAATCTTCTGGCCTTTTTGTGGAATCAAAATAGTTGGTTTGGCTTCGGAACTAGTGTCAGGATAATCTAAAGTGTAATGCAAGCCACGGCTTTCTTTGCGCTGTTTAGCAGAATTTACCATCAAGTCAGCTAGCATAATTAAATTACGTAGTTCCAGTAAGTTTTTATCAACGCGGAAATTGCCGTAATATTCTTGAATTTCTTGTTTTAATAATGCAACTCTATGAGCAGCACGCTCTAAGCGTTTATTACTTCGAACAATTCCAACATAGTCCCACATGAAGCTGCGAATTTCTTCCCAATTATGCAGGATAAACACTTCTTCATTGGAATCTGTAACTCTGCTTTCGTCCCAGGGTTTTATTTTAGCTGGTAATTTCCAGTTACTAAGATTATTGACAATGTCTTTGCAGGCAGCATAAGAATAAACCATGCATTCTAATAACGAATTGCTGGCCAGGCGATTGGCGCCATGCAGGCCGGTGTAGCTGGCTTCGCCGATAGCATATAAATTAGGAATGTCAGTTTGGCCGTTCATATTAACCATGATTCCGCCACAGGTATAATGCGCTGCCGGAACTACAGGAATAGCTTCTTTGGTTATATCAAAGCCAAATTCCAGGCAGCGTTTATAAATTGTCGGAAAGCGTTTTTTAATAAATGCTGCTGGTTTGTGTGAAATATCCAATAACACATGGCGAATACCCAGACGTTTCATTTCGTGGTCGATAGCGCGTGCAACAATATCGCGCGGAGCCAATTCAGCGCGCGAGTCAAATTCAGGCATGAATCTGATGCCATCAGGTAAGAGCAAATGGGCTCCTTCACCGCGCATGGCTTCGCTGACTAAAAAAGAACCAGCCTCAGGATGATATAAACATGTTGGATGAAATTGATTGAATTCCATATTACAGACCCGACAGCCGGCGCGCCAGCCGATGGCAATGCCATCACCACTGGCTACAGCGGGAGTGCTAGAATATAAATATACGCGGCTTGCGCCGCCAGTTGCCAAAACAACTGCCTTGGCAGTAAAAGTTACTACTTTATCTTTGGCAATATTATAAACATAAGCACCAACACAATGGTTTTGTTGGATAATCACATCAACAGCTATATGTTGCTCGAAGATGGTGATGTTATCATTTTGCTTTGCCAGTTCAACCAAGGTCATTTCCATTTCTTTGCCAGTTGCGTCTTTAGCATGGAGAATGCGCCGAGCAGAATGGCCACCTTCTTGACCTAGGTCATATTTGTCTTTTTTTTCTTTGGTAAATTTTACGCCTTGATCAATTAGCCATTGAATTGATTTTGGTCCATGTTCTACCACAAAACGCACTACATCTGGATCACATAATCCGGCGCCAGCAGTTAAGGTGTCAGCAATATGCAAATCTATATTATCAGTTGCGCTTGTGACTGCTGCAATGCCGCCTTGAGCATATAATGTTGCACTTTCTTCAAGGTCGCTTTTGGCTAGTATTGCCACTTTGCAATGCTCGCTTAAACGAAGGGCGAGACTGATGCCGGCAGCGCCACTACCGACAATTAAAACATCAAATTTATTTTGTGTTTTCACTTGCCCTGAGCCTTAGTCGAAGGGTCAAATTGCATGGAAAAATCAATTGCTTTTACGTTTTTGGTTAGCAGACCAACTGAAATAAAATCGACTCCAGTGGCAGCAACCTGATCGATATTAGCAAGCACAATATTGCCTGAAGCTTCTAATTTTGCCTGACCTTGATTTAAGCCGACAGCTTCTGCCATTTGATCAATGGAAAAATTGTCGAGCATAATTATATCTGTTTTGGCTTGAAATGCTTCTATGAGATCAGCCAGATTTTCAACTTCTAATTCTACTTTTTTGCGTGGGGCAATTGCACGTGCTGCTGCTATAGCTTTAGTTATTGAGCCACATGCGCGAATGTGATTTTCTTTGATTAAAAAAGCGTCATACAGGCCCATTCTGTGGTTATAACCACCACCACAAATGACAGCGTATTTTTGCGCTAAACGTAAGCCAGGAATGGTTTTGCGACAGTCTAATAATTTAGCTTTAGTTCCGGCAAGTTTTTGCACGAATTTGTGCGTCAAAGTCGCCGTAGCTGATAGCATTTGCAAAAAATTAAGAGCAGTGCGTTCGCCGGTTAACAAGCTGCGAGCATTGCCTTCCAGTTTGTAGATAACATCGTTAGGCTCGACTAAGTCACCATCTTTATGTTCCCAGGTGATTTTAACTTTAGGATCGATCTGCTTAAAAACTTCATTGACCCAAGCTTGGCCACAGATTACAGCTGATTCGCGCGTTAAAACATGGGCTGCGGCTTGTTTGGATGCAGGGACTAGTTGCGCTGTAATGTCTTGCTGTCCTGCCAGATCTTCTTGCAGGGCTGCCTTAACATTGGCACTAACAACTTCTTGTGATGGTTTCATTTCTTCACTCCTTTTGAAAATTAATCATTCGTTGTAAAGGGATTAAAGCTTTTTGTCTTATAGCCTCAGCTATAAAAATTTCATTATTTTCGTTTTCTAAAACTTCAGCTAGATTTTTTAGATTATTCATCTTCATCCAAGGGCACTTAGCACAAGCCTTACATACACCGCCGGAGCCAAGAGTAGGGGCCGCAATAAATTTCTTATCAGGCGATGCTTGTTGCATTTTATAAAAAATGCCAGATTCCGTAGCAACAATAAATTCTTGATTGGGTAATTCTTGACTAGCTTTGAGTAATTGTGAAGTTGAGCCAACAACATCTGCTAATTTTAAAACAGCATCAGGTGATTCGGGATGAGCTAGCACTGCAGCGTTTGGATGTTGTTTTAATAACGAGGCAATCGCTTCGGCATGAAATTCTTCATGGACTATGCATGATGCACCCCAAATCAACATATCAGCGCCAGTGCGTTTTTGGATGTAACCTCCAAGATATTTGTCAGGAGCCCAGATTAATTTTTGACCTTCTGCAGCCAAGTGATCTACAACATCAATAGCAATACTAGAGGTTACCACCCAATCTGACAAGGCTTTGATCGCAGCAGAAGTATTGGCATAAACAACTACGGTGCGATCAGGGTTTTGCTGACAAAAATCGGCAAATTCTGATGCATCACAACCTTCATCTAAAGAGCAGGTAGCTTCTAGATCAGGCATTAACACGCGTTTTTCCGGAGTTAAAATTTTGGCAGTTTCGCCCATGAATCTGACGCCAATAATTATTAAGGTTTGAGCTGAATGTTGATTGCCAAATTTGGCCATATCCAAAGAGTCGGCAACTATGCCACCGGTTTCTTCAGCAAGTTGCTGCAAGTCGGCATCGACATAATAATGAGCTATTAAAACTGCATCTTTTTCTTTAAGTAATTGCTTGATTTTTTGGCGATATTTATCCTTATCTGGTTCGGATAGCACAATGGGAGCTGTCTCAGGCCAGCATGCTTCTACTCGCTCACGAAATTTTTCTTGATCTAGCATTTTTAGTCTCCTTGCGAAAATGCTTGCCTTCCGGCAAAAGCATGACTTAAGGTGTTGCCATCTAAATATTCTAACTCGCCACCCATTGGAACGCCATAGGCAATGCGAGTGCAAGTGATATTATTTGTTATTAAACCAGAAATGTAATGCGCAGTAGCTTCACCTTCTATGGTTGGATTGGTCGCAACAATAACTTCTTGTAAATTTTGGCTAGCAAAACGTTCTTGCAGCATATTTATGCCAAGTTCTTTGGGGCCGATTCCATCGAGTGGTGACAAATGCCCCATTAACACAAAGTATAAGCCGTTGTAGGTGTGAGTTTGCTCTATTGCCAAAATATCAGCTGGAGTTTCTACAATGCATAAAATTGACGAATCGCGTTTAGGATTAACGCAGATGTTACAGAGAGGATTTTCAGTTAACGTACGACACTTTTCACAATGGCCGACTTTCTCAACAGCATTGTTTAGTGCTGTTGCTAAACCAGTAGCAGTATCTTGATTTCGCTCTAATAAATGATAGGTAAGGCGTTGAGCCGATTTAGGACCAATACCTGGTAAACGGCTAAATGCTTTGATCAGTACTGTTATGCAATCGTTCATTATTTAAATGGGTTAAAGTCTGTTGGAAGTCCCATGCCTGCAGTCAATCCGCCGAGTTTGCTTTGTGATGCGGTTTCTACTTTTTTGACTGCGTCATTTGTAGCTGCAGCAATCAAATCTTCAAGAATTTCTTTGTCTTCTTGTAATACTTCGTCATCTATTGCAACTTTAGTTACATTGTGTTTGCCATCCATGGTTACTTTTACCAAACCTGCACCGGATTCGCCAGTTACTTCTAACTTAGCCACTTCATCTTGTGCTGCTTGTAATTTTTGCTGCATTTCTTGGGCTTTTTTCATTAGTTGGTTTAAATCTGGAGTTGTCATGATTTTTTTCTCCTTAATTACTAGTAATTGAATCTTCGATAAGTGTAGCATCAAAGCTATTAATTATCTCCTGGACATTATCGTCTTGTTTTATAGCTTGTTGTGCTTGTTGTTGTTTGAGATTTGCTGCCTGGACCTTTTTATCCATTGGTGTTTCACTAATAGTTGTCGCGGTGTTAATAGTCACTTTGATTGGTTTGTTAAAAAGGTTTTCTAGTGCTGCCTGCAAGCGGTCTTTATGCTTTGAATTCAGCATTGGGCCATGTTTCTCATGCAGTGATAATTGCAAATGGTCATCAGCAAACTTTTCCATAGAGCAGTGATCTATTAAAGATTTGGTGGGGCCTGCTATATCCAATTGCGGTACAATTTCATGCCATTGCATAGATGTGCTTGGTGTTGGTTTTGGTATTGGCTTAGTCTTTGTTGCTGGAGCAGTTTTAGTTGTAGGTTCTGCTTCAGGGCTAAAAGCCAGCATGCGCAACATAATCATTTCAAAGCCATGTTTGGGGCTATTGGCATAAGGTAAATCGCGTCTGCCAATTAAAGCAATCTGGTAAAACAATTGAATATCTTCTGGGCTGAATAACTTAGATAAGTTTGATATTTGCTCCGGCGTATAAAAACCAGTATTCAGGGGCTCTCCTGTCATTTGTGTCAGAGCGATTTGATGCAGTAAAGCAATAAATTCTTCAAGTACTAGAGCAAAATCAGCTGCTTGTTCGTTAAGTTCGGCAATGGTTTTTAGTATATTAGAAGCATTTTTTGCAGCCAATTCTTCTAATAGGCTAAGAATATATGTATTTTCAATAGCTCCAAGCATCGAATTAACATCAGCTAAAGTTACTTTATTATTTCCAAAAGCAATGGCTTGATCCAATAAGCTCAAACCATCACGAACACTACCGTTAGCGGCTACAGCTAGTTTTTGTAAAGCAGGTTGTTCAAACTTGATGTTTTCCTGAGTCAAAATATAATTTAACTGTTCGGCGATTATTTCCGGAGCCAAACACTTTAAGTTAAATTGCAGGCAGCGTGAAAGCACGGTAATAGGTAATTTTTGTGGATCAGTAGTCGCCAGCAGAAATTTCACATGTTCTGGTGGCTCTTCCAGGGTTTTTAATAAGGCATTAAAGCTATGGCCTGAGAGCATATGTACTTCATCGATTAGATATATTTTAAAACGTCCGCGAGTTGGTGCATATTGCACGTTATCTAATAATTCGCGTGTATCTTCGACTTTGGTTCGAGATGCTGCGTCAACCTCAATTAGGTCGATAAATCTGCCGCTATCAATTTCCAAGCAAGCACTACACTTGCCGCAAGGAGTTGAAGTAATGCCAGTTTCGCAGTTTAAGCATTTGGCGAAAATTCTAGCCAAAGTTGTTTTGCCAATACCGCGAGTGCCAGTAAATAAATAGGCATGATGTAATCGCTGCTGGTTTAAAGCATTGATCAGGCTTTGCGTGACATGTTTTTGTCCCACAACTTCTTCAAAATTTTTGGGTCGCCACTTACGGGCTAATACCTGATAACTCATGACAAGATAATAACAGCCCTAACTGAAATTGACAATAATGATATAAATATCTTTATCATTTTATGTTCTGCTTCAATCTCATAATTCTGGCATATGACTCATCAATACGCTGGCGCGATATAACGTCATCTTTAACTAGCTGATCAACTATGGCTATAACTTGCTGGGCTACATAAGGTTGATTCTTTAATTGGTTGCCAAATAACAAAATATCAGCACCAGATTGAATAGCTAATTTTACTGTAGTTTTAAGGTTATATGATTTGGTGATCGCGCCCATTTGCAGATCATCTGTTATTACAACACCGCTAAAACCTAATTTTTGGCGCAATAAATCAGTGGTGATTTTTTTGGATAATGATGCCGGTAAGCCGGATGGATCAAGTTTGTCGTTAACAATATGAGCTGTTAAAACCATTTGACAGCCTTGCGGTGTATTTAATAATTTTTTGTATGGGGTTAATTCTTGTGGTTGCCAGGTTTGGGTCACATCAACAAAACCTAAATGAGTGTCGTCTTTGGAGCTGCCATGCCCTGGAAAATGTTTTAACACGCATAAGATGTTTTGGCGGTGCAGGGCATTGGTAAAAATGCTGGCATATTTTACAACTGTTTTAGGATTAGCAGAATAACTACGGCCTATTTTGCCAATAATCGGATTATCGGGATTAATATTTAGATCAACTACTGGGGCGAAATCTAAATTAATGCCGGCATTTTTTAGAGTCTGAGCCATTAAAGCATATTGTGTTTTTGCAAATTTTACAGAATGTGAGCCAATAAATTGAGCGTCATAAGTTTTAGGAAAGCCTTTGCTAGGTTGTAAACGAGTAGCGCGTATGCCGCCTTCATAGTCAATGCCAATTAATAATGGATGTTTGGCATAGCTTTTTAGTTGTTGGGTTAATTGTTTTAATTGTTTGGGGTTTTGAATATTCTTGTCATATTTTTTGGTTTTGTAGTTGTAGTCAAATAATATTACACCGCCTATGCGTTGATTGATAAGGTCTTGAGCGATTGGATCATTTTTATGCAGGGTAGTTCCATCAAAACCAACCATGATCATCTGGCCAATTTCTTGATTGAGTGTGGGTTTGGCTAATGCTGAGCAAGTGATAAGTAGTAATAAGAATAGTAGTTTTTTCATTATATTATGGTAACAGCTAAGGCTAAAATTGACAATAATGTTAGCAGTTAATTGGTTGACGATCGGTTGACAATAAAAATATATTTGGTTGTCAATAGGTTGACAATCAAGCGGGATTGGTTTACAATTAGTTTGCAATAAATTAATTACGTTGAAAATCATGTTAACTCAAGAAAAAATATTAGAATTAGCAAAAAACAAGGGCAAGATAGTAGCAAATGATTTTACTACTTCTTTCGGTGTGTCGCGCCAATATGTTAACCGACTTATAAACAAGTTGATATCAGAGAGTAAGTTAGTAAAGGTTGGTTCGGCTAGAAATACATTTTATGTGTTACCTGAATACGCAAAAAAACATAAAGAGTTTAGCGTGATTCAGTTTAAAAAAAATTATAAAAATTCTAATTTAGAAGAGCATAAGGTACTAGATGAAGTTGATAAAACTATTAATTTATCAAGAAGGTTGCCTGAGAATGTATATGATATTTTCACTTACGCATTTTCAGAGATGTTAAATAATGCTATTGAACACTCATACTCAAAGCGTATTACTATAGAAGTTTCTGTTATAGAAGAAAATAACTTGTCGTTTTCGGTCAAAGATTCCGGAATTGGCGTTTTTAAAAGTGTGATGGACAAAAAGAAACTAAAATCTGAACTAGATGCACTTGGAGAAGTAATAAAAGGAAAGGTTACAACAATGCCAAAATCTCATTCTGGAGAAGGGATTTTCTTTACAGCCCGTGTTAGCGATCAATTTGTTTTGGATAGCCATGGATACCAACTTATTTTTAATAATAAGTTACCGGATATTTTTGTAGCGCAGCCTAAAAAGAAGTATCAAGGAACTAAAGTGTTGTTTGAAATAAGCGCTAATTCATCACATCATTTAAGTGACGTTTTTAGTGAATATGCTAATTTAAGCGAAGATAGTGACTATGGGTTTGATAAGACAGAAATTAAAGTTAAGCTTTATAGCGTTGCCGGAGTGCATGTCTCCAGGTCTCAAGCTCGCAGAATTTTATCTGGTTTAGAAAAATTTAGAATCATTGAATTTGATTATGCCAAGGTCCCAATGATTGGGCAGGGATTTGCTGATGAAATATATAGAGTTTTTCATAGTAAATATCCATCTGTTAAGATTCAAGAGATTAATATGAATGACACGGTTGCATTTATGGTGGAAAGAGCTAAAACAGAGGCTAAAAGAAGACTTAATAAATAAATTTAGCTTGCTATAATAGTCCCTTTTAAAGATATCCCGCCAGCCTGATCCAACACGCGAGTCTATCACTACCGTTGCTTCCTTCCGGATCTGGCGGGGTTTGCAATATATCGCTGTCAGGAGACCAGCGGGACATCAACTGGCGGAGAGGGAGGGATTCGAACCCTCGATACGTTGCCGTATACACGAGTTCCAGTCGTGCGCCTTCGACCACTCGGCCACCTCTCCAATCTATAAATCATAACATAAAACAAACTTTCGGTCGGGATTATTCAGGACATCCTGTCCTTCACCCTTCGGGTCAGCGTCGCTTTGCTCCACTGATTAAAACTGCTCCAGGCAGTTTTGTCGAACCCTCGATACGTTGCCGTATACACGAGTTCCAGTCGTGCGCCTTCGACCACTTGGCCACCTCTCCAATAAATATATAATAACACAAAACAAACTTTCGATCGGGAGCAATGATACAGAATTCTTTTAAGAATATAAAATGATTTTTATCTTAGTTAATGATTTTGTTATGTCGCGCTTCCTGCACTCCACCCTTCGGGCCAGCTTCGCTGTTCAAAATTGCTCCAGGCAGTTTTGTGTAAAGTCGTGTTGCAATAAACCATGTGCTGACAAATAAAATCACAATAAAAGCTCCGACCCATTCAAAGTGATTGCCGATGTTGCTGATATAAGCCCACATGCCTTGGTTGAATCCCATGCTAGATGACAATATACTGAATATTTCATAGCCAGCTATTAGGAATGCTGTCAGAAATGAAAATAGTGTCACTGTCAGATTATAATATAATTTTCTTGCTGGGTTAATATAGGCCCAGCGGCAGGCGCGTAATATTAATAAGCCACTGGTTGTATCGACCAAGCACATGCCCGCAGTAAATAATGCGGGGAAAATCATTATGGCCCAAATAGAGATATGTTGCGTGACGGTATATGCTGATATTCCTAGAATGGCAACTTCAGTTGCAGTGTCAAAGCCTAAGCCGAATAAGAATCCGACAAAATACATATGCCAGCTTTTAGTAACTATCTTCAGAACTGGTCGTAATAATTTGCTCAAAAATCCACCGATTTTAACTTCAATTGGTTTTGCTGTTTCACTGTCATAATTTTTAATTTTTTTGATGACATCAAGTAGAATAAATAAATTGGCAGCAGCAAAAACCAGCAGAAAAAACACTGAGAAAAACCCACCAAGCATAGTGCCATATTTACTAATACTAGGGAAATAACCATGAATAGATGCAGCAGTGATGGCAACCAAAGCAGACAAAATAATTACAATAGTAGAATGTCCAAGTGAAAAGAAAAAGCCGATATAGCCTTGATTTGGATCTTTTTCTAATAACTTTCTGGTGACACTGTCAATAGCAGCAACATGATCGGCGTCAATGCCATGACGTAAACCAAACCCATAAGCCAATAAACATAAGCTGAGTGAAATCGGATAATGGCGATATATAAAAAAGGCAGCCATCCAAATCAATATATTAATTAATATTAGTAAGGCATATGGTTGTTTTACATATTTTATCATTGATGTTTTAATTTTTTAATAAGGTGCCACTATAAAACTATGACCTGGTTTGCGTCAAGCAACTTGTTTTGTTAGTGATGTGCTAAAATTATATTTGACGTAATAAGGTTGTGTCGGTATCATTCCATCTTTAGTTCGGGGCATAGCGCAGTCTGGTAGCGCACCTGCTTTGGGAGCAGGGTGTCGGGGGTTCGAATCCCTCTGCCCCGACCAGATTTGGTACAGAAGCCTCTAGTGTAGGAGGTGAAACCTTGTGATTTGTGCCTGTAGCTCAGTTGGATAGAGCATCGGCCTTCTAAGCCGAGGGTCGGGGGTTCGAATCCCTCCAGGCACGCCAGTAATGTAAAATTTGGAGGATGAGAACCCAGGGTTCGACAAAATCGTCTGGAACGATTTTGATCGGTGGAACAACGTGACGCCGACCCGAAGGGCGAAGGGCAGGAGCCCGAAGTAATCCCTCCAGGCACGCCATAACACACCAACATGGTGGGTGTAGCTCAGTTGGTAGAGCCCCGGATTGTGATTCCGGTTGTCGTGGGTTCAAGCCCCATCACTCACCCCATTTTCGAAAATGGGCCGTTAGCTCAGTTGGTAGAGCAGCTGACTCTTAATCAGCGGGTCGTCGGTTCGAGCCCGACACGGCCCACCAGTCTTCGTTCTGTTCGTTTCACTCACAGAACTACGCCCGGGCAAGCCAGGCTTTTTATAGCCGGACATCAAATTTACTCCGAACGAAGTCTGTCACGGCGTAGCTGAAAGCGAAGCCGGACCAGGGCAAGCTTGTCTCGACGAAGTATTACGAAGCCAGGCTAGAATCAACTTAAGAGTTACACTTGCATTGAAAAACACTCTATTTATCCCCATATAATATGCGTAAGCAATTATTGCTATTTTGGCCATATATGCTAGTATGAGCGACTACGTTTATAGTTAGAGCGAGTGTGGCGGAACTGGTAGACGCGCAGGATTTAGGTTCCTGTGGGGAAACCCGTGAGAGTTCGAGTCTCTCCACTCGCACCAGTTTAATTTAACCTATGGGGTAAATATGAAAGTAACAGTTGAAAATGTATCTAGTTTAGAGCGACGTATTACAGTCTCAATTCCGGCAAAGGACATTGATGCTAAAACTGAGAAAAAACTCAAAGAGTTGGGAAAAACAGCCAAACTAGCAGGTTTTCGTCCTGGTAAAGTGCCTTTTGATGTGATTAAACAACGTTATGGTGATTCAGCACGCGCCGATGTGATTGGTGATGAGATTCAGGCTAGCTATATCGAAACTTTAACTAAAGAAAAACTGCAACCAGCTGGACAGCCAAATATTGATACCAAAAAATCAAAATTTGGTGAGCCTTTAGAATATACTGCAACTTTTGAAGTTTATCCAGAAATCAAATTACAAGAGCTCCAAGGCCAAAAGCTTGAAAAAGTAAAGGCTACGGTAACTGATAAGGATGTTGACAGTATGCTGGAAAAACTACGTAAGCAGCGCGCTGAATGGGTTGAAACCAAGAATGCTGCCAAGATTGGTGATCAGGCTGTTATTGATTTTGAAGGAAAAATTAAAGGAGAACTGTTTGAAGGTGGTTCAAGCAAAGATTACAAGTTTGAGCTGGGTGCCGGAGCGATGCTAGAAGACTTTGATAAAGGTGTGCAGGGCTCAAAAGCTGGCGATACAGTTAATGTCAAAGTTAAGTTTCCTAAAGATTATCATGGCAAAGACGTAGCTGGCAAAACAGCAGATTTCACCATAACTGTGCATAAAGTTCTTGAATCTCAAATACCAGAAATAGATGAAAAGTTTTTGAAAGATTTTGAGGTTAAAAAAGGCGGATTAACAGAGTTAAAGAAAAAGATCCGTGATAATATGGAAAAACAGCTGGGGCAAACAATCGAGCGTAAATTTAAGGATAAAGTTATTGAGAAATTGCTTGAGTTAAATACAATTGAATTACCTAAAGCACTAGTCGATAATGAAATTCAACATTTACAGCAACAGACTAAGCAGCAGTTTATGCAATATACTGGCCAAGATAATGCAGATAATTTACCAGATTTGCCACGAGAACAATTTGAAGATGAAGCAAAAAAACGCGTTAGCTTAGGTCTTGTTTTATCTGAAGTAATTCAACAACGTAAGCTCAAAGTTGATCCGAAAAAACTGAAAGATAAGGTTGCTGATTTTGCTTCAGGTTATAAAAATCCAGACGAAGTTGTAAAATGGTATTATAATAGTAAGGAGAACCTTGCACAAATTGAGTCTGTTGTTTTAGAAGAACAGGTCTTTGAAGAATTGATGCAGCAGGTGACTCCAGAAGAGAAAGTAGTAGGTTATGAGGACGTTATAAATGGCTAGCCAATTGGTACCAATGGTAATTGAGCAATCCGCACGCGGAGAGCGCTCGTATGATATTTATTCAAGGTTGCTGAAAGATCGCATTATTTTTCTAGTAGGTGAAATTGAAGAGCACATGGCTAATCTGATAATAGCGCAATTGCTGTTTTTAGAAGCTGAAGATCCGGATAAAGATATTCATTTATATATCAACTCACCTGGCGGTGTGGTGACTGCAGGACTTGCTATTCATGACACCATGCAATTTATTAAGCCTGATGTTAGTACGATGTGTGTTGGTCAGGCGGCAAGCGCTGGAGCATTTTTATTAGCTGCAGGAGCTAAAGGTAAGCGCTATTGTTTACCAAATGCTAGAGTCATGATTCACCAAGTGCTGGGCGGATTTAGAGGTCAGGGCAGTGATATTGAAATTCATGCCAGAGAGACTCTAAGAACCGGAAAGCGCCTAAATGAGCTTATGGCAGAGTATACAGGCAAGACCCTGCAAAGAATTAAAAAAGATACTGATAGAGATTACTTCATGACTGCAGATGAAGCCAAAGAATATGGGATTATTGACAAAGTACTAGAACAAAGAGCTTAAGGGGAGAATTATGTCAGAGAAAAAGGAAATATTTCGTTGTTCGTTTTGTGGAAAGCCGCAAAACCAGGTCAAAAAGCTAATTGCCGGACCATCGGTATATATTTGTGATGAATGTGTAGAATTATGTGATGACATTATCGACCATGAGACGGGTGTCAAACCAACAGACATCATTCCTCAGACTCCGCCGACTCCACAAGAAATCAAACGATTTTTAGATGGCTATGTTATTGGTCAAGAGCATGCCAAAAAGGTCTTATCTGTTGCTGTGTATAATCATTATAAGCGCATAGCGCACCAGCAAGGTCAAGATAATGAAGTTGAGCTTGGCAAAAGTAATGTTTTGTTAATAGGACCTACTGGTTGTGGCAAAACCTTACTGGCTGAGACTTTAGCACGTATGTTGAATGTGCCATTTGCGATTGCCGATGCCACAACTTTGACTGAAGCCGGATATGTGGGTGAGGATGTTGAGAATATTCTACATAAATTGCTCCAAAACTGTGATTATGATATTGAACGGGCACAGACAGGCATCGTTTATATTGATGAAATCGATAAAATTGCTCGTCGGAGTGCAGGAGCATCTTTGGCTCGTGATGTTTCAGGTGAAGGGGTGCAGCAGGCACTATTGAAACTTATTGAGGGATCTGTGACCAATGTGCCGCCTCAAGGTGGGCGCAAACATCCGCAGCAAGAGTATTTGCAACTTAATACATCCAATATCTTGTTTATTTGTGGAGGTGCTTTTGCAGATCTAGGCAAAGTTATTAGTGAGCGCACTGAGAAATCCAGCATTGGTTTCTCCGGTGAGGTTATCAGCAAAGACAGTAGCAAAGATATAAGCAAATTATTACGTCAGGTCCAGCCCGAGGATTTAATTAAATTTGGTCTAATTCCTGAATTTGTAGGGCGTTTGCCGGTTCTGGCAAATTTAGATGAGCTAGATGACAAGGCTTTGATGAATATTCTTACTGAGCCTAAAAACGCACTGGTTAAGCAATATCATAAGTTATTCGCTATGGAAGATGTGGAATTAGAGTTCACTGATGGATTTCTACGTGCTGTTGCCAAAAAAACCATGAAACGAAAATCAGGAGCGCGAGGCCTGCGTTCAATTATGGAAAGTGTTTTAATTGACATTATGTATGATTTGCCTTCCATAGATAACCTGGAGAAAGTCATTGTTAGCGAAGATGCCATAGAAAAAAATGCTGGACCATTATTAATATACAAAGAGATTCAGCAAGAGGCAGTTTAAATGCTACATGACACCAACAAAATGCCTATTATTCCATTGCGTGATATGGTCGTTTATCCAAATGTGATTGTGCCTTTACTTGTCGGTAGGCCAAAATCGATGCATGCTTTAGCTATGGCAATGAACGCCGGTCAGCAAGTATTTTTAGCGGTACAAAAATCTTCTAAGCAAGATGATCCACAAATCAAAGATGTCTATAAAGTAGGCACTTTAGCAAATATTTTGCGACTGGATAAGCTATCAGATGGTACGAGGCGAGTTGTAGTAGAGGGTGTAGCTAGAGGTAAAATCAAATCAGTACTTGACGAGAGCGGAGCTTGGACTGGTGATATTGAAGAATTGCCTGATTTGTGGCATGAAGGGTATGCTTTAGATGCCTTGATTCACGCTGTTTTAGAGGCTTTTGCTGAATATGTTAAAGAAAACGCAAAAATCCCAGAAGAAACTATTAGCGCTTTAGCAGATATTAATGAGCCTGGTCGTGTTGCCGATACAGTGGCAATGCATTTAACTCTCAAGGTTGAAGATCGGCAAAAAATTCTGGCTATTCAGAATGTGCAGCGACGCTTGGAAAAAGTGTTGGCGTTTTTACAAACCGAAATTGACTTGATCCAGGTCGAGAGAAATATTCAAGAACGTATTGCTCAGCAGATGGAAAAAGGTCAAAAAGAATTTTATCTAAATGAAAAAATCAAAGCTATTAGAAAAGAATTAGGTGATATTAACGATAGCGATAGTGATTTGGAAGGTTTGAAAGAGCGGATAAAATCAGCCGGAATGACTGAGGAAGCAGAAGAAAAAGCTTTAGGGGAATTGCGTAAACTGAGAATGATGCCGCCAATGGCTGCCGAATATTCGGTTTCGCGAAATTATTTAGACTGGTTGTTGGATTTACCATGGAAAAAGCGTTCTAAAATTAACAAAGATTTAACTAAGGCTGAAGATGTTTTAGAAGCAGACCATTATGGACTGCATAAGATTAAAGAACGCATTACTGAATATCTGGCAGTGCAAACTCGTGCTAATAAAGTGAAAGGCCCGATTTTGTGTTTTGTAGGACCGCCGGGTGTAGGTAAGACTTCACTAGGAAAGTCTATTGCTCGGGCCACTGGCCGTGAGTTTGTACGCATATCTTTAGGTGGCGTCAGAGATGAAGCTGAAATTCGTGGCCATAGACGCACTTATGTTGGCTCAATGCCTGGCAAAATTTTGCAAAAAATAGCCAAAGTTAAAGTCAAAAACCCATTGTTTATGTTAGATGAAGTCGATAAAATGTCAATGGACTTTCGTGGTGATCCTTCATCAGCATTGCTAGAAGTGCTAGATCCAGAGCAAAACAATACCTTTAGCGATCATTACTTGGAAGTGGATTATGATCTTTCTGATGTGATGTTTATTACCACAGCAAACTCTCTAGATATTCCTGACCCATTGCTAGATCGGATGGAAGTGTTGAATTTAGGCGGTTATACTGAAGAAGAGAAATTCAATATAGCTATGAAGTATTTGATCCCTAAGCAGATAAAAGAGAATGGTTTAAAAGCTAGTGAAATTACAATTACGCGTGGCGTGGTTTTAGATATTATTCGATATTATACCAGAGAAGCCGGAGTACGCGGTCTGGAGAAAACGATAGCGAAAATTTGTCGCAAAGTCGTTAAAGAGATTTTGCTAAAACCAAGCATAACTAAAAAGGTCATTACTTCGAAGAATTTAGAGAAATACCTAGGTGTAAAACGTTATCATTTTGGCTTAGCAGGAAAATATGATCAGGTTGGTCAGGTCACAGGGTTGGCTTGGACTGAAGTTGGTGGCGAATTATTAACAATTGAGATTGCCATTATGCCAGGCAAAGGAGCCGCGCTTTATACCGGCTCTCTGGGCGAGGTAATGCAGGAATCAATTCAAGCGGCTATTACTGTGGTGAGAAGCCGGTGTGACAAGCTCGGTATTGCTAAAGATTTTTACCCAAAAAATGATATTCATGTCCATGTTCCAGAAGGCGCAACGCCTAAAGATGGCCCCAGTGCTGGCATTGGCATGTGCACGGCATTAGTTTCGTCTTTAACTAAAATACCAGTAAAAGCCAATGTGGCTATGACCGGTGAGATTACTTTGCGTGGCGAAGTGTTGCCGATAGGTGGTCTAAAAGAAAAATTATTGGCTGCTTTAAGAGGTGGCATTAAAACTGTCATTATTCCGTCAGAAAACAAAAAAGACCTGAAAGAACTACCGAAAAACATCACCAATCATTTAGACATAAAGCCAGTGCAATGGATTGACGAGGTGTTGGAAATTGCATTGACAAAAATGCCTAAACCTAAGAAAAAATAGTTACTGCGAAGTTGCTTCCCAGAATTACACTATATTGACATTAGAATCATTTTTTGCTAATATGAAGACAATCCGGGGGTGAGATGCAATACAATAAAATACAACAACAATGTTATCAAATTATTCAATCAAACCAGTTGCCAGGCAAGAATATTTTAGAACAAAAAGTAACTTTTGGAAGCTGTAAAGGAGCTACTTTGTTATGGGTTTTGATAGCTCTATTCCATAAAAATAAATATGATTATTGTCCAGTTATAGAAGGAGGAAGAGAATTTTTAGTTGCACAAATTCGGCTGAACCCAGTACCAGTGTTAAAATTATTAACGACATGCACTCTCTTGAATAAGCCAAATGATACCAATTTGAACCAATATAAAAATGTATTATATTGGTTATTCACTGATAGGGCAATATTTGAAAACATGGCGAATTTTTTTCCAGAGTATACTCTTAATTTGCTTTTGTCGAACACAGTTGACCGTCAGATGTTATTTGATGTTTTTTTTACGGAGACGAATGCTGCAATACGTATTAACAAATGTGCTATATTTATCAGGAAGGCTACTGCGCTACTATTTAGGTTGCTGTGTGTGATTCAAACCCGAAAAGTAAATTTTAATATACCGAGTATTAAACTCTTTTGGGATGCTATATGCCGTGAAATTGTAAAAAATCCTTCGAGAGTTTTTGAGTGTAATCCAAGCGAACTAATACAGTTAGTACAGAAAATAAATAATACACCTAATTATATTATTAAGGTTTGCATTTTCGCACATTTTTTCAAAATAAGGGTACCTATACAAATGCCTATACCAATCCAAAAACCCGGCGCAGATCGCTCCATTGTAGAAATCCCATATGCTCCGTCCCATGTGAATACTTTTACTCTGATAAATGGGCAGATTAAAGAACTATACCGCGAAGTAGATAAATGTATTAAGCTTGTGTGGGTACAATATGATTGGGATGAATATAATGAGCCAGATATCCAGTTTTATATACTTAAACAGCTTATAATAAGCATGCATCCTAATTTAAGTTTTATTGATAATGAATTTTTAAGCAGAATTGTGATTCAACGTTTGATACCGTTAATGCCAGAAGAGCATAATTATAGGCTAGCTGGGTTGGCGAGATTGTGTGTTTTATATTTTAGACTTTCTCATAGTGGTGATCGCCCATCAGATGTGCCACGTGACATTAATATAGCTAGTTTTCCATTTCAAATGAATTTTTATAAACAGACAATGAAATGTTTTCATAAGATGGTGTGTGATTGTTTGCAACAAATCTTAAGCCAAAAAGGCATCAGGCCAACTAATTTGACGAAAACGCTTAGAGAGTTGATTATTATTAATATTAGTAAAACACCATGCATGGAGCCATTTTATATTAAAAACGCAATTACAAGCGCTATTGATGATTACAATAGTCCTGTAGATGATTGTGGCATTACGAATATACCAATTAAACGCAGATGCCCGGATTAATGAAAACCTTCAGAGTGTTTTCGAAAGATTAATTTTACTTTCAGTACCAAATCTTAATCTATTAATATTGCCGCGATGTTTCCACAGGATTAATAAGGCAATTATGATTACTGGAATCAAATAATAGTAATACTGGAAAATAAAGACATAAACTGGTGCTAGAATAGTTGCTGTTATTGCAGCTAAAGAAGAATAACGAAATAACAATGCTATAACAAGCCAGGTCGCGACTACTGCTAAGCCAAGTGGAATCGCTAAAGCGAACATGGTGCCGAAAAACGTCGCTACGCCTTTGCCTCCTTGAAACTTAAAGAATATTGGGTATAAATGTCCGAGAAAAGCTCCCAGAGCTACAAATCCCAAACCCATGCCATCAACATGAAATAAACGGGCTATTATAACCGGAATAGCGCCTTTTAAGGCATCACCAAAGAGGGTGAGCAGGGCAGCCCATTTGCCGCCGATGCGCAAGACATTAGTAGTTCCGGGATTGCCGGAGCCAGTTGTACGTGGGTCAGGTAAGCGCATTACTTTGCATACAATAGTAGCGCTGGATAAAGACCCGAAAAGATAAGCTATAACTATGAAGATAATTGTTGTGATCATGGCTGTTCTGTCCTATTATAAAGTCCTATTTTAAAGATCATATGGTAGCAAATTATGAAACCTAGTTCAAAAAATTTGATTTGGTTAGATTTAGAAATGACAGGATTAGATCCAAAGGTAGATCGGATTATAGAAATAGCAACAATAGTTACCGATAAAAACTTAGAAATATTAGCTGAAGGGCCTGTTTTTGCAATTCATCAATCCGACGCGGTTCTTGATAAAATGGATGAATGGAATACTAAACATCATGGTCAATCTGGCCTGATAGATCGAGTTAAGGCAAGCAAAATTACTGCAAAGCATGCAGAAGCAGAAACTATTGAGTTTTTGATGAATTATGTCCCTTGTGGCAAATCACCAATGTGTGGCAATACTATTTATCAGGATCGACGGTTTTTGTATAAATATATGCCTAAATTGGAGCAGTATTTTCATTATCGTAATTTAGATGTAAGTACTTTAAAAATCTTAGCTAAAAACTGGCGCTCTGATATTATGAAAGGATTAACCAAGCAGTCTCAGCATATAGCCTTGGAAGATATTAAAGATTCAATTGAAGAGATGAAATATTATCGCGAACATTTTTTAAATATAGAAAAAGGGGCCGAATGACCCCTTTTTTTGTGTTGCTTGCTGATTATAAGTAAACTGAGTTTGCTAACCAGCTGTGACTTGGATAGTAAGCTAGTACTAAAGTGCCGCCTTTAATAGTATTAATGATTGGCTTAATCATTTTTTTACTAACTGCAGGACAACCCCAGCTACGACCAATTCTACCTTGGGCTTTAGCAAAGCTCTGGCTTACATACGCAGCACCATGAATAACCACATCACGTTCCATGGCATTACTATTAAAGCCTTTATCTAAGCCGTTTAATCTAATAGACAAACCATCATGGCCATAATAAGTATTTGCGGTTTGATATAAACCAATACTGGTTTCATCGCTATTTCGTTTATTAGAAAAAGTAGTAGCATAGTTAGCACCACTATTTTTACCATGAGCAACCAAAGTGTTAAATAAAACTTTTTGAGTATTAACATTTAGTACCCACATGCGCTTGGCAGTAGAAGGCATAGAATAGTCAATAACAGTAATAATACCTTTGTTATCTTTAATACCTTTTTTAAGCGCATTTTGATAAGCGGTTAAAGCAGTTCTAGCAACTTGTGGCTTTAATCCTTGAGTTTCTGACACGAACGTATTGGCTAATTTATTGACGTTAATGTCA
>SDBS01001775.1_pt1 | contig 21784 bp, 12 predicted proteins | sample 2277091 | NCBI WGS metagenome assembly SDBS01 (sample SAMN10404972, study PRJNA504765) | marine sediment metagenome | isolation source: marine sediment core GS10_PC15, 163 cmbsf | place: Arctic Ocean: Southern Knipovich Ridge | collected 2010
TGATTTTCCAACCTTGCGAAGGTTAAACCTAACAACATTCGGCCACCTTCACAAGGCCACAAAAGTGCTCCTCCCACTCTAGGACCAACGTACTTCCACTCAAGGTACCTAGGTACTCTGCCACACTCTAGTACAGAACCATAAACTGATGAGGGAACCAGCGACAGGAAGATAATCTGTTTTCAAATTCGGGTTGGGGCAGAACTTCCAATTAGAGCTCAGGAAAATCTGATCAGCAAAGGCGCGGATCAGATTCCACACGTTAAGGATCATTCCATCTGGAGATACAGCCTTCAGCGTGAAAGCGATAGTTGGTGATTTAGAACAAATTCGCCAGGAGAATTTCCAAATGCGTTTATCCAACCTGCTTAGGGTTTTGGCTATCTTAGGAATCCTTTTCAGCCTCTCACCTTCTTTCACATCCTTTGCAAATAGTGAGGCAAGTCCACCTCCATCTCCTGCAGATCAACCCGCAAACACAGGGGGGGATTACAGCCCCTCCTATCCCCGCATCGGTATCTTCCACTTCGGAAGCGCCCCGGCGGATTGGTATGCAAAACATGACCTGGTGATGGTCGGAAGTGGAGAATATCTTGGGGAGCAAATCAAAGCCATCAGCCCAAGCACACTAAACATTCCAACCCGCGGATGGACGGCATACGTCAGCCCCTCGAGATATCCCATCCCATCTGGTGATTTTGATGCGAACGTATTCCTGGTTGACGATTCAAATGGGGATGACGTTTATCTCAATTGCTGTAATCGCATGATCGATCAATCCATTTTTTCCCGCAACACCAGCAGTGGACGATTTTCCGGAAAGTCAATCCTCGAAGCTTTGCCGATTCAAGTGGTTGAGCAAAATCTCCTGGGCATCAACGACGGTGTGGCTACAGATTGGCTTTGGAGAAAGCCTTACGGCATTTCCGATATCGATATGGACCGTAATGGGGTCAACGATTTTGACGAACATGGCAAAGATTGGGTCAATGCTAAATGGCAGGAAGGAACCGTCGAATTATTGGCAAACCTTCGTGCCGAGCTCGACAAAGCCGGCCCTGGAAAGACCGCGCTCATCAATTACGGTTTCCAGTGGCAGAAGCTCGGCGTCGAGTTTATCAACGGCATGGTACGCGAATGGACCACCGGTTTTGGGAACAACTTCGAAACCGGCTACTTCTGGAACGATGAGTACAAATACTTCATGGAGCTCGCTCCCTATCCCCATGTTGCCATCATTGACGCTCGACCGGATCGCAACGATCCATTTATCACCGCCCTGAGTGATGAGACCGATTCAAGAAACCACCTTCAATCCATGCGCTATCTCCTTGGGGTCACACTCCTCGGAGATGCCTATTTCAACTTCATGACCTTTGAAGAAGCCCAAAGCACGCAGAATCACCACATCCATCAATGGTATGACGAGTTTGATCTTGATCTGGGGCAACCCACAGATTTGGGTCGCCCCGGACCTTTGGACGATGCCTTGAAACCTAAAGCTAGAGTTTGGGTACGATTTTTCGATAAGGGCGTATCTATCGTCAATGTGAATGGAAATTCGATCACCGTAAGCGATCAAGAACTCAAAACTTTGCCAGGTTATGCAGGCCCATACTGGAGATTTGAAGGTGGGCAGGACATCTCACTCAACGGCGGCAATGCCTTGAACACTGGGGCTGCGTTCACCTCCGTCTCTTTGAACGGTTACACATGGCAAAAGGGTAACCAGACCAAGCCCATGGGGGATGCCATCATCTTGTTGCGCAGCCCTCAAACCGTCGTTTCCGACATCATTGTTGATAACAGCGATTTCAGCACCTCCCCTGGCTGTTTTGAGGCCACACTTAGCGGTGGTTTCTCGCTGCAGATGAATGGGGGTCGGAATCACTGGAGCGTCTACAGCCACAAGCAGGGACGAGCTTACGAAGGCGTAGATTATTGGCACACGCACGCCGGCAGCGACAATGGCGGAACAGCGACATTCGTCCCCACGATTGGCGTGGGCGGCACCTACGAAGTATTCGAGTGGCACGGCTACTTGGGCGACGATGCTGCTGCCGTAGCTGAGGCCACCAACGTCGCCATCACCATCCAGCACGCAGGTGGATCCACAAACCGAACGCTGGATCAATCGAGAAACTATGGTCAATGGAACAGTCTAGGCACTTTCAATTTCAACAAGGGAACTTCAGGAAAGGTGATCCTCTCCGCCCAGGGAGCGAATGGTCCGGTGATGGCCGATGCCTTTAAATTCGTATACCAAGATGGCAGTGGGCTGGTCGATCCTCCGACCTTCGTCGATGTTCCCTTCGATCATTGGGCATATGAATACATAGAAGCGCTCTTCGATGGCGGCTACGTGTCTGGCTGCAGCACATCCCCCTTGATGTACTGCCCAGAAGGAAACATGACCCGAGCTGAAAGTGCGGTCTTCGTCGAGCGTGGTCTTCATGGTGCCGGTTACTTGCCAGCTGACCCGGGGACACAGGTCTTTGATGATGTGCCTCTCTGGGAGTGGTTTTCCAAGTGGGCCACTGGGCTCTGGGAAGACGGTTACACGGCTGGTTGCGGTACAGATCCCCTGGTTTACTGCCCCTTGCAGGAGCACACCAGGACGGAAGGGACGGTCTTCTTCCTGCGCATGCTCAACGGCGCGGACTATGTGCCTCCGGATCCTGTGGGCCTCTTTAGTGATGTGGAGTTGGATTTCTGGGGTGCCAAGTGGATCGAAGCGGCCTATAACGCTGGTTTGATCACGGCTTGCGAGACATCACCTGAGCTGCGTTTCTGCCCCGTTGGACCGCTGGATCGCGCCACAGCAGCATTCATGATAATCCAGGCCAAGGGGTTGGATACTCCGTGATTCTTCACCCTCCGGGAGGGTATTAAACTGGGGCCTTATTCTTCCTCTGCCTGTAAGATCTGGCGCATCGTCTTTCCCAAGGTATCTCCATCCAAAGGTTTTTGCAGCCAAGCAACGATCCCTTGCTCCAATAAGTCTTTGCCCCCCTCCGCCAAAGGGTATCCTGTCATTATGACCATTTTCACATTGGGATAGCGTTCTTTAAGTACTGCGTGCAATGCCACCCCTCCCATCTCAGGCATCACCAAGTCACTCAAAACAAGATCGATGCTCGTCTCCTGGTCGAATACCTGAAGAGCTTCCAGACCATCTCCGGCACTTAGCACCCGATAATTCATTAACTCTAAAGTTTCAACCAGCGCCTCACGCATCGGTGCATCATCCTCCACCACTAAAATGGTCTCCTGCTTTCCTTCAATCGGCTCTAATTCTTCTGGGATGATCCCACTGAGGCTTGAGATAGGTAAGGCAGGCAAGAAAATCCTGAAGGTCGCCCCCTCTCCTGGCTCACTCAACACATCGATATAACCCTCATGCTGGGTGATAATTCCAAAAACCTGGGCCAATCCTAACCCGGTTCCTTCACCTGGTGGCTTCGTTGTGAAGAAGGGTTCGAACAAATTTGGAATTTCTTCCGCCGGGATCCCGATCCCTGTATCGGACACACTAATCTGGACCCAATCCCCTGGGGTCATTTCATGGTGGGGTGGTGCATCATCCTCCCCAACTTCTATTAATGCGAGTCCGAAAACTAGGGCTCCGCCGGATGGCATGGCATCGCGAGCGTTCAACGCAAGGTTCATGAACACCTGTTGGATCCTGGCTGGATCTGTGCTCACAATATAATCGCCATCACCAAAATCCATATCGACTCGGATGTTCTCAGGGAGAGTACGTTCGAGAAGTTTTACCATCTCTTTAATGAATGGAATCAGATCCATGGGGTGGGGTTCCATGATACCTCGGCGGCTAAAATCAAGGATCTGCCGGGTTAATGTTGCCGCACGGTGAGCTTGTTCAATAATGGTGTTTACGCGTTGCTGCGCTTTTGAGGAAAGCTCTGGCATAGAAAGAACCATCTCACTGTATAGGATTATCGCTGCAACGATGTTATTGAAATCATGCGCAATCCCAGCGGCTAGCTGTCCAATTGCTCCACGCCTGATCTGCTCTTGAACACGCTTCTGAATTTCGCGAACCTCGGTGACATCTCGCACGAGAATGGTCCATGCTGCCTCGTTCGATCCTACACCAACCGGATTGGGATAAATTTCAAAGAGCGTCCCATCCTTACCCCCGGCTTCTACTTCGTGCGGAAGACCATCTTCCCTTGGGACGAGAAACTCCTCCAGATGACGTCCCCCGATTTGCTGCAAAACCTCACCCGGTCCGATTCCAGAAAGATCGTGGAGGAAGGTTCGAGCAGAGGGATTAGCGACGAGAATGCGCCGATCGATATCGAGGGTAAAGATCCCCTCCTGAACAGTGTCTAATATTTGTTGGAGCAATTGTGCCTGTTCCTGTATAGTTTCCAAGAGGCCCAATCTCGCTGCCGCGGATCCAATCTGGTTACAAATCGCCTCAGCCAGGGAGACATCCTCTTCACCCCATCGACGGGCTTCCTCATCCATCAAGCTCACGCCACCGATGAGTCTACCTTCGGCAACGACTGGGATGAATAAGGATGAATGCAGCTTTAGCTTGAGAAAAATCTCGCTCAGGGCAGTCTGGGAAACTGTCTCTGTCGCCTCTTCCCAATCCTGCACAACTACTGGTCTTCTAACCCCAACGACGTGAATTTGTAAGTTATTGAGCAACTTCAAGACATGCTCTTGAGGAACTCCGACGAACTCGAGATAATCTTCTACCCAAATCAGACCTGTCGTAAGCCCGAAAATTTTCAGGCAATGTTCTAATACCGCTTCCAACAGATCTTGCAGATCCTTTGCTCTCGAGGAGGCCGAGATAATGTCGTTGAGTGCACTTTGCTGACGCGCGCGCCGCTTTGCCTCTTCTTCAGCTTCGAGCCGATCGGTGACATCCGTTATGAATCCCTCATGTCCGACAAGACCACCGCGCGAATCAACTAATCCCCTGCCTTGCTCCCAAACCCAGCGTACTTGCCCGTTCTTAGGGGTCAATCGATAGATAACTTGATATGGCTTCTGCTCTTTTATTGCCTTCTCAATGCTGCTTCTCGCTTGCTCCTTGTCTGCCTGATGCACTAAATCAGCATAGGTAACTTTACGGGATTGAATTAATGATGATGCGTCATGGCCGGTTAATTCCTTGATGCCACCGCTTATCTGTTCAAGCACCCAGGATCCCTCTTCTGAGCTTCGGTAGAAAATCCCCGGCAAATTCTGCATGAGGCTAGCGAGTGTCCGCTCACTCTCTTCTTGCTCGGAACGGAAAACCTTCAATCGCTTTAGCTCCCTCCGTAACAAGAAAAAAATCAGGGTGGCACTGCCAAAGACAAAAAGCCATTCTTTCAAAGTTTGCATTACGTTAAATTCATCTGTGCTTAAGGGCAATTGAGTCAATAGTTGATCTGACCATAAGATCCATGCAACCCCGAACAAGGCATAGATCAAGGCAATTCTCAACGCGCTGCTCCCTCTGCGTCTGTTCATCAGATAAGTCCTTTATGTCCCTCCAAGGACCGTTCGACCTCCTGAACCATATAATCAACAAGGAGGTATTTGGATCGGACCTCAACGCTCAATAAGAAATTCGGCTAGAATGGCTGCCCTTTTGGCTACATGTGTCTACGCCAAAGCCTTATTGTAGGCTTGCAGCATTTGTCGGACAACTGCCCCTCGTGGCCAAATCAGGTTCACCACATTCACAACAAAATCAGCCCAAGCTGACTCGCCCGGACAACTGCCTCGGTTCGGCTGCGAACGCCTAGTTTTCTAAAAATGCTGTTAGTATGAAATTTAATCGTGTGCTCACTAACTCCAAGCTGGTTGGCGATGGCCTTGTTCGGCAATCCTTCAGCCAACTGTTGGAGAACCTGCACTTCACGAGGAGTTAAATCTTCAATTTGAACATGCTCACCTAAGCTCAAAGTGGGTAGGAGGTTGGCGCCAATCGAGGGGTCTAATACCACCAAGTTGCTCGTCATCGCAAGCACCGCTGTCACTAATGTGTCCACATCGACATCTCGCACGAGTATGCCTCTCGCTCCCGCTGCCCAAGCATCTCGGGCTATGCCTGGCGAGGAGATGAGCGCCACAACAGGAATTCCTTCAGATGAAAGGGCGGAGATGTGCTCCAAGTCATTTTGTGCAACAACATCATCTCTAGGTGAGGGCTCCCAACCGAGGTCCCAGAGAATTACGTCTGGGCTGAACACCTTCAGAGTTGGATCAATATCAAAATAAGAATTCTCCAGCCCAACAACCTCAAGCCCCGGTTGGTCAGTCAGAAGTGAGCTCAAACCAGCGCGCGCCAAAGGTTCATTTGATACGATGAGAAGTCGCAATTCTACTGTATTGTCCTGCACAGAAAGTTGCCATGAAACATAAATTTTTGATCCATTGATCAAGAATCAACGATTGTCCTGCCCTACGCAGCAGGATAACTGTGGAGATGCCCCGCAGCAAACTGCGATCATCTTCAGCGGATGGGTACCATCCGCTGAAAAGTCAATATGGGGCCTCCGCCCCAAACCCCCGCTTGCCATTCTCCAATCGCGAGTGAAACCAAGCGACGCAAGCAGCAGGGTATCCTGGCTTTTTCTCATTAAGATGATGCTTCATCTTAAGATGAAGGGGGAAGATTAGAATTGTATATGACGAAGCTGGCTTCCCTTGAAAATAGCCTTGAAGGTGTTGGTTCTGGGGATATCAGTGGAGAGCACGTTGTTTGGGCCGACCGTCATCCACCACTGACAATCCATTCATCTTTCACCAATGCTGCCAACATGATGAGGTTTGGCCTTGACGTGTTGGTATCGACCAACAAGGCCCCGACGTTGTTCCTCCCTTGATTAGGCGCAATTTTTACGTGCAAGAAAACGTGCAATATTTACGTGTAATTTTTCGGAGGAGCTTCTGTAATGATCCGCTCTGCATATCCAATTCTGATCGTCCAGATACTGAGCCGGACCAAGATTGCTTGTCCTATCCCAATGAGCGTTATCAAGCAGCTTGAACTTTTAAGAGGGGTGTGTAAAGTTCAACCCTGTCTCTTCCCATCCTCTTCGCACGTAAGAGCGCGGTATCCGCAGCACTTATAAGACTGTGCACGCTTAAACCTGCCCCTTTTGAGGTTGTGGCTACCCCCACGCTTACTTCTATCGAGAAGGACTCGTCAGGAATCGCAACACTTGGTCCAGTTATTTTCCTTCTAACTCTCTCAGCGAGGCTTACACCTGACTCGGGGTCACAATTCGGAAGAACTATCAGGAACTCATCACCGCCGTAACGACCGACAGCATCGTAGGACCGGAGCGATTTTTCGATACGTCGGCTAACCTCAACCAGGATGGCGTCACCAGCCAAATGGCCATATGTATCGTTGGTCATTTTAAACTTATCAACATCCATCATCATAACTGTGAGAGGCTCTCTACTCCGAGACGCTCTACCAACCTCTCGATGGAGAAAATCGATAATGCCTTTACGGTTCCACAGTAAGGTTAATGGATCTCTCGTCGCCTGATCGCGCAGGGCTTCGCGCGCGGCTATCAATTCATCTTGCATCTGAAGGATTCGCCTGCCTGCTAATAAGCGTGCTTGAAGCTCAGATGGCAAGACGGGTTTTGTCAAGAAATCATCGGCGCCCGCTGAAAATCCCTCTGTTAGATGTTCAACTTGATCTTGAATAGTGAGCAAGATGACATAGGTGTAGGGGTCTTTGCGCCTTGAACGTAACCGATGGCAAATTTCTACACCATCCATCCCAGGCATAATCCAATCTAAGATGGTTAAATTTGGGGCATCCTCCTCCTGCAAAATTTTCCAGGCATCCATTCCATCGCTTACACTTACCACTTCGTAGCCCCAAGCCTTTATCATCGTTTCTAGAACATCGCGGAAATTAGGATCGTCTTCAGCAATTAAAACTTTCTCTTTTTCCATCCAAACCTTCCCTAACCAATATTATTTTCGCCGGAGCGATAGGGATTACCAACTCTACCTTCAGCTACATTTTAGGCTTAAATTGCTCTCAGTCCGAGAGTACTGAAGTCCAATTCAAGCTAGTACATCTATCCTAATACTAGGAAACGCATAGTCCAATTAAAAGCTCATAAATACGCAAGGCGGAAGGAAATAATAGAAATTGCCGCGCCTATATGGCAACCTATTCAATGCTGGAGTGGTGCGGGGGAATTAAGTCCCAAATAACGCGTGGAGCAAATCTTGTATCGCATCCTGATCCGGTAATAAAACTGCAGCCCCGCTTGAGGGAACCCTCCAACCGGTGGTCATAGTACGGTCAATGCTATGTAACTCGACGTTCGCATTACCCGAAGCAAGAGCGACGGCCAAGGGAACGAGGGGAAGTATATCTCCAAGGCCTATGTTGCTATCATAATGTTTGTTGAACTCACTATAAAGTTGCGGAACTCGTGTCAATCCATCCAGTGAAAGGATCCTTTTGAACGTCGCTTCCATCACTTCCTGTTGTCTTCGTAATCGATCGAAATCACTGGTAGTTTTCCTCATCCGAACATAACATAAAGCTGTAAAACCATCCATAAAATGCGTGCCAGGATAATACTCATAGATTGTTCCACCACATTCATCATTAAGATATCTCCCCACCTCAACCTTTATGCCACCGAGTATGTCAATAGCACTTTCAAATCCGGTGAAATTCACTCTTACCCAGAAATCCGGCTCTACTCCAAAATTATAGAGAAATGTTTCCGCTACCATTTCCCACCCGCCAAATAAATCAGCGGTGTTGATCCGATCTACTCTCCAGCCCGGAACATAAACATAAAGGTCTCTCGGAATCGACACTAAAAACACGCGATCGTTTTCTTTATCGAGGGTAAGAAGGATAATCGTATCCGTTCGATGTCCATAACGGTGAGGGGCTTCATCCGAACCCAACAGCACGAAAGTAACAAAACCTGAAGGAACTTCTATCTGTGAAACTGGAGGTGGGATAGCAATCGCTGAATCTCTCGCCGGTGGTGTAAAGTCTCCCCATGGATTGGCAGGAGTGGGTGTAAGTTCAACGGAATCTGGCGGGGTTTCTGAAGTTGCAATTGGAGGGGCGGTAGTATCAGCCGAAATGGGCCCAAAGGGTGTCGGGGTTGTTGTGCCGCTGATTCCGCCATTATCAGGAGGTTGCTCATCATCAACCGAAACGACCGGAACCAGCCCACCGAATGGTGCGTTGCATGCAGCCAGGACCAAGACGCAAAGGAGGTACAGACTAATTACTTTCTGTTTCATAGAATTCCAGTCGCTTCCTCTATCCTACCTCAGTTCAGAAGACGATAACCATGGGAAAAAAGTTCCAGCCAGTAGCTTCACAACCAAAGTCACCTCAAAGTGAAGAATCGTCAGCTCTAGAAAAGTTAAACTTTCCTCCTTGACCTTTCATGATGTTGCAATTGATGTGCCAAATTTCATCTCGCCCCTATTCAGTTCATTCTTGTGTTTCCCCTGCTGTCACGTGAATTCGTTGTGATTATCTAATGTTACTTCATCATACTTTTCGGGGAATTTTCCTTCCGCATACTGAGCTTCTGAAGCCCCAGCCGTTGATAAAAGGATGGGGAATAACCTAATATATTATGACAATGGTCTCGTAGCCGAAAAGTAGGGCATGAATAACAACTTAGGATCAAGTGTGCTGTGGCAATAGATCTCGAATTTTTACTGATCCCGTAGTCCATCGTAAGTTGATTCTTATGTGTATGGGAAAGAGATGAGTTTTTGAATGTCCAATTGTAGGCGGTTTGTAAGGACGAAATGGGGTGAGTCCGTCGCATACTAGGGATGGAAATCAACCTGGAACTAGGGGACCAAGTATGGTGCCAGACCCGTAGGTCAAGATGATTTCCAGGATAACTGAATGAACCAGATGCTCAACACTATTTCCAGTATTCCGATTGAGACAATGCCCGTCGTGGCATTTGTTCTCAAATTTGGTCCGTTGATTATCGGTGCCACTCTATTAGGTTGGTTGACCGATCAAATTCGAGGTTACAGTTCAAACTCCAAAGAGCAAGAGAATTTTAAACTCGCCAAAAAGGATACGAAGGGCCGGGCTCTTGAACGAGAAATCCAGAAGCTCCGCATCATGTTCCACATGGCCACCGCCTTGAACTCCACCCTCGATTACCAACATGTTCTACGGATGGCGCTTGATCTGGGGACAACAGCACTGGCAGAAACAAAAGAGGATGAAACCCGGCTTAGAAGCGCACTGTTGCTCTTCGAAGATGGGATGTTGCATATCGCTTCTGGGCGAGGGATGAGCAAAGCAGATTTGCGCACGACCTTGCCAGGCAAATTGGGGATGCTCGCAGAAGCGATCACCACTGGTGAAAGCGTATTTTCACATGACCCCGCTCGAGATCCAGAACTTCGTCGATTGACAACCCTTCAAACCACAGGAAGTGCGGTATGTATCCCGCTTAGGATCGGTCTTGAGATTTATGGCTTGCTCCTCTTTGCACACCCTCGACCCCGGTATTTCAAGGTCGATCGCTTGGAACTCTTAGAGACGGTCGCCCAACAAGCAATGATCGCTCTGCAAAATGCAAAGCTCTACTATGAACTTGAACAGGAAAAGCAACGCCTCATAGACGCCCATGAAGAGGCACGCACGAAACTTGCCCGGGATCTCCACGACGGACCCACTCAATCAGTTGCCGCCATTGCGATGAGAGTAAACTTTGCCCGTCGACTTTTAGATCGAGATCCCAGGGCTACGGCCACTGAGCTGTTCAAGACCGAGGAACTTGCACGACAGACGAGTAAAGAAATTCGCCAAATGCTGTTTACCATGCGCCCCTTGGTGCTCGAATCAAAAGGATTGGTTGCAGCACTCGAACAGCTCGCGATTAAAACAGAGGATGCCCACGGGCAAATGGTGATTGTTGAAGCCGAAAAAGATGCTGCGAATGGCATGAATATCAAGAAGCAGGGTTTGCTGTTTTCAATCACCGAAGAAGCCATTAATAACGCTCGTAAACATGCGAAAGCCGAACAGATCTTCGTCCGCCTCTCCAGACGAGGAGACCTATTTCACTTGGCCATTGAAGATAATGGTGAAGGCTTCAATTTAGGTGCGGTGGATGCAGGATATGACCAGCGTGGCAGTCTTGGGATGGTCAACATGCGAGAGCGCGCTGAGTTGCTCAATGGGACATTGAAAATTAACTCCGCACCAGGTGAAGGAACTCGCATCTCGCTCACCATACCGCTCACAGAACAAGCTGCGGATTCCCTTCGAAATCCCGGTTTCGCGACTCACGAAGTCCCGCTTGAACCAGCAAATTCCTACCATTAAAGATATCCCACATCCCTCATCTAATTACCATTCTTTCGGATTAGCGCGGATTGGGGTTGCTTACACTTCGTAACTGGCGAATCTACAATTTCTATTTGACCGCAACCTGAAATTCATCCAAATGAATTCGTGTTTTTGAATTGAACCAACGTCCGATTGGGTGTTTATGCAGCAGTTGAAAATATCCAGACCAACCAACAAATTGAAAGACAGCTCATGATTTTCGATTAAAGGGCCCGTTCTGAGATATCAACGATGCGATGGCTCGGTCCACTTTTCCCATTGGAAATTCACCTAAACAATCTGGATCGACCCAGCGAATCTCTGAGTGAACCTTTGCATTTGGAACATCACCAGCTGCAGAACATTCAATGGCATGCACAGTTACCTTGAAATGGGTATACGCATGGTGGAAAACGCCTACCATCCCGCCAGGTTCGATGAGCATATCCAGTTCTTCCTGCCACTCACGCACAAGGCAGTCATCGATGGACTCATCCTGAAGGCATTTACCGCCTGGAAATTCCCATAATCCTCCAAGAAGCTTCCCGATCGGCCTTCGCCCAATTAAGACTTTTCCATCTCTCCGTAAAATCCCAGCAGATACAACATAATGCGGTGTTTCCGATTTCCTTCTTTTGACTGGACGTTGATTTTGGATCCCAAGTGCGAAAGACTCACAATATGATGAGATTGGGCATTTTCTGCAGGCAGGATTCTTAGGGATGCAAATCGTAGCACCTAGGTCCATCAAGGCTTGGTTAAATGCTGAAGCGTATGATTCCGGTATTCGCCTGCTGGCCCAGGTCTGGAATTGCCTCTCCGCTGAGGCTGTCGTGGCATCGAGGTCATAGTTAATAATGCGCGAAATTACCCGACGTAAATTACCATCTAGCGCCACAACTCGTTTGCCGAAGGCAATGGATGCTATTGCGGCTGCGGTGTAGCGACCGATGCCCGGTAGCGACTCCAATTCGGCTGGAGCCTGTGGCATCCTGCCGCGATACTTTTCGCATATGATCCTTGCCGCGCTATGTAAGTTATGTGCACGTCGATAATAGCCTAAGCCCTCCCAAAGTCTCAATACATCGTCCGTCTCCGCTGAGGCCAATTGTTCAAGAGTCGGAAATTTAACCAGCCAGCGCTCGTAATAAGGAATCACGGTCTCAACCCGCGTCTGCTGCAGCATTACTTCAGCAACCCAGATTGCGTAAGGGTCACCCACCTCCCGCCAAGGAAGATTGCGACCATCTTTTTCAAACCACAAGAGTAGATCGCTCGAGAAAGAATCAGACATTAGGGGATTGTAACGACACTGTGGGTGAAGAAACAAGGTGTAAAGAGGAAATTCAGGGATCAGGTGACGGTCTGATAATGATCGGGAACAGTTTGATTTAACTTGTAACACTCACAACATTATGATGAAGCGCTTTTCGAACCGACCGTACTAGCGATCGCGAATGGATAGGCTTCGCGAGCCAAATTACGCCCCCCTCTTCAAACATATCCCGAGTCTCATCGCTCATTGGGTACCCGGTCATCACCATCATGCTAATCTCAGGATGATTCTGTTTCAACTCATGGTATAACATTTCCCCACTCATGCCCGGCATGATGAGATCACTTATTACCAGATTGATCTTTCCGTTGTACTTTTGGATGGTGCTTAAAGCTTCTTCTCCACCCCCTGCAGAAAGGACGCTAAAATTGTGTGAACGGAGTGTTTCGCTAACTGCTGTTCGCGTGTTATAGTCATCCTCAACGATAAGTAATGTATCCCTCTCAACCCCTTCCTTATCATCCTCCTCGTAAATCAAAGCAACATCCGCTTCACCTTGATATGCGGGTAAGTAAACCCTGATTGCGGTCCCTTTTCCTGGCTCACTTTCAACCGCAATATGGCCATCATGATGCTTGATAATTCCATAAACCTGGGCCAAGCCCAAACCTGAGCCCTCCCCGGGTTCCTTCGTAGTGTAGAAGGGTTCAAAAATATGGGGCAGAATGGTTTCCTCGATACCAACGCCTGTATCTGATACTGTAAGAAGCACCCAATCGCCAGAAGTCATCTCAGCCACGGGTGGCGAATGCTCATCTGAAACGACAACGTTCTCGAGCTCAATCATGAGTTCTCCGCCATCAGGCATTGCATCCCGAGCGTTCACGGCCAGGTTCATCAACACTTGCTGCATCCGAACCGGGTCGACATTCACGATGTGCTTTTCATCCCTCTGAAGAAGACTGAGACGGATGCTTTCTGGGAGTGTGCGCGACAGCAACTTAGCGACGTGCTCCATAAATCGAGCCAGGTCTATTCGATGAGGCTCTATCAGCCCAGTACGGCTGAAATCGAGGATTTGTCTGGTTAATCCGGCTGCGCGTTGGGCCTGATGAAGTATCGTGGCGAGCCTCTCCCTGTCTTTGCCAATCAGTCCCGTCTCATTCATAAGCATTTCACAGTAGAGAATTATAGAACCGACAATGTTGTTGAAATCGTGCGCAATGCCGGATGCCAGCTTCCCTACAGCAACCTGGCGCTCCTGTTCATGCGTTTGTACCTGTATTTGTCGCATTTCAGTGGCATCTCGAATTAAGAGCGTATATCCTTGCTCTCCCTGATCTAATGTCGAGCGGTTCACGTGTACTTCGAAGAGGCGCTTTTGATCCCCCTCCAGCACGATTTCATGGGGTAACGTGGAATCTATATCTTGAAGCAGCTCCTCCAGGGGCCGTCCCCCGAGGTGACTTAATTCCTCCCCTTCTCCCTCCTGGCTCAATGTAGCGAGGAATTGCTTGGCGACTGGATTTGCATACACAATTTCACGTTTTGCGTTCAGGGTGAGAATACCTTCGTTGACCGTGTCGAGAATTCGATGCACCAGTTGACTCTGTTCTTGGGTCTGCTTTAGCAGCCGTTTTTGGGCAACCTCTGCACTTTTGCGTTCAATGACATATCGAATCACTCGGACCAGAAGATCTCCGTCAACATTTCCCTTTACCAAGTATTCCTGAGCACCCTCTTTCACAGCCTTGATTGCAAGCAATTCATCGGTTTCACTACTTAATACCAATATCGGGATATCCGGAGCCAAAGCATTAATCTGTGTGAAAGTCTCCAGCCCTTGAGCGTCAGGGAGAAAGAGGTCCAATAAAACTACATCGAATTCCTCCCACGTTAGATGCTGGAGACCGAGATTAAGGCGCTCGACATGGCTGAAAGTGAAAACCGGTGAGGTTATCCCAAGTAAGATATCTTGGAGAAGTTTTGCATCTTCAGCACTATCTTCGATCAATAAGACATTCACCGGACTATGGTTCAATGGTTTCTACTCCGATAGAGGCCTGACGATGCTCAACCACAATCGCTTGAACGCATAAACAATGTTGAAGGTATGATCCACTTCTCAAGGACCTGGTAATAAATTGAAGATTTATCAACATGATCCTCTATTCTGCAACCGAGAAAGCATAAAAAACCCTATAAAGTCGTGTTCTATTCAATAACGATGTCTGCTCCGGTCCAAACACAATAATGGAGTTGCCAAATATGCGGTTACGCATGCCAAGAGACACTCCACTCAATCATATTGCCTATCTGGAGATGTAAACCTTACACCTGGCCTACACTCATGTGTGGGATCATGATGGGGTGCTTTAAGCGTGATTTCGTATGATGCGCGATCCACTACGAAGTCGTGTTCTAATCATCCCCAGACAATGGAATTCTCCTAATTCTTCCATGGAACGAAGACAGAACCAACTATTATTTGAAGCCCAGGAGTGTCCTCAGACCCTCTCGATAACGCCCATCAGTGGAAATACCGGACACTATCACGATCAGGACGAGGGAGCTACAATTTACGGGGAAATGCCTTACTATCAGCATGAATTACTTCCGGGTTCTTGGATAGGATGGAAGGCGATAGGGGATTCATATATCTTTCTTATGTTTGGACGGGATACTCGACTGATATAATCGAAACGAAACGTGGACTCCGATTTGAGCTCACGTAAGGAAGGTCCAAATGATGCGATTTGACCGATTTACGGAACGCGCACAAGATGCGGCTCAAAGAGCAGCTGATATCATTCAACGCTATGGTCACAATCAAATTGACACAGAACATATCCTGCTTGCATTGATAGAGCAGCCTCAGGGCATAATTCCGCAAATCTTAGAAAAACTTAATATTGATATTGATGCCTTGTCCGAAAAAATCGACCAACAGCTTCGCACTAGTCCAAAGGCGAATATCTACGGCGGTGGTGCTGGGCAAATCTTCATCACACCCCGCGTTAAGCGAGTTGTGGATATGGCTAATGAAGAGGCCAATCGCCTCGATGATGAATACATTTCCACCGAGCACATTTTCTTGGCCATACTCTCCGAGCGAAACACCGCAATTGCACGGCTGCTGACAGAAGAGGGGATCACCAAAGAACGCACCAATGAGGCCATTAAGGATTTTCGCGGCGGTCAACGTGTAACAGATCGAAAGGCAGAGTCGCGCTATCGAACCCTTGAAAAGTACTCGCGTGATCTGACCCAGTTGGCCAAAGAGGGGAAGCTCGATCCCGTGATTGGTCGCGATCAAGAAATTCTGCGGCTGATCCAAATCCTCTCCCGGCGCACTAAGAACAATCCTGTTCTTATCGGTGAAGCTGGCGTTGGGAAAACAGCGATAGTTGAAGGCTTGGCCCAGAAGATCGGCAGCAGCGATGTGCCTGAATTATTATTGGGAAAACGCGTGGTTTCCCTAGACCTGGGCGCCATGATCGCCGGATCTAGGTTCCGAGGTGAATTCGAAGAACGGCTCAAGGCCACGATCGAAGAAATCCAGCGTTCTGAGGGCGAGATCATCCTCATGATCGATGAGTTGCATACTGTTGTCGGCGCTGGTGCGGCACAAGGAGCCTTGGACGCTTCGAATATGCTCAAACCGGCCTTATCGCGCGGCGAATTGCAATGCATCGGTGCCACTACCTTGGACGAATACAACAAATATATCGAGAAAGACGCCGCGTTGGAGCGCCGATTTGCACCGATATATGTCGATGAACCCTCGGTGGAAGAGACGATCGAAATGCTGCGTGGACTGCGTGATCGCTACGAAGCCCACCACAAGGTTCATTTTTCCGATGAATCGCTTGTAGCAGCTGCAAAACTCTCACAGCGGTATGTCACTGGTCGATCACTCCCCGACAAAGCAATCGATCTGATGGATGAAGCCGCTGCAAAGATACGAGTAGCGCTTTACTCCTTGCCCCCTGATCTCAAGGATATGAAGGCAGAGATCAACCGCTTGATGGCGGAGGAGGAGCAAGCCGGCATCGAGCGAGAATATGAGCGAGCCGCTGAAAAGAAATCATTACGTCTGCGCTTGGAACACGACTTCCGGGAAAAGCGTGACGAGTGGGAAGTCGAACATCAGCTCGATGAGATCGTCGAGGAGAATGACATCGCTGAAGTCGTCGCGATGTGGACTGGCATCCCAGTGAATCAGATGATGGAAACTGAGGCTGAAAAGCTGCTTCAAATGGAAGAACGACTCCACGAAAGGATTGTCGGTCAGGACGCAGCCATCACGGCGTTATCTGATGCCATCCGGAGGGCTAGGGCGGGTTTGAAAGATCCTCGCCGCCCAATAGGTTCCTTCATTTTCTTGGGCGCCTCTGGTGTGGGTAAGACAGAGATGGGCAAGGCACTTGCGGAGTTCCTCTTCGATGATGAAGATGCGATTGTGCGGATCGACATGAGCGAATACCACGAACAACATACTGTTTCCCGCCTCTTCGGTGCACCTCCGGGGTACGTGGGGTATGAAGAGGGAGGTCAACTCACCGAGGCGGTACGCCGTCGACCTTATCGAGTGATTCTCTTCGATGAGATCGAAAAAGCTCACCCCGAGGTATGGAATGCATTGCTGCAAATCCTGGACGATGGACGGCTGACAGATGGTCAGGGGCGCGTTGTTGATTTCCGCAACACTGTACTCATCATGACTTCGAACCTGGGAACGGAGTTCGTCACACGATCCGGAACCCTGGGTTTCCTTCGCTCTGGCGAGGGTGGTGAAGAGGGCGAGGCCGAAGAAAAAATCAAGCAGGCGCTCAAAGATACCTTCCGGCCCGAGTTCCTCAACCGCATCGACGAGATCATCATTTTCTCGCCTCTGACAGTTGATCAGATGGAGCAAATCGTCGATCTAAAGATGGAAGAGGTGCGCCAACGGCTTGATGATCATGGGTTGAAAGTGGAGCTTTCTGAATCAGCCCGAAAATGGCTGGCGGAGGAGGGTTATGATCCAGCGTTTGGCGCTCGACCCCTCCAAAGGGCGCTTCAGAAATTTGTCGAAAGCCCGCTGTCGGTGAAGATCCTGCAAGGTGAGTTCAAAGAAGGGGATACGGTGATTGTCGACCACCTTGAAGAAGATGGGCTTGTATTCCGCCGACCTGAAGAGGAATCCCCAATAAGCATTGAAGAAGAAGTCTCTGCTTAAGTGATTGTCTAAATAAAACCTGATCGGCCCCGATCAATTGATCGGGGCAGTTTCTATCTCCAACTATATGTAAATTTTCAATAAGACTCTTACGTGAGCTTTACTGTGAGGCTTGTGCAGTCTCATTTCGATTCGAGCTACTCAATACCCCAGATGCTAATCGTACCGCTCCAACTTCCCGATACGATGAAACGTCCATCCGGAACGTCCATCCGGGCTGAAGGAGATGTTGCTCGTGCATAGGAACCGAAATTCCGCTTGCACGATTCAATCTTGATTCCACTGGTCGGGTAAGTGAGCTTCGCTCACACTGAAAGCCGACCTACATTGACACCAAGACCGCAGGGCTGGCTCCATGGAGAAATGATCTCCGGAACAATAAGGACGCAGCATGATGCTGCGTCCTTTCCGTATAACATAGGGAGTATGACCCTTCTGCGTCAGCGCTTTAAGGTTAGAAAATCCCTAACAAACTATCCAAGCTCCATGCCGCCCCGGCTCCAAGTGCTATGATCAGCACCTCAGCGATGATCATGCTCCAATTCTGACCTTGCTCCACTCGAAAGCATGGGTTTATGGATACATCCTTCAGCCGCACCCCGGCCAACAAAATGTAATTAATGTTCAGAAAAATTCCCACCAGCGCCGAAACCGGGGTGAGAAAACCGAAGGTGAGGCCAACGCCGACGGCCAATTCTCCGAGAAGTACAAGGTAAGGAAACCAGGCAGACGCGCTCGTCACCGACCTTTTTATTGCATTTCCATAGCCAGTCCAGGGATGACTCTCCGCCATTTCGACCGTCCAGCTAACCATCCCGGTCTTCAAAAATTTACTGATGTCTTTGTGAAAGACGCTTTTAATCCACCACAACCCAATGCCAATTCGCAGGATTGCCAACCACTCATCGATTCCCACAACTTCACCAATTAAGTTCATATCCCTTCCTCTATTTCAAGTTTCTATGTTTATAAAAAGGGAGAAAAGCTTACCAATCTTAGACGCGTTCAGTGATTCGTTTCTTTCGTGGCTGAGGTTCGTTATGCAAGTTGTTCCCTTTGGCTTGCTTGTTGCAGAAGTTGCTCAGCACTTCGCATATTGGATTCCGTTTGCCCACCCAACATGAGCGCTAGTTCTTCGATGCGCTCTGTGTACTCGAGAAGGTGTGTGACTGTATGAGTTCGCCCACTTTCAACTCGCTTTGCGACATTGAAGTGGTCATCGCCATATGCCGCCAATTGCGGCAAATGTGTTATACAAAGCACTTGGTGATTTCGAGCAAGGCGCCATAGCTTCCGCCCTACGATCGCTCCAACTCTACCACCAATGCCTTGGTCGATCTCGTCAAAAATCAATGAAGGTGTTTGGTCGGCCTGTGCCAAAACCCCCTTCATGGCCAGCATCAACCGAGTCGTCTCTCCCCCCGAAGCGATTTTCGCCAGTGGTTTCAGGCCTTCACCAGGGTTGGGAGCAACGAGAAACTCAATTCGATCAATTCCCGAGGCTTGGAAAGATACTTTGCGACCCTCAATAGTCACACCATCTTCGTCTTCACGCCAATCCTGATTTACTCCAAACTGGGCGCCTTCCATTCTTAGATCAGCCAACTCACCATCGACCCCCTTAGCTAAAAGTACGGAAGCCTCTTTCCTCCGATTTGAGAGTTCTATGGCCAACTCACTCAAGCGCTTTACACAGTCTCTTACGAGATGTTGAAGCTCTTCGATCCGTTCTTCGGCGTGTGTTATGGCATCTAATTCATTACGCGCATTCTCAGCATATTCAAAAATTTCTGGAAATTCCTCACCATATTTCCGTTGGAGCGCACGGATCATCCCTAAGCGTTCTTCAACCTCATTCAGGCGATCAGGGCTATATTCGATCTGCTCGCGATAGATTTTCAAGCGATGTACCAATTCGTTGGCTGCTTCGAATAAATCTGTAGCGCTCTGAAACTCTTTATCCGCTGAAAGATCCACTTTGATGAGACCGGTCAAAGCGTGAGAAACCTTACCTAACAAATCAATGGCCGATGTTCCCTCATCCAATCCATCGTCGAGCGCTAAGATCGCTTGTTGAGTGTACTCAGCCAATTGCTCCGCATTCGCCAGACGGTTACGTTCCTCCGTCAGCTTTTGCTCTTCTCCCAATTGCAGGCCAGCGCTTTCGATTTCATTGATCTGATACGCCAATAGATCAGCTCTTTGAGCAGAATCTGCTTCAGCTTGACGCAGCCTCTTGAGCTCTTTTTTTACGCCCTGTAGAGAGCCGTATTCATGAACATATTCCCGCAGGAGATCGTTAACCTGAGCGAATCGGTCAAGTAAATTGATGTGCTCAGATACCCGAAGAAGACTTAAGTGCTCAGATTGACCGTGTACATCCACGAGCAACTGACCAATTTCGCGTAAAACAGCCAGGGCGACAACCCTGCCATTCACACGACAGATGTTTCGCCCTTCGCGTCTGATCTCGCGACTTAAAATCAGTACATCGTTCTCTTCGAGCAGTCCTTGCGCTTCGAGGATAACGTTAACAGTATCTTTGGCACGCTCCCCTACCCGAAAAGTCCCTTCGATCAGCGCTTTCTCTGAGCCACTTCTGATATTTACAGTCTCGGCGCGGCCACCCAGAATCATTTCCACTGCATCGATGATGATGGATTTACCGGCTCCAGTTTCTCCCGTAAAGATGATGAATCCCGGGCCCAGTTCCATAGTGAGGTCATCGATAATGGCAAAGTCTTGAATTCTTAGCTCGGACAACATGGCTTACTTCACACCCGGATTCCACGAATTCGATAGTTAAGTGTGCTGATGATGAGAAACCCAAATGCTATGGGCCAAATCGCTGAGATTGCAAATCCCCCAAGATCTGCGAGTCCTACCCCGATTAATAACCCTTGTAAGAGCGTGAATACTATCGGGATTATGTATGGCAGGACCCCAACGACCCCGCCGATCGAAGCGACCAACGGCAAACGCCGGCTGCGTCGGTTCGAGATCACCTTTCTCAGCACCTCCGCCAAACCCCCTCCGATCACTGGTGCAAGGAAGAGACCCCAAAAGCCCAGAAATCTCAACAGGTATATGCCCACCCCTACGCCTACCAAAGAAACCACAAAGGCAATTGGAAAGTCGACGCTTCGGGTTGTATCGAAACCCGATTGTTGCGTACGGACGCACTCTTTGCACCGATAGCCAACGGGCGTTAGGACTGCGCACTCGCTACAGATCGGTTTATCACATCGATTACAGCGCAGTGAGGTTTCACGATGAGGGTGTTTTTCACAAACCAGAGTACCTTCCGTCATTGCATCACTCCGGCGCTCGGGTTTTGATTCATTCTTGAGGTGAGATTGCGATAGAAGTAGTCTGGGTCCTGAATCCGCACAAACTGGACCGTATGTTCTCCAGCACATACGTAAACCTGATCTTTGTCCTGCATGGGAACGGAGGGCTGTCCATCAATCGAAAGTGAAGCATCGTGATCGCTGCGAATGGTTACCCTTACCCACGATCCTTCGTGTAGCACAATTGCTCTCTCAACCGAAAGGTGTGGCGCGACGGGGATGATTAGAATGTTTCGCAGCTGGGGTGGTAGTATGGGGCCTCCAGCAGCAAGTGCATATGCCGTTGAACCTGTGGGTGTTGCCATTATCAGCCCGTCCGCTACGTAGGTTGTCAGATAGTGGTCATCAATTTCAGTGATCAGATGGACAGGTCGTACGGTTTCCCCTCGTCCTACGACACACTCATTCACCACATCCCAAGTTCCTAAAAGGTGCCCGTCGCGGCTGTGCTCAGCTCGCAGCATCATTCTATGCTCTAACCAATAATCTCCAGAAAATACACGCTCTAAGGAGGATTCCCAATCCCCAGGTTGAACGGCCGTTAGAAACCCGAATCGCCCCAAATTTATACCCAAGATGGGTAA
>SDBS01001776.1_pt1 | contig 21782 bp, 22 predicted proteins | sample 2277091 | NCBI WGS metagenome assembly SDBS01 (sample SAMN10404972, study PRJNA504765) | marine sediment metagenome | isolation source: marine sediment core GS10_PC15, 163 cmbsf | place: Arctic Ocean: Southern Knipovich Ridge | collected 2010
AGCAATAGGAATAGAGTGCAAAATAGGGCTGTTCACCAGACCGGAGCGGGTAATTGTGCTGGTGGTAGGTCTCCTGGCGAGCCCTATTAACAACGCCTTAATCATCGCCCTGGCTATCATAGCAACCTTGAGCTTTGTTACCGCCGGGCAGAGGCTGTTCTATGTGCTCAAGCAAACCAGAAATCAGCGCGGGGGAGGTTAAGATAACTACCATAGTTTAGTCGCCTCTAGCGATGATCCCGCCTGTTTTGGTCGAAGCGACTACTGTCCACTGATTAAACCTGAAGGAGAAATAATGTCGGTTATTGCTGTTATTGGAGCGCAATGGGGAGATGAGGGGAAGGGTAAGATAGTCGACCTTTTGGCTGAAAAAGCAAGAGTAGTGATACGTTTTTCCGGTGGTGATAATGCCGGGCATACGGTAATCAACCAATACGGTGAGTTCGGGCTGCACCTTATCCCATCCGGTATTTTCTACCCCGAGGTTACCTGCATCATCGGCAATGGGGTAGCAATTAACCCGGAGGTACTCATTGATGAGATTAGCCGGCTTGAGCAGCGGGGTGTGGACACTGGCAGGCTGTTTATCAGCGACCGGGCCCACCTGATTATGCCCTATCACATCCTGCTTGATGGACTGGAAGAGGAATCGAGGGGGGGCAAGGCAATCGGGACAACACGCAAAGGTATCGGGCCTGCTTTTGCCGACAAGGCAGCCAGGCTGGGTATCAGGGTCGGTGACCTCCTGGAGAAAGAGGCACTGCTGGAGCGGCTGCGCTTTATCCTGGAGAGTAAGAACACTATCCTGACCAGGGTCTACGGGGCCGAGCCCCTGTCAGTGGATGAAATCTATGACCAGTACTGTCGATACGGGGAACTGCTGGCTCCCCGTATCCGGGAGACAGTGATAATGTTGGCGGAAGCACTGGACAGGAATGAGCCGGTCATGCTGGAGGGAGCCCAGGGGGCACTGCTTGACCCCGACTTCGGCACCTATCCTTATACCACCTCTTCTTCACCCCTGGCAGGCGGCGGTTGTTTGGGCAGCGGTATCGGCCCGAACCGGATTGACAGCATACTGGGCGTCGTTAAGGCTTATTGCACCAGGGTAGGCAGCGGCCCCATGCCAACCGAGCTAAAGGACAAGACCGGGGATTCCATTCGGGAACGTGCCCACGAGTACGGTACTACCACCGGCAGGCCGCGCCGCTGCGGTTGGTTTGATGCTGTGGCGACCCGCTTCGGCGCCCGGGTTAACAGTCTGACCGGTATCGCCATTACCCGCCTTGATGTCCTTGATACCCTGCCCAAATTGAAGATATGTATCGGCTATAGACTGAACGGTGAGGTAATCGACTACTTCCCGGCAAGCATAACCGCTCTGGGCAAGTGCCAGCCCGTCTACGAGGAGCTGCCGGGCTGGCAGTCTCCTACCAGCCACATCCGGGACTACGAGCAGCTACCGGAGCAGGCCAGGCAATACGTCGCCAGGCTGGAAGAGCTTACTTCCTGCCCGGCAAATATTATCTCAGTAGGCGCCGAGCGAGAGCAGACCATTTATAAAGTACCCCTGTTATTCTAGGAAATAGGGAAAAGCCGGGCCGCTCTCTAGATTACCTGCTGCACCAGGCCCTGGTGCAGCAAGCAGGGCACATACTGTTACTTGGCAGCCCTAGCTTACCGGCAGGTCGATATGGTAGTCCTTCAGGGTATCCCTGATGATGGCGGCTGTCTTTTCATCAGGTTCGATAAGGGGCAACCGGGGACTGCCGACCGGGAAACCGATGTGGTTAAGGGCATACTTGATTGGAACGGGGTTGGCGATAATAAAAAGGGCATTGACCAGAGTCAGCAGGTGGCGGTGGATATCAGCCGCTTTAGCTATGTTACCAATCATAAAGCTATCAATCATTTCCTTAATCTGGTTGCCAACCAGGTGGGAGGCAACGCTGATAACGCCATAGCCGCCCAGGGCCAGTATGGGCAGGGTATCGCTATCGTTGCCGCTCCAGACCAGGAAATCATCCCGGGCACCGTCGATAACCCGTGCCACCTGCTCCAGGTTGCCGCTGGCCTCTTTCAAGCCAATAATATTATCTATCCGGCTCAACCGGATGATTGTGTCGGCAGATAGGCTGACCACGGTACGTGAGGGCACATTATACAGGATACAGGGCAGGCTGGTGCTCTCGGCAATCGTCCTGAAGTGCTGGTACAGTCCCTCCTGAGTAGGTTTATTATAGTAGGGGACCACCAGGAGACAGGCATCGACCCCGGTGCGCTCGGCCGCTTTGGTCGCCTTCATAGCTTCAGCGGTGCTGTTACTCCCCGTTCCAGCCACAACCGACCCACGTTCACCTAAAGCTGACTTTACCTCAGCAAAAAGGCGTATTTCTTCATCTCGGATAAGGGTAGGGGACTCCCCGGTCGTGCCTACCACCAACAGCCCTTCACTTCCCGAGTCAAGCAGGGCCAGGGCCAGTTTCCTGGCTTGCTCATAATCAACCCCCCCTTCCTGATTAAAGGGGGTTACCATTGCCGTCAGCAGCCTTCCCGGTCCTCTCATTTTCTACCCTCCATCGGATGCAGCCATCCTCTCTGAATCATTTCCTCAGCAATCTGGACGGTATTTAAGGCCGCTCCCTTGCGCAGATTATCAGCAACAATCCACATAACCAGACCACTGGGGTGAGACGCATCCCGGCGGATACGCCCGACAAATACCTCATCGGTACCAGCAGACGGCCAGGCTTGAGGATAAAGACTGATTGGAGAATCGTTCAGTACCTTAACCCCCGGGGCCTGGGCAAGAATCCGCTCGGCATCATCAGGGGACATCAGGTGAGAGAACTCCACGCAGACCGCCTCACTATGACCGGTAAATACCGGGACTCGCACACAGGTAGCCGAAATAGCTATCTCATTAGCATGCATTATCTTCCTTGTCTCTTCCACCATCTTCCACTCTTCTTTGGTGTAGCCATTGTCCAGGAAAACGTCTATCTCAGGCAGTACATTAAAGGCTATCTGATGCGGGTAAACATGAGGAATAACGCTCTGCCCGTTCAAGACCTGCTTGACCTGCATTGTCAGCTCTTTTATAGCGGCTGAACCGGTACCCGAGACTGCCTGGTAGGTATCGACGATAATACGCTTGATTGGGTTAACTTTGTGTAATGGATACAGAGCCACTACCATCTGAATAGTGGAGCAATTGGGGTTGGCGATAATACCGTTATGCCACTTGATATCCTCGGGATTAACCTCAGGCACTACCAGAGGGACCGTCGGCACCATTCTAAAAGCAGAGCTATTGTCGACAACTACCGCTCCTGATTTGGCAGCTATCGGTGAGAAGTAGCGGCTGATTTCAGCGCCAGCCGAAAACAGAGCAATATCTATTCCCTGGAAGGACTCGGCAGTAGTCTCCTTGACCTCAATCTCCTCACCGGCAAAATACAATTTCTTGCCTGCGGAGCGGTCGGAGGCGAGCAGCTCAATCGAGGCTATCGGGAAATTGCGCTGCTCCAGCACCTTAATGAACTCCTGTCCGACAAGCCCGGTGGCGCCAACAATAGCTACCTTGTACTTCTTCAAGCCTTCTCCTCCAGGCCAAGCAGGGTATCCAGACCGTAAATTAGCCCTTTGTGTCCGACCACTTTCTTCACAGCCAGTATAACACCGGGCATAAAACACTCTCTACTGATTGTATCGTGTCGTATGCTTAGTGTCTGCCCCGGTCCGCCCAGGATTACCTCCTGGTGGGCCAGCAGTCCGGGCAGCCGCACGCTGTGAATGGCAATCCCCTCCACCTGCTCCCCCCGGCTAGCGTAAGCCTTCTTGTGCTCCGCCGAGAGAAACGGCTTACCCTTAGCCGCCACCATCGCTCGTGCAGTGGACAGGGCAGTCCCCGAAGGCGAATCAACCTTTAGGTGGTGGTGCAGCTCGATAATCTCGGCATAGTCTAAGTACCTGGCGGCTATCTTAGCCAGGTGCATCATCAGCACTGCTCCCAGGGCAAAGTTGGGCGCTACCACTGCCCCCACCTGATGGGCCTGTGACAGCCGGTCAATCTCATTAATCTCAGCCTCGGTCAAGCCGGTGGTCCCTATTACCAGGTTGACCCCTTTGACAGCGGCTATGCGCACCGCCGGCATAGTAGCTTGAGCGACTGTGAAATCTACCAGCACATCAGGTTGACAACTAGTAAGGATATGCTCAAGGTCAGAGGAAAGGGGTGCGCTACCGGACCCGTCAGGTAGGGGCAGGCTATCCCCCTTAGCCGCCAGTTCCACAGCACCGACAACCTGCATCCCGTCCTGGCGGCAGACGGCACTGACCACCTCCCTACCTATTCTACCCAAAGCGCCTTGAACGACTACCCTGACCGGTCTCATACCTACCCCCTTCTGTCAGGAGTATGCCTGTCGGGACCGCCGGGGCTATCCCGGCGGAACGTAACCTGTTTCCCGGGCGGCCTTTCCGCAGACTTGGCTTCTCCTGATTCCCCCTCTGATGCCCGGGGTGAATCTTCAAACGCAGCCCGTCGTGACAGATTTATTCTACCCATACGGTCGATTTCAGTCACCTTAACCGTAATCGCATCACCCACCTTGACTATGTCCTCAACATTAGCCACGCGGTAGTCGGCCAGTTCACTGATATGGACCAGTCCTTCTTTACCGGGGAGGATCTCGACAAAGGCACCGAAGTTCATCAGACGCATTACCTTACCGGTATAGACGGCACCAACCTCGACATCCTTGGTCAAATTCTCAATCATCTCGATAGCCTTCTGGGCTGATTCCTTATCCACCGAGCCGATAAGCACGGTACCATCATCATCAATATCAATGGTCACCTTAGTCGCGTCAGTAATTGCTCTGATTGTCTTACCCTTGGGGCCGATGACAGTGCCAATCTTTTCAGTGTCAACCTTTATTTTGTAGACTCTGGGTGCGTACGGGCTGACTTCAGGCCTACTGGTGCTGATAGTCTGCTGCATAACGCCCAGGATAAAGAGACGGGCCTCACGGGCCTGATGCAGTGCCCTCTTGAGGATTTCAAGGCTTATACCCTTGACCTTAATATCCAGCTGGAGAGCGGTAACACCCTCGACGGTGCCAGCAACCTTAAAGTCCATATCGCCGCAAGCATCCTCGATGCCTTCAATATCGGTTAAAATAGCGCAGTTCTCTTTGCCGTCAGTAACCACACCCATAGCTATCCCGGCTACTGCCCTCGTTATCGGTATCCCGGCATCCATCAGGGACAGGCTCGAAGCGCAAACGCTGGCCATAGACGTGCTGCCATTGGAGCTCAAGACCTCTGATACCAGGCGGATAGTATAGGGGAAGTCCTCGTTCTTAGGAAGTATCGGTAAAAGGGCTCGTTCCGCCAGAGCGCCATGTCCAATCTCACGCCGCCCGGGTGAACCCATCCGCTTGACTTCACCAACGGAGAACGGAGTGAAGTTATAGTGGTGGAGGAACCGTTTCGTCTCCTCGATACCGAGTCCGTCAATCCGCTGCTCCTGCCTGGTAGAACCCAGAGTAGTGATGGTCAGCACCTGCGTCTGCCCCCGGCTAAATAGTGCTGAGCCGTGGGTACGAGGCAAGATCCCCAGTTCACAGTTCAAGGGACGCACCTCACTCAGACTACGGCCGCTGATACGCTGTGCCTTATCGAGGATGTTAGCCCTGATTTCAGCCTTGAGTTGTGCTCCAAAGGCGGAGGCGATATTCTTTTCCGGAAACGATTCCGCCAGACGTTCGGTAATCTCCTTCTTCAGCCCATCAAGTATCTGGTTACGCTTAATCTTGTCCGGCTCAGTTAGGGCCGGGTCAAGTCTATCACCGATAGACTCTGAGACTGCTGACTCCAGTTCAGTGCCCGTCGGAACAGCGGGGGCCTCCAGCTTGGGCTTACCACAGGCCTGCCTGAGCTGCTCCTGGAGATCGATGATAGGCTGGTTGGCCTGATGGCCGAACTCGATAGCCTGAAGAATAGTATCTTCAGAGACCTCCCTGGCTCCCGCCTCAACCATGACGATTGATTCCCTGGTACTGGCGACAACAAGGTCAAGCCGGCTGTCCTCAAGCTGGGCCAGAGTTGGGTTTAATACCATCTCATTATCGATATAGCCGACGTGGACAGCACTAACCGGGCCAGCAAACGGCACCTCTGATATTGACAGCACCGCCGAGCTACCTATGACAGCCAGGATATCGGGGTCGTTTTCCTGGTCGGCGGAAAGGACGGTAACGATTACCTGGATGTCCCGGCGCCAGTCCTTGGGCAGGAGCGGGCGCAGCGGGCGGTCGGTAAGCCGGCAGGCCAGGATTGCCTCCTGGCTGGGGCGCCCCTCCCTCCTGATGAAGCCGCCCGGAATCTTACCGGCGGCATATAGCCTTTCTTCGTAATCTATGGTCAGCGGGAGAAAGTCCACCCCTTCTCGAGGTTGGTCGCTGGTACAGACGGTAACCAGCACCACGGTGTCCCCGTAGCGTATGGTAACGGTGCCATCGGCCTGCCCGGCAAGCTTCCCGGTCTCGATACCAAATGTCCTCCCCGCCACCTCACATTGGAAAAGTTGTGCATTTATCAATTTACTATCCTCTTTGTATCCTTATTTACGCAGGCCGAGCTGTGAAATCAGGCTCCGGTAGCGGTCCTTGTCCTCCCGGCTGAGGTAAGCCAGCAGCCTCCTCCTCTGCCCCACCAGCTTGAGCAGGCCGCGCTGTGTGTGATAATCGTGCCGGTTAGCCGCCATATGCCCGGTCAGCTCGTTTATCCTCTGTGTCAGCAGCGCCACCTGGACCTCGGTCGAACCGGTGTCAGCCTCGCTGCGTTTGTAGTTACCGATGATTTCTGTTTTCTTCTCTTTGTACAAGCTATACTCCCTTTTTCCTTAGAGTAAGGAACCACCCACTCTAAATTATATTATTACTAAAAACGAGGAAATTATAGCACAACTGCGCTTCCGTGTAAATCTTACCTCTATTCGTGCATGACGAATGGAGGTAACACTAGTTTCTTAAGGTACTAACCCAAGCATTGACTTAAAACACTTTCCAGAGTATAAAGAAAAGGAACAAATTCTCGAAAGGGGATTGGAACTTCACATTATCGTTTAACAAGCGTAGACTTGCGTTTGAGCTGGATGTATCTTCCCGATATGTGCTAAACTGGACTTAACCACCCAACTATCAGTGGCGCGGTACGCTATGAATGTCGGTATCTGCAGGATTAGCCTCCGCCTGCCGGAAAACTGCTCCCTCAAGGGCAAGCGGCAGGTAGTGAAGTCGATTACCAGCCGGGTGAGCAACCGTTTTAATGTCGCCATAGCCGAGGTTGATAGCCACGACCTGTGGCAGATGGCTACCCTGGGAGTCTGCTGTGTCAGCAACAGTAAACAGCACTCTAACGAGGTCCTCTCCCGGGTGGTGAACTTTATTACCGAGAGCCGTTTCGAGGTGGAGATGCTCGACTACGAGATTGAGCTCATCTCTGTCTTCTAGAAGGTCCACCTGCTAGCTTAGTCCTTTTTGCTTTTGGCGGAGAAACGATAATGGATACCGCTGCCTTTCTCAACTATCTCACCACCCGGCCCGGCTATAGCGGCCAGGTTGCCCACATCGAGCATATCCCGGCCCGTAGGGCAAGCTATGCCGAAACGGACAAGCCCCTGCCCGGCCGTCTTCATGACTGCCTCAGTAAGCACGGGCTGCTGCCGCTATATACCCATCAGGCCGAGGCGATAGGCTATGCCCGGGAGGGCAAGAATACTATGGTATCGACCTCAAGCGCCAGCGGTAAGACCCTGTGCTATAACATCCCCGTGCTGGAGAAGATACTGACCGAACGGGCCAGCCGCGCCCTCTATCTCTTTCCGACCAAGGCGCTGGCCCAGGACCAGCTGCACAACCTGCGCAAGCTATGCTGCCCCGATTTACTCCGGCCGGAGGAACTGGATACCTTTGACGGCGACACCCCCCGGACAGAGCGAGCCGAGATAAGGAAAAGGGCCAGGGTAATACTGACCAACCCCGATATGCTCCACATCGGCATCCTGCCCAACCACAGGTACTGGTCAAGGCTGCTGCGACAACTTCGCTATGTGGTGATAGATGAAGCCCACAACTACCGCGGCGTTTTCGGCTCCCAGGTAGCCTGCGTGCTGCACCGTTTGCGCCGACTCTGTCGCCTCTACGGCTCGGACCCCCGGTTCATCTGCTGCTCGGCGACGATAGCCAACCCCACTGAGCACATCGAGAGGCTGGTCGGGGTACCCTTCAGCCTCGTGGACAGCGACGGCTCGTCACAGGGCGAGAAGGACTTTGTCTTCTGGAATCCCCCCTTAATAGATGAGGCAAAGAGTATGCGGCGCAGCGCCAACAGCGAAGCAACCGAGCTGTTTACCAGCCTGGTGAGCCGGCATATCCGCAGCCTTACCTTCGCCCGCACCCGCCGGCTTACCGAGCTTATCTACATCTACTCACAGCGGCGGCTTGCCCAGAGCAGCCGCAGCCTGAGTGAAAGAATCAAGCCGTACCGTGCCGGCTACCTCCCCGAAGACCGCCGCCGGATAGAGCAGGAGTTCTTCAACGGCGAGTTGATGGGCGTGGTCGCCACCAATGCTCTCGAGCTGGGGATAAACATCGGCGACCTGGAAGCTACTGTGCTTACCGGCTACCCGGGAAGCATTGCCAGCACCTGGCAGCAGGCGGGCCGGAGCGGACGAGGGGAGAGCAAATCATTAAGTTTTCTGATTGCCCTCAATAACCCCCTCGACCAGTACCTGATGCACCACCCCAGCCACTTCTTCGAGAAGAACTTTGAGAATGCCCTGGTCAACCCGGCTAACCCCTATATTCTAGGGCCCCACCTGCTGTGCGCCGCCTGGGAGTTGCCGCTCAGTAAAAGTGATGAGCAGTTTTTCGGTACCACCTTCAGCCGGGAGAGGGAAGTGCTGGAGAGAGAGGGCTTACTCCGCCAGCGAAGAGGCAGGTGGTACCTCTCCCCGGCCGTCAGCTATCCGGCCCAGGGTGTCAACATCCGTTCCACCAGCGGTGAGAGCTTTGCCATTATTGACACTCAAACGGCCTCCCTACTGGAGACGGTAGAGTCAAGCGCAGCCTTCTTTCAGATACACCCCGGCGCCATCTACCTCCACCAGGGAGAGTCCTACCTGGTGACCAGGCTCGACCTTTCCGGCCGCACCGCCTATGCCGAGCCGACCACCGCCGCCTACTACACCCAGGCCAGAGAAATTACCGATTTACACATTACCAGGACAATTCACAATAGAAACTACGGGCAGGTAAAGGTATTCCTGGGTGAAGTGGAGGTTACCACCACCGTAGTCGGCTTCAAAAAGAAGGCGCAGTTCACCGAGGAGGTAATCGGTGAGGAATCCCTTGAGCTGCCGCCGCAGCACTTTGCCACGGTGGCACTGTGGTTTGACCTGCCCCCTGGGGCCATGGCACGGCTGGAGGAAGAAGGACTGGACCTGGCCGGTGGACTGCACGCCGTTGAGCACGCTGCGATTGGCATTTTGCCCCTGTTTGCCCTCTGCGATCGCAATGACATCGGCGGTGTTTCTACCCCCCTCCACCCCGATACCGGCAGAGCCCAGATATTCATCTATGATGCCCACCCCGGCGGTATCGGCATTGCCGAGAAGGGCTTTGACTTAACCGGAGAACTATGGCAGACTACACTGAGGGTAATCAAGGAGTGCCCCTGCCAGGAGGGCTGCCCCAGCTGTATTCAGTCACCCAAGTGCGGCAACAATAACAAACCACTGGACAAGCGTGCCGCTCTGGTACTGCTCGATGGGCTGATAGCAGGCCGAAAGAATACCAACTGAATGATAAACATAAGCATCGACCCGGTAGCCTTCGCGATAGGCTCACATGAAGTCCGGTGGTACGGCATCATTGTCGCGCTGGCGGTAGTCGCGGTTGTCCTCTGGGCATACCACCAGATATCGAGGATAAAGGAAACGCTTACCGCCCCTCCCGATATTATGTTAGCCCCGGTCGGCATTGCCTCAGGAATAGCAGGCGCTAAGTTAGTCCATGTTCTGGAGAAGTGGCAATACTATGTGCAGCACCCGGCGGAGATCTTTAGTGGCGGTGGGCTGGCGATATATGGTGGCGTCATCGGCGCCTCCCTGGGTATCTGGCTCTATCTCCGCTTCAGCAGCCGCGGTAAGGAAAGAGTACGGGACTTTTTCGCCGTCGCCGACTTGATGGCGCCGGGGATTATACTGGCCCAGGCTATCGGCAGGGTGGGCTGCCTGGTAAACGGCTGTTGCTTTGGTCTGCCGGCAGCGGACTGGCTACCCTGGAGCGTGGTTTACACCCATCCTAACAGTTATGCCCCGCTCAACATACCCCTCCACCCCACTCATGTCTACGAAACTATATTTGCCCTTGTCTGCTTCGTGATACTGCTCAGGCTTACGGGGCGCCTCAAGCCGGCTGGTTCGGTGTTCCTGGTCTATTTCATTATGTACTCAGCCTGGCGCATCGGTATCGGCTTCCTGCGCGATGCCACTGTGTACTTTGCCTTCGGCTTGAGCCAGGCACAGATACTCTCGATAGTGGTGCTTGCGGCAAGCGTATTCATACTCATCTACCGGAGGCGCCGCTTTAGAGAAGAAGAAAAGTCCTCCGGCTGAAGTGCAGTCAAAGAAAGGGGCACCTTTTAGGTGCCCCTTTCTCTTTACCTAACAGTGATCTTAGAATCTTCCCTATCCGCCGCTGTCATCGGAATGATAGGTAAAACCCCACCGGGCAAAGTAACACCCGGCCCGGTGTGGGGAATTACCTGCCGGTTCTCCTCCGCTTGGCGTTCTTTTTCACCTTCAGGCGGGCAGTATCTCTCTTAGAGAGGAAATAACGATGGGCTTTCGCCTCGCGAAGAATGCCACCCATCTGCACCATCCTCTGGAAACGCCTCAATAAGGAGTCCTGGTTCTCACCTTCACGTATCGAAACTTCTAACGGCATAACACCCCAACACATTCCGGAAACATACACCGGCCGGGTGCCCCCAACCTGCGTATGTCTTCAGGTTACAATAGCTTCACCCACTTTGTTTGGATTTGCTGTAGCACTCACTGCAGTAGACCGGTCTACCTTCACGAGGCTCGAACGGCACTTCGGTGTCTTTACCACACTCAGCGCATACCGCGGGGAACATCTGGCGCCGCGGCCGGGAACCATAGTCACTATCCCCGTAACGCTCCGTCTTTCTTGCCTGACGACAAGAAGGACAGCGCTTGGGATCATTGGTATAACCTTTCGAGGCGAAGAATTCTTGTTCCTCGGCACTGAAGGTAAAGGTAGCTCCACAGTCAGAACACTGGATTGCCTTTTCCTCAAAGCTCATGGCTAACCCCCTCTCTTAATTAGTTGGCTAGTTCTATGGTCACCCAGAGCTTGAGTAAATACCGAGTAAATCCAGAGTAATTTAACAAAGTATGTGATAACCTAGACTAAAACCACCGGATGTATTATACAATAAAAAAAATTCTTTTGCAAGAAAATTTTGATGGCCCTATCCTCTTGGTTCCCTTCCCCTTGTAGAAGTGAACAATTCTGCTTGATAATACTGACTCAAAGTCGTTAGTTATCACTCTTGCTCACAGATACAAATCTCAGTGGTACTTGATATATCAGTATAGTTAGTATATACTGATATTACTTATTAGTATTAACTGTAGAGTGAGGCAGTCAGATGAAAGAAGGCAGCATAAATGGAAACCTTTGCTCACCAAATCCTAAACAGGCCTGTGGCTGTAAAGTGGAATCGATAGTGGGCATAGATGAGCGGGGACAGATGGTTTTACCCAAGGAGTTACGGGATAGAGTAGGGATTAAGGGTGGAGAAAAGTTTGCCATAGTAAGTTGGGAAACTGAGGGCAAACTGTGCTGTATCTCTTTAATCCAGGTAAAAAATCTCAACGGTATGGTAAATGACCTGCTCGCTCCCATGATGAAAGAAGTAATCAGTGAATAACTATTTATTATATTTTGGAGGTAAAAAGTGGAAGACAAGCAAATAAAGAAGGTCGTCCGAGAGGGTTACGGTAAAATTGCCAAACAGGGTAGCTGCGGGTGCAGTCCGGTCAGTTCCTGCTGTGGGATACCTGACCAAGCCCAAGATATTAGTAAGCAGATCGGATATACGGAGGAAGAGCTTGAAGCAGTGCCGGAAGGGGCTAATTTGGGACTTGGCTGCGGAAACCCGGTGGCAGTGGCTTCCCTAAAGGAAGGTGAAGTAGTTCTTGACCTTGGTTCCGGGGCGGGGTTTGATTGCTTCCTTGCGTCAGGGAGAGTTGGCGAGTCGGGAAGGGTTATCGGTGTCGATATGACACCAGAGATGATCGAAAAAGCGAGAGAAAATGCGGAGAAGGGTAATTACCGGAATGTTGAATTTAGACTAGGCGAGATCGAAAATCTTCCCACGGCCGATAATTCTATTGATGTCATTATCTCAAACTGTGTCGTTAACCTCTCAACTGACAAGGAAAGAGTCTTCAGGGAGGCATCCAGGGTACTAAAGCCAGGGGGTCGTCTAATGATTTCAGACCTGGTTCTGCTGAAAGAACTTCCTGATGTCATCAAGAATTCTGCAGCGGCTTATGTGGGCTGTCTTTCTGGTGCACTGATGAAGGATAAGTATCTAGAGGCAATAAAGGTCGCTGGATTTGGAGAAGTCAGTGTGGTTGAAGAGATAGCTTTCCCAATAGAGTGGATCACTGATGATCCCGCGGCTCAGGCGGTTATCAAGGATACTATTGAAGATTTAAAGATATCGCCGGAGCAACTAAAAGATATTGATGGTTCGGTAGTCAGTATCAAAGTTCGGGCAGTGAAACCAGAATTCTTGGAAAAGTAGTAGTCCCAATGGATGGTTCAAACAGAGGACATTGGATTTGAAAAAATAGTCTGTAATGTGGGGGCCAATCCCAATATTCGCTATATAATCGTTGGGGGGCCGGAGCCCGAAGGACACTTGATTGGAGAAGCTTTGAAGGCTTTGCTCTTAAATGGTGTGGACGATAAGGGAAAACCTTTCCTCAAAACAGTCACTTTAGAAAAACTAGGCAACGTCAGGAGACCTTCAATAGATATTAATAGTATTTTGTTAACTTTGTTAATCCAGTATTGACATATCTCATGAGATAACCTATAATACTACTGTAATCTGGCTGGTATTTGGAGAGATATGGCAGGTAAAGACTACTATCAGACTCTAGGGGTCAAGCGGGACGCCAGTGAGAAGGAGATAAAACAGGTTTACCGAAAGTTGGCGCGCAAGCACCACCCCGATGTTAACCCCGGCGATAAGTCGGCAGAGGCCAGGTTCAAGGTGATAAATGAAGCCTTCGAGGTCCTCTCCGATAAAGAGAAAAGAAAGAAATATGACCGGTTCGGCGAACAGTGGCAGTCTGCCGACCAGTTTGCTCAGGCAGGCTACCGGGCACCGTCCGGGGGCTTCAACCAGGGTGGCAGCGGCGTCCACTTTGAAGAAGCTGATTTAGGCAGTATCTTCAATGAGCTATTCAGGGACACCCGCGGCAGGACCTACCGTCGCCAGGCCCGGCCAAGACGAGGCCAGGACATCGACCACCCGGTAGAGGTAACCCTGGAAGAAGCCTATCACGGCTCGACCCGCACCCTGGGTATCGAGGCCAACGAACCCTGCTCCGGCTGCCAGGGTACCGGCCTGATACAGGGCGTACCCTGTTCCGCATGTCGCGGCTCGGGGGTAGTGCCCCGGCTGAAGCGCCTTGAGGTCAAGATTCCGCCCGGGGTCAGGGACGGGTCACGGGTACGCATTGCCGGTAAGGGAGGTCAGGGCTACGGCGGCGCAGCTAACGGCGACCTTTATCTGGTGATATCGGTCAAGCCGCACTCACAGTTTCAGCGCAGCGGTGATAACCTGCAGGTAGAGGTCGGCGTCCCGCTGACCGTAGCGGTACTGGGGGGAGAGATTCAGGTACCCACCTTAAAGGGCAAGCTGGAGCTAAAGATTCCGCCGGAGACTCAAAACGGACGTACCTTTCGCCTGTCGGGACAGGGTATGCCTTACCTGGGTAGATCATCCTACGGTGACCTGCTGGCCAGGGAGGACGTGATACTACCAACCAAACTATCAAACAGGGAGAAGGCACTATTTAAGCAGCTAAGTGAACTCAGACCAAACTAAACGGTGAAGTTATTATGAATTCAGAGGAAAATGAACCGCGCTATGGAATAAGCATTGCCGCTAAAATGATTGGCGTTCGAACCCATACCTTGCGCTATTATGAGAGAATTGGCATAATAGAACCGCGTCGGTCTCAAGGCAATATCCGCCTATATTCCAACAGCGATATCGCACTGCTGCGTCGGGCAAAGACACTGATGGGTGACCTGGGGGTCAACCTGGCCGGAATAGAGGTTATCCTGAGGATGCTAGAGCGGATGGCCGAGCTGCAGAACCGCCTGGAGGAGACGGAGGCAGAGCTGAGGAGATTGAGTGAGGTGGATGACGTATGAGACAGGAAAAGTTTACCGAACAGGCACAGGAGGCACTGGCTTTATCCCAGGAGATAGTCCGCCAGTACCATCACAGTCAGTGGGATGTCGAGCATATCCTGCTGGCACTGCTCCGGCAAGAGGCGGGTCTGGTCGGTGAGATACTGACAGAGCTCGGGGTTAACCTTGAAGCAGCCAGGCAGCAGGTTGAAGCGGTGCTGGAGCAGTCTCCCCGGGTCGCCTATGAAACAGGTCAGATCTATGCGACACCGCGGGTCGCCCAACTGATAACCAAGGCCGGCGAGGAAGCGGCCAGGCTCAAGGACGAATTTATCGGCACCGAACACCTCTTTATTGCCATGACCACAGAGGAGAAGGGCAAGGCGGCGGGTATCCTGCACCAGCTGGGTATTGACCAGGAGAAGGTCTATGCCGCCCTCCAGAAGCTCCGCGGCAGTCACCGGGTTACCGACACCCGGGCCGAGAGTAAATACCGCTCCCTGGAAAAGTACAGCCGTGACCTGACCGAACTTGCCCGTCAGGGGAAGCTCGACCCGGTCATCGGCCGTGAAGAGGAGATCAAGCGGATAATGCAGATACTCACCCGCCGCACCAAGAATAACCCGGTGATTATCGGTGATGCCGGGGTCGGCAAGACGGCCCTCGCTGAGGGACTGGCGGAAAAAATTGCCGCCGATGATGTTCCTGACTCTCTCAAAGGACGCAAGGTGGTGGCCCTCGATATGGGAGCTCTGGTCGCCGGCAGCAAGTTCCGCGGCGAATTCGAGGAGCGGCTCAAGGCGGTGATGGATGAGGTCCGTCAGTCACGGGGTGAGGTAATACTGTTCATTGATGAAATCCATACCGTGGTCGGCGCCGGAGCCGCCGAGGGAGCGATTGACGCCAGCAATATGCTCAAGCCGGCGCTGGCGCGCGGTGAGCTGCAGTGTATCGGCGCCACTACTCTCGATGAGTACCGCAAGTTCATTGAGAAGGATAAGGCCCTGGAGCGGCGCCTGCAGCCGGTGTTCGTTGGCGAACCCAGCATTGAGGCGACCATCGAAATGCTGCGCGGGCTCCGTCCCCGCTATGAGGCACACCACAAGGTTAAGATAAGCGACGGAGCTCTGGAGGCAGCCGCCCGGTTGAGTCAGCGCTACATCTCCGACCGCTTTCTACCGGACAAGGCGATTGACCTTATCGATGAAGCCGCCAGCAAGATACGTATTGATACCGAGAGCGCCCCGCCGGAGGTAAAGTCACTGGAGCAGCACGTAAAACAGCTGACCAATGAGGAGGAGGCGGCCTCCCAGCGGCAGGACTACGAGCAGGCCGCTCAGCTTAAGGCAGAGAGACTGCGGCAGGAAGACGAATACAACCGTGCCAAGAACGACTGGCTGCAAAAGGAAAAGATTGACGAGGTGGTTGACGAAGAGGATATCGCCCAGCTCATCTCGAAATGGACCGGCATCCCGGTCGCTCAGATGCTGGAGGGCGAAGCGGAGAAGCTGCTCCATATGGAGGAGCGGATTCACGATAGGCTGGTCAACCAGGAAGAGGCGGTAAACGCCGTCTCCGAGGCCATCCGCAGGAGCCGTACCGGACTGAAGGACCCCAAGCGGCCCATCGGCAGCTTTATGTTCCTGGGCCCCACCGGTGTCGGCAAGACCGAACTGGCCCGCACTCTAGCCTGGTTCCTGTTTGATGACGAAGGCGCTATGGTGCGCCTGGATATGTCGGAGTACCAGGAGAAACACACCGTATCCCGCCTTATCGGAGCGCCACCGGGCTACGTCGGTTACGAAGAAGGCGGGCAGCTTACCGAAGCCATACGGCGGCGCCCCTACCGGGTAGTCCTGCTCGATGAAATAGAAAAGGCACACCCGGAGGTATTCAACACACTCCTCCAGGTTCTTGACGACGGACGGCTGACCGACGGCCACGGGCGGACGGTAGATTTTAAGAACAGCGTCATTATTATGACCAGCAACACCGGCGTCGAGTTCATCAGACAGGAGGCGGACATCGGCTTCGGTATGCCAAAAGGCGAAGGGGAAAGCGGGCAGCAGAGCTATCAGCATATGAAGAGAAAGGTGATGGAAGCGGTGAAGAAGACCTTCCGCCCCGAATTCATCAACCGAATCGATGAGATTATCGTCTTCCATGAGCTGACCGAGGAGCAGCTCAGGAGTATCGTTGAGTTGCTCCTCAAGGACCTGCAGCAGCGGCTCAGGGAACGCAGGCTGACGATAGAGTTGACCGAAGACACCAAGTCCTGGCTGGTCAAGGAAGGCTACGACCCGGCCTACGGGGCGCGGCCGCTAAGGCGGGCCATCGAACGGTATGTAGAGAACCCGCTGTCGAGTAAGCTACTCGAGGGGGAGTTTAGCGAGGGTGATAAGATTACTGTTAGCTTAAGCGGTGATAAGCTGACCTTCTCCACCGGGAGGGCGGCTAAAGCAGGCGCGCGGACAGGAAATGCTTGATGACGGTAGCAACTAGCGCAGAGGCAAGGAAGAGCTCAAACCGGAAGAAGTATATTGTCGGTGCCTGTTTTGTCGCCGGGATTGTCGTTGCCTGTATTCTTCTTGTCTATCACTGGGAATATGTGCTCCGCTTTCAGAGGTATGGCTATTTAGGTCTTTTTCTTATGGCACTGACTAGCGGCTACAGTATCCCGCTGCCGGTCCCGTATATGGTATTCACCTTTACCTTCGGCGGCGTATTAGAACCGGTACTGGTGGGACTAGCCACCGGGGCAGGGCTCGGTGCCGGGGGCACCCTCCTCTATCTGACCGGCCGCGGTGGGCGCCGCTTCCTCCCCCACTTTGAAATCTCGGACCCGGTTGATGAGGCGTACTCTTCCCGATGGTCACGGTTCTTGAGGCGGATAAAGATGCACCGGATTATGCATTACGCCCATCGGAGGGGCACCCTGGCCGTGTTTATACTGTCCGTGCTGCCCAACCCCTTTTTCACACCGATGGCGATTAGTATGGGGTCAATGCGCTTCCGCCTGGTAAAATTCGCCCTTGCCTGCTGGGCGGGTCAGACGGTCAAGGCTATTAGCATTGCCTATTGCGGCTATCTCGGCCTGGGCTCTTTTCTGCGCTGGATGGGTCTGTTTAACATGCCTGACATACCCGGTCTATCTTAAAAATAGGTCGACAAGGAGTTATTCGTGGAAAGGGTTGCTACCGACTGGGACAGGTACCATAAGCGCGTCCGGGTCAGTCAGAGGTTCCTCTGGACGGTGTGGCGGGCCTACGCCAGTCTGCTTAGTGGTTTCAGTTTCAGTAAGCCGATTAAGATAATCGAGCTGGGCTGTGGGACCGGCTACCATACCCTGCAGATGACCAGGCTGTATCCGGTGGACAAGGTAACCCTGGTCGATGCCAACGCCAGCGTTATCAGAGATACGGAAAGAAGAATGTCCTTCCTCGAATGTGAGAAGGAGTTTCTGCTTAGGGATCTGTTCAGCCTTGATTTAGAGGAAAGATATGATGTCGTTCACTCCCAGGGGCTTCTCGAACACTACACCCCGCAAGAGCAGCGGCAGCTGATTCGCCTGCACCGCGACCTGCTTACCCCGGGCGGGATTGCGATAATCCTGGTGCCCACCCCAAGTCTAACCTACCGGTTCTGGAGAAGACTCCTGGAGAGACTGCACCTGTGGATATATAGTGACGAGGTCGCCCTCTCCAGAGAGGAATTTATCCGGCAGCTGGAAGCCAGCGGCCTGGAAATCCTGAAGATACAGGGGTGCCACCTGACAGAAGTGGGGGCCGTCTGCCGCAGACGGGTTGGTGCAGAGTAAGTCTTACCGCAATTAGCCGTGATATTGAGCAAACACTTAGTTACCGTGCCAGACGTCAAGCAGCCCATCATAGGAGAATCATCTAATTAATGAGGAGGAACACCTTGCCCAGGCCGGATGCTCCAGGTAGTGTTGATAGCAAAAACATCCCGTCTTCCAGCGGGAAAGCTCCTACTGAGACCGCCCAACCGAGGACAGGCTACCGAATGGCGTTCAACTTCAACTCCGCCCTCTTTAAGGTCCTGGTGAAGCACCTTGAGCCGGAAGAGGAAGAGAAGGTCCTGGACCTGGGCTGCAGTCGGGGATTCTACGTTAAAGCAATGGAGGACTATACCAGGGGTGTAATCGGCGTGGATATAAGCGAAGACTCCTTAAAGAAAGCGGTTACCCCCAAGGTAGAATACGGCGATATTACCAACCTTGACTTTGCCGAAGACAGCTTTGACAAAGTCTATTCACTGCATACGATTGAACACCTGCCGGAACTGGAGCAGTTCTTTTCCGAGGTCGCCAGGGTCCTCAAGCCGGGGGGGACCGCTATTATTATCTACCCCTGGGAGCTCTTCCGGGGAATGCAGGCCATCGGCGCGGCGATAAGGCAATACCGAAACCCTCTGCTGGCGAGGGAGATACACCGGCACAGGTTAACACCGAAGAGCATCAGGAGACTTATTGCCGGCACACCTCTTACCCACCGGAAAAGCAGGCTCGTTTTTGCTATGGGCGTTCAGTATATGACGATACTGACCAAGAGAACTTAAGTCTCCTGCCCCATAGCCTTCGCTCTCACCCCGCCGCCTTCCCGCCGGCTCATTTCTCCTCGATGGTTATCCGTATGATGACATCACCCTGCTTAATCTGCTCCAGGACATCCATCCCATCAATGAGCTGACCGAATACCGAGTGCTTGCCGTCAAGGCCGTGCTGGGGAGCAAAGGTAATGAAAAACTGGCAGCCGTTGGTATCTGAACCGGAATTGGCCATCGACAGGGCGCCGGCGAGATGGGTATGCTCGCTGAACTCGTCGGCAAAGGAGTAGCCGGGATCACCCCTTCCCGTGCCGGTGGGGTCGCCTCCCTGAGCGACAAAGCCTGGTACTACCCGGTGAAATGTCGTCCCATCATAGAACCCGGCATTGGCGAGGAAGACGAAGCTGTTCACCGTATTAGGGACATCGCTGGCGAATAGCTCCAGGACCATGTTTCCGCGCTCGGTCTCGATGGTGGCGGTATACTCCTTGCCAGTATCAATCATCATCGCCGGTGGTGCCGAGTAGGTCTTCGGTTTTGCCGCCGGTTCCGGCGTTGGCTCCGGCCCCGGGCTGGCGCACGATGCCAGGAGAAGCGTACCGGCAGCCAGGATAGCAATAACCATTTTGGGCAGTCTATTCATTATCATCGCAATATCTCCAGGGCGTTCTTTGGCTAGTATTGTAACCCATCCTTTAATCGTCACGCAAACACCGGTGTTCACTGAGATGAAAGAAATCCGCTAGAGACAAATATGACGCAGCTCATGTCGAGATAGCTCAATCTCAAGGATTTGCCAGCCGACCTGCTTTATGCTAAATTATATCTATCCGCGTGGGGCTGTAGCTCAATTGGGAGAGCGTTTGACTGGCAGTCAAAAGGTAGAGGGTTCGAATCCCTCCAGCTCCACCAGCAATACAGAGTCTAGTGGTATTTCAGCAAGATCGGGGGTGGGTACGAGGAACGAGAAAGAAGAGAGGAGACGATATTGCAATGTTAAAAGGGGCTTACATTTTTGTTATTCCAGATGCAGATCCCAAGAAACATAGGGCGAAGATAGAAACACCAACCTTAAGCGTGGCAATCGTGGGTGTAAAAGATTTTGACCAAGCAGCGGACATTGCTAGAAGTCTGGTAGAAGATGGCGTGCAATTTATAGACCTTTGTTCCGGATACGGTCCCGTTGGTGCTGCCAAGGTTATAGAGGCTGTAGGAGATAAAATACCGGTAAGTGCCGCTTGCTTTGGTATTGAATCTACGGCGAAAGCAGCAGCCCTTTTCTCATGAGTGAGGATCGATGGGAACATTGGTCCGGTCAGACAGGGGCAGGTCATACTGGTAACTCTAACTTAAAGAGTGGCGTCCTTTATGGGGGAGGTTACCTGTCTGGTTTCGGCATACAACTTGTGACATGATAATGCAGTCTTATAATAACCTCGATCATCCTTGTGGCATGCAACCATTTGGTAAGTGAATTTACCCATGTGGGTTATTGTGTTTTGAAGGGTATGTGGCAAGGAATGGACTTGGCTTATATGGCTGGAGACTGCAGTTTCTGGAGAAACAAGAGAGATGGCAAAGATAGGCAACGAAAGATTGAAAAGTGCTCGTCAGTGGCTAGTCCTTGGGTTACTGCTACCGTTCGTATTGTTACCACTAGTCTCTGCTGAACCAGCTCACGGCTGAGGTTGTCCCAGTGGTGGGTCGTCGGGTCCGACGGCAGAGTATTTGAATCTAGATATCAGCCCGGTCGGCAGCGGCTCAGTAACGCTAAACGGGGTTGCCTTTGAATCCTATCCAGCCACTCGTAAGTTCTATGGAAGGATAAGTTTTAGTCTCGAAGCAATGCCAGCCCCCGGATATTACTTTGCCAACTGGAGTGATGATCTAGCCGGGGCTGAGAATCCGGTATCTCTTCACGTTATTAATGATTCCCTTATCATTGCTAACTTCTTCCCAATAGTACACACCATCTCCCTTCAGGTTGACGGCAATGGTTCTACTGACCCCGCGATGGGAACTCATGAGTATAATGAGGGGGACGCGGTCAATATCACAGCCGTTCCAGATAAAGGCTGGCAGTTCGACGGGTGGAGCGGTGATGTAACTGACCCCGAATTAACCACGACGACATTCGTCGTGACCTCAGATAAGGCTATTACTGCTGACTTCTCCCCGATAGTGCATACCATTTCTCTAGAGGTTGACGGCAATGGATCTAGTGACCCCACGGTGGGAACTCACGAGTATAATGAGGGAGACGTGGTCAGCATCATAGCCACTCCAGGCGAAGGCTGGCAGTTCGAGAACTGGAGCGGTAATGTGGCTGACCCCGAGTCAGCCACCACTATCGTAAAAATGGACTCCGCTAGGGTCATCACCGCTAATTTCTCTCAAATAGTTCACCCGGTGGCCATTGCAGTAAACGGCGGCGGCTCCACTACTCCCGTGGCCAGCACGCACAGCTTTGGTGAGGGGACTGTGGTCGAGATTACCGCCACCCCGGAGAGAGGCTGGCGGTTCGAGAGCTGGAGCGGTGATGTGGCTGACCCTGAATCAGCCACCACCAAAGTGATGATAGACTCAGAGAAGGCCGTTACCGCCAACTTCACCCGGACCGCACCCAGCGGGTGGGTAATCGGTGCTATCATCGGCGGTGTGGCTGCCGCTATAACCCTT
>SDBS01001777.1_pt1 | contig 21775 bp, 12 predicted proteins | sample 2277091 | NCBI WGS metagenome assembly SDBS01 (sample SAMN10404972, study PRJNA504765) | marine sediment metagenome | isolation source: marine sediment core GS10_PC15, 163 cmbsf | place: Arctic Ocean: Southern Knipovich Ridge | collected 2010
GATGAAATATCAATTGAAGTGCCGGCCGGAGCCTATCGGCACCGATAACTTCTGGCTCAGGCGGGACGGGTGCCCGTTATTACCCAAGAGGATAGAAAAACTGGTCAGTGCCTACGGTAAGAAGGCAGGGCTGAAACGCTGCTACGCCCATAAACTCCGCCACACCAGCAGCGTCATGTACCTGAGAAACGGAGGGGATGTCTTCAGCCTGCAAAAGAAGCTGGGGCACAGGAGCCTGGTAATGACCAGGCACTATTCAAACCTGGCTGATAGCGATGTCAGGGCGCAACACCTGAGGTACGGGGTAGCGGACAGGCTTAAAATCTAATGTTGGTCTCAAAGTAGCAAGTACCTCGCCGGACCAGACTTACCGTCCCGGCCTGGCGGGTTATTTCCCCGGCACTACGTAAGCCGGTAATATACCCACTTTCGAGAATAACGCCGGCAGGCCTGGTGGAAACTGTTCTTTAAAAAGCGAAATAGTCGAAATTAATTAAAGCCGCTTAAAAGTAAGCTTCCAGCCTCACTATCAGGTCTTCACTAATTCTGTCGTAGGCCAGGTCTCCCCAATCGGTAATGCCGCTTAATTCGGGGAAATCTTCTCCTGGAAGCTGTTTTAGTAAATTCAAGGCTACAGATTTATCTACCTTCACCAGTTCAACCGGTTCGATACGCCCCGAGGCCGTTGTCCCCATAATAGGCTCTACGCCGTAGACTCTATCTTCTATCGTATGTGAATGGCAATAAATAATCGAGTCGTTACTACATCTCCTCAGGTTACCGGCAATCCCTCGCGCTGTCTTTCGAAAGTCCTTGTTGCTAATTCCTTCCTGCTTTATCCAGGTGTCTATAGCTTCTTTATTCCAAAAGTATTTTCTGATGCCAGGAATCCTGGTAGCTAGCTTGCCCTTTCTGGCCAGCCGCTTTACGGACTCCGGGTTGTCTAGCCCAAGAATAGCAGCATAGCCTGCTGCATCAATCAAATCTTCACCGCTAGTAATCTTTTGTTCAAAGCTAGTAATCTTTTGCTTAAGCTGCTTCTTCTGACAGAGCTGGCAGATTTTACCCGGATTATATTGACTTAACACTGCACCACATTTTGAACACTTGCGTTTCATTCTTGCCCCCTAGAGCACGATATGTTGCGATAAGTTGTAGCCTGTATATCACATCATATGTGATAATGGAATTAACTTCAAATAGCACTGGTGATATCAGTAGCAGTAGCGCTATCTGCTATCACAAAAATTACGAGGTGTATCTACGTCAGCTATGCGTGTGAAGGAATTAATTCGTTTTAGGAGGCGTTAAATGAGACTTTCCAAGGAGGCTAAGGATGCAAAAATTGTGGAGTTATATCAGAGTGGACAGAGCTATAGGCAGCTTCAAATAAACTACCACAAATCACTAAATTACATAGCTAAGCTTGTCCAAGGGATAGAAGTGACATGCACTGCATGTGGCAGGCCAAAGGGCAAAGTGCACTTCCACGCCCATCATCCCGATAGAATTAATCAGCCTGACTACACTATCCCATTATGCCCATCGTGCCACGCCAAAGAGGAAGCAAAGCTTAGACGGGAAAGGAGAAACCAATCGCAGGCGCCTTTGAATCCAATAGTGCCAGCAACCGAGAATCCAGCGAGCAAATCAAGCAATACTTCTCTTTCAGTCCCTCTCGGACCACTCTCACCAACAGGGAAGAAGATTCTAAAGGGCTTAGGAATCGCTATGTTAGTGGAAGCTTCGTCCCCTGGTTTCTTTGATAGGCGATTGCAAGAGATTCAAGACCGCTGGCGAAAGGCTTAGTTATATCTTGAGGCAACTGGACGTGGCAATGTTATAGCCTTAATGGCTTAACGTACGTCAATCACATATATCTAGGTTTTCAATAGAAGACTAAGATAACAATATGGTTATTTGGTACCTAACAATACGATGAATTGTTACCGTGTTGCACGATAAGATGAATTGTTACTCGTGACACCTTCTGGCTGTTTGTTGGGTCATGCTGGAGTTCGAACCCAAAATGGTGGAGCGTATTGTACAATAGACAGAACCAGAAATTTCGATCTGGCCTTTAGATTAACATAGTAATACGAGACTTTCAAGGTAAGCTTATATGAAGGAAAAAGAGATCCGAATAAGGATCGCCTTGGACAACGGTGCGGATGAGACCCTGATTGGAGTGGGGAGTCTGAACCGAGACCTCACTGGTATAAGGGCTCAGTGGGGCTCTCGGCGGGATTGGTGACCGTACTAGCGGCACTCCAGGTACAGCCGGTCAACACAGAAGTCGGAGCCTAATGGCTAGGACTCTGCCCATAACCCCAGTGTGCCAGCGGCAAGTTCCATCAACTCTACCCACTTGGGACATACATTCAGTCCCGTCTACATCAGGCCGTAGGCCGTTGCCCTCTCCCATCTGCATAAAATAACTTGACAAATGCATATTATTATGATAATATGTTACATATAATGTTTTGTCACAAGGATAAAAGGAGAAGATGATGACAGCCCTGCCAACAGACATCGGCCGTAGGCTCGCAAGCTTTCGTGTTGAGGCCGGCTTGACCCAGTCTAAGGTTGCCATAAAAATTAGCATCGACCAAAGTAGGATTTCGCGAATTGAGAAGGGAGAAGTTTCCCCGAATTTCATTGAAGTCAAGGAATACCTCGAGGCTATTGCTACGGATGCGACGCACGATTACATCCGATATCTTGAAAAGGAATGGAGGATACTACCACCACCAGCACCCGAGACTCCAGAACTTGAGAACATTTGGATAGTGGAGCAAAAGCTAAAAGCGCTCGAAGATTTTGTACAGGAAAAGGATCTACCAGGTCCCGTGCAGGCCGAAGTAGACATGCACCGACAATCTTTGTGGGATGCCGCTGCTTTTCTTTCGTGCCTTGACCACCAAATTGCTTTTATTGGCGATATTGGCGTAGGTAAGACTACGGCCCTCTGCCTTGCAGCTGGCCTCGTGCTGCCTGAGTCTAAAACCGGTCTTGATGGTAAAGTAGCACTTGAGACAGGCGCTGGTAGAATCACAGTATGTGAGGTTAGGATAAAGGCAGGGTCAACTTGGGGGGTCACTATTGAACCCCAGCAGGAAGCTGAAATATACCGGCTTGTTGCGGACCTTTGTGAAGGTGTGAAATCAAAGGATACTGTAAGAGACTCTGAAGCGGACTCTAAAGGAGTGCCGCGTGAAATCGAACGAGTACTCCGAAACATGTCGAAACTTACGCGTAAACTTCAAAAGAAGCCAGATGGAAAACGAATGGTGCAAGATCCATTAAAGGAGCTAGCACAGAAATTAGACACATTGGACGAACTCCTCTCCGAGTTCTCTTCACGTCTCCAGCTTTGGAAACGTACAACAAGGGAGCTTTGGTGGGATGAGAACAGTAACCGTGCACCGCTTGAATGGTTGCGGGACATTTTTATTAAGGTTAATAATGGTCGTCTTGAGAATGTTTCCCTCCCCCAGCGTATCGACATAATTGCGCCAAGATCAGCCCTCGAGAAAGACACTTTCAACATCGGTTTTATCGATACCAGGGGCGTTGATGGGACAGTTGTACGACCTGATCTCAAAGCTTGCTTAGACGATCCGAGAACACTAACAATCCTTTGCTCTACTTTTAGAGCGGCCCCAGATGCTACTATGAGAAGCTTGATAGAACACGCGCTCGACACTGGATCCGAACGTGCACTGTCAGAGCGTGTGGCACTCTTGGTGCTGCCCCACCCCGGCGACGCAATCGAGATGAAAGACGAGGCTACCGGAGAGAAGGTAGACTCTGAAGCCGATGGATACGAACTCAAAGCCGAGGATGTCCACACTAAGCTTGAGGGCTTGGGTGTCAAAGATATACCAGTTTTATTCTTCAATGCCACCTCCGATTGGGTTGAAGATCTACGTGATGAGTTGGCAATTGAGGTTCGGCGCGTGCGTAGAGCACACACCGAGCGAATCTCTTCACTCGCCGGAACAGTCGATGGTCTGATTACCAACTACGAAATCGAGGCTGCAGTCTTGGTCCGCCGTGAAGCTGAAAATCGTTTACGGATTTTCGCTGATCAGAATCAATCGTTGCCCGAACGACTACAACCAGTGCACGATCAACTCGTGTCTGCTCTCCGAACTATTCACCCCAGAACAGTGTGGGCTACGACCAGGCGTTCTGGATCTTGGTACAACTTGGATGTATTCTATTACCTTGGTACTGGTGCAGCTTCCGAAGCTAAGCGCCGTTCGGATCCCGCCATTTTCGGTCTGGAAGAGGTAATAAAGAATATGCTTGGCGATATCGGGTTACAGGCAGCACACGGATTCTTAGATGAGGTGCGCATCAAAATCAAGGAATGGTCTGAGCGATTTGTTCAAGTTGCCCGGCGTGCTGGTGAAGAGGCTTTCAGGTCTGCCTTAGAAAGTGATACAGTTTTGTGGTCAGAATGCGAGAATCGATGGGGTCGCGGTTCGGGTTACCGGAACGATGTCGCAGACCTGGTACGTGACTGGTTTCTTGCAACTGAACGAAATGGTCTTCATAGTTCGCTCGAGCGCCGGGTTCGAACCGCCTGGGAAACAGAGGTGCTTCAGCCACTAAGTTCACTTTATGAAAGTATGAGTTAGGGAGTGGAACAAGATATGAACCACCGCCATCACCAGCCGTTATATCCTTTATTGCTTCGCCTTTTTCAAAGTAGTAATATTACGATTATGAAGTCATAATGGCTCTAAAGAAAAGAGAGATGTCTATATTGAAGACATATGAATAGAGAGTGATTCACGTTGAAAAACACACCCAAATACCTTAATCTTTTCGCTGGTGCCGGAGGGCTTTCTGAGGGTTTCACTCAGGTTGGCTTTACTCCTGTTGCCCATGTGGAAGTTGATACAGCTGCCTGCAATACACTCAAAACCAGATCAGCATATCATTGGCTGAAGAGTCAGGGTCGTATTCAAGAGTATCATGACTACTTGGAAGGTATTATCAACAGAATAGAATTGCATTCGCGCATCCCAGCGTTTCAAATTACGTCGGTAATTAACAAAGAAATCGGAGAAAAGACACTTTCGGAATTATTCAGAAAGATTGATGAACTGCTAGATGGACAATCGCTAGACATCATTGTTGGTGGGCCGCCATGCCAATCCTACTCACTTGTTGGCCGTTCACGAGATGGCAATAGAATGCGCGGAGATCATAGAAACTATCTGTATGTTTATTATGCCAAATTCTTGGAAAAATACAAACCTCGTTATTTCGTATTTGAAAGTGTTCTCGGACTACTGTCAGCTAATAACGGAGGTGGGCAGCTATATCTTAACAATATGCGACAGACGTTTCGTGACGTCGGATACGAGACAGAATACCGGGTGTTAGTTGGTTTCAAGTACGGCGTACCACAGAATAGGCGTCGTATTGTGTTGATAGGGAAAAAGGGATTAACTTCGAGTTTTTACCCTGAGATTGAGGAGTGGGAACCAGAAGTGACGGTTGGAGAACTATTGCATGATTTACCTTTTATCAAAGCAGGAGAAGGGTCTGCTCGTCCTTGTCATTTAGGTGGTTTTCAAAGTCATTATCTTCATGATTCGGGTATTTCGGATGAAAACACAATGGTTACTTGGCATTGGGCACGCCACCATTCAGAAAGGGACCTCGAGATTTATCATATAGCAGTAAAACAGTGGAATGAGAACCGGAAACGCCTAGATTATAATGACCTGCCTGACAGACTGAAAACTCATAAAAACCGGAATTCTTTCTTAGACCGCTTCAAGGTCGTAGCAGCCAATCTTCCTTATTCACAGACAGTAGTGGCACATATTTCACAGGATGGGCATTATTATATTCATCCTGATATCATGCAGAATCGTTCTCTGACTCCACGCGAGGCTGCACGTCTTCAGACCTTCCCTGATAATTATTACTTCGAAAGTGTATCAGAAACGCCTGGATACACGGCGGCTTTCCATCAGATTGGTAATGCTGTACCGGTGTTGCTTGCCAGAAAAATAGCAGATTCTTTATTAAAGGCATGGTAGCTAGTGAGTATTAAGCCTCATTTTAAAACGCACGCACGTATCATTTGTCAACTCGGTGAGCAGTTGATTAGAAATGAAGCCATTGCTTTACTTGAGCTAATAAAAAATTCTTACGATGCTGATGCATCTGAATGTAAAGTTACGATGTACCATCCTGACAGCAAGGATAAAGGACAGATCATCATAAAGGATGATGGCGAAGGGATGGACTCAAAAATATTGTTAAACGTATGGTTAGGGATCGGGACTGATTATAAGGAAACTCTGCCAAATAGAAGAAGCCCTGAGTTTAATCGCTTGCGTTTAGGGGAAAAGGGTATAGGTCGATTTGGAGTTCACCGTCTTGGACGGGAGATAAAAATCATTACGCGTACCTCTGACAGCCCGGAATATATACTCAGGGTAAATTGGGATAAGGTCGATGACAGTGAATTCGTTGAAGAACTTCCCGTGCGTATCACCAGGCGTCGTAATGCTAAAACCTTTGTAAATGGTTCCGGGACAAAGATTATTATTAAACGACTACGAGTGCCTTGGAACGAGAGAATGGCCAGGGATTGCGCGAGAGCTATAACGGCACTTAACTCTCCTTTCAAAAGCGATGACTCTTTTCGGGTTAGTTTTAAGATTCCCGGATATTCGTGGCTTGATAGACTCATACAGTTTTCAGAAATTGAGCAATACAAGTTGTTTTCTTTTGATATCCGGATGGCTGGAAATGAAATAACTCAATTTACTTATGAGTTTGCTCCATGGGAAACCATGAAGAAATTAACCCCGCGAACAATTAATATCGAAGAACTGAAAAAAAAGAAGTTAACAAGAATGGTATACACGCAAAAGCAAAAATTGGTTGACATCGACCTAAATAAATATAATATCGGCGAAGTCCGTTTTAAAGGAGTAGTTTTTGACCGCGATACAAGAACGCTGGATCTCGGAGTACAAGATAAAAAGGGATTAAAAGAATATCTTGATACTAACGGAGGTGTAAGAGTCTTTCGGGATAATATGAGAGTCTTGGATTACGGGGAGCCCGGGAACGACTGGCTGGATATGAGCGGACGCCGTGTAAACTTTCCCACTAAACGGATAAGCAATAATATTATCATGGGTGCGGTATATCTGGATCACAGTAAGAGTACAGATCTGAAGGAGAAAGCAAACCGGGAAGGTTTCGTTGAGAACGAAGCCTATTTTGAACTTTGGAATTCACTTCGCTTTGCAACAGGAAGGGTTGAAGAATACAGAAAAACAGACAAAGATCTTTTGAGGAAGCATTATGGGCCTCAGATAGCAGCCGAACCGGTGACCACTTCGATTTCTGAACTGAAGTCAGTTGTCGAAGAAAAGGTTAAAAACGAACCTGTAAAAAACGAAATAGCTCGTTATCTGGATCGTATTGAAAAAGAATATGAATTCATCACAGAAAGTCTAATCCGAAGTGCAGGAGCCGGACTTAATCTGATTCTCGTAATACATCAGATTGAGAAAATACTCAAAGAAACTATGGCAATGCTGAAGAAGAAAGTACCTAGTGACATTATTGAAGATAAAGTACAAAAGTTGTCAAATTTGGTAGAGGGATATAGTCTTCTCGTCAAAAGCTCTGAAAAGAAAATGCGAAATCTTAAAGGGATTGTCAATCAGAGCATTTTCAACATTCAATTCCGTTTGGATGCCCATAATATTAAACTGGATCCGGTATTTCAGTCACGAACAAAAGGTCTTGATGCTGTTTGTTCAGAAGATCACGTGCTCAATGCACTCATGAATCTCTACGATAATTCCATATGGTGGCTGGAATATTCCCGAACAAAGGAACCAACTATATCTATAGACATATCCGATCAACTTCCAAAATATGTATGTATTATTGTTGCGGATAATGGGCCGGGGTTCACATTACCAACCGACGAAATAATCAAGCCGTTTGTCAGTAACAAACCAGATGGTATGGGTATCGGGTTGCATCTTACCCATGAGATTATGGAATCCCTTGGGGGAAGGCTCATTTTCCCGGAGAGCGAAGATTTTGATATCCCCAAAAAGTACTCGAAAGGGGCAAAGATCGCCCTTGCATTCAAAATAAAGGAGCGATGAAATGCTTATTTCTGAAAGTGGCCGGATAGTACTGATTGACGATAAAAAGGATGAAATTGAGTCACTTTTAAACTCGATATGGAGTCATGGCATCCCCTTTTTATATTTTGATGGTACTCAGGAGACTCTACCAAACAAGCCGCTTGAGGGGATTCGATTCGTTTTCCTAGATATAGAACTACGCGGAATGAAAGGACAATCAGCTAAAACGAAAGCTTCCGGTGTCGTAGCCGTACTAAAAAAGATCATATCTGAAGATAACGGACCATATGTTATTATTTTCTGGACAAAGCATAAAGAAGCAATTGTTCCTGTTATTGAGAACTGTAATACAGAAAAAATTCCTCCAGTTGGGTGGGTGGATCTAGAGAAACCCGAAGGCATCGAGAAAATAACCGAGCGGTTAGAGCAGAAACTAGGCGAGATAGGGGCATTTCAGCTATATGTAAGCTGGGAAAATATTGTTAACAATGCCTCAAAAGAGTTCGTTCGAACGTTTTCTTCCTTAGTCAACCTTGGTAATAATTGGTCCAAAGATACAGCAGCGCTATTTTATAAGCTTTACAAGGCTTATGTTGCAAAAAACGAACTCCAAGATAAAGAAGAACAGTTTAAGTGTGCATGCCATCTTATGAACCGAAGCTTTTTGGATACGCTGGAGAACCTCACCAGAAAAGATTTGACCTTGCCAGAAGGATTCAAACTTGAAAACAAGGAACTACCAAGTGACACCGAAGCGAAATTAAATACATCACTATTTCTAAGTGATAGTATTATAAACCGCCATTCTCCCGGCAATGTATATTCATATAACGATGCCGTTTTGAAAGAGACCTTAATACAAGATATCTTCAAAGCTGAGCAAACTCCCAATGAATGTGCTTTGTGTATGGTCATCATTTCTCCAGAGTGCGATTTGGCACAAAATAAAGTTTTAAAGGCCAAAGGGAACGGAGGCACATCACCTCCGCTACATAGAGTATTGTTTGGCTTGGAGATTCCATCAGATGAAAATAGTAAATTACGCGATAAAAGAGAGAGTGATTACCATATTGGACCTATATGGCACGGCGAAAAGTCGAGTATGCTAATACTGCACTTTGCAACAATGTCCTTTCATTCTGAAGGTAAACTTCCAGAGCGTCCGCTGTTTACGCTTAAACGTGACCTGCTCTTTGATCTCCAGTCAAAGGCTGCTAATCATGTTAACAGGCATGGAAATTATCTATTAAAACAATGAACCTATGGATGTTCATTCACCAACGCAACGAAGTTACAATATGTCCCAGATCAGGGACAAGGATACCAGGCCGGAAGCCATAACCAGACATTGGCTATGGCATAATGGCTATCGGTACAGGCTACATTGTAAAGACTTGCCTGGAAAACCAGATATAGTATTCCACAAACAGAAGAAAGTCATATTCGTGCATGGTTGTTTTTGGCATAAACATAATTGCGATTACTTCCAGTGGCCAAAGACGAATAAGGACTTTTGGAAAAATAAGATATTAAATAATGCTGAGAGAGACAAGAATACTTATTCAGAATTAGAAAATAAAGGCTGGCGTTATATGATTGTTTGGGAATGTCAGCTACGGAATAAAAATTTGAAATCTACGTGGAACAAAGTTTCGGCGTTTTTAAGCGACTAGATATTGGGATATGATGAATTCATATGGGCGCTGCACCTCTTTTTCTTACGTAACATTCTGACGAAAAGTGTAGTCAGCTTACGCATTTATGGTCACTTCTTTATCTTGTATACCCAGCCGCCTCACCGACTCCATTGGCGGATTGAAAAACCTTCACCACTGAAGTACACTGCTATCGAGTGTAGAGATTTATGCGGAAACTTCTAGGCAACCGGACGCAAAGATGCAGAAGCCCTGGGAGGTGAGTCAGCAATGAAAATACATAGTGAGTCTGTAGAAAAATTCAAAACACTTTTGAACGTTTTGTTCCAGTTTGACGCTGCGGAACTGGACTTTGGCATTTACCGCATAATGAATTACCGGCGTAAGGAAATAGAGAGTTTCATCGAGAAAGACCTCATCCAAGCTGCGGAAAAAGAGTTCGAAATATACAAGACACAGAGCGAGAAGGAACTTTTAGAAAAGATTAAGAACGTTGAAAAAAGAATAAGAGACGGTTTGGGCGACGAGGCGATTAAGAACGGGCAAGTGATAGAAAAGTACAGCGAAACAAGGTTAGCAAAAGAATATACAGAGCTTAAGAAGCAACTTGGTGAGGCTGAAGTGACAGAGAGTGCCCAAGCACAGGTTTTTAATGACCTTTACACCTTCCTCTCAAGATACTACGAAGATGGCGATTTTATATCCAAGCGGCGCTATTCCTCCCGGGACACGCGGTACGCAATACCCTACAACGGCGAGGAGGTCAAACTCTACTGGGCAAACTTTGACCAGTATTACGTTAAGACCGGCGAAGTGTTCAAAGACTACGAATTTGATTCTAACGGCTGGAGGATTATTTTTAGAACAACCCTCGTTGATGTAGAGTCAGGCAATGTCAAAGGAGAAAGAAGATATTTCCTGTTAGCGCCATCGGATTTACTTAATGTTGATGAAGAGAACAAAGCCTGTCTGATTCAGTTTGAATATAGGCAGCTAACTGAAGAAGACCTCTCAAAGTATAAGGTAAAAACTAAAGGCGGAGAGGAAAAGAAAATTGGCATTCAGCAAGACGAGTTGAATACTATTCTGAACAGTATGGTTTTGGAAAAGATTAAAGAAGTTGAACTTAAGTCAGTTCTCTCGGAGGAGCAGGGCAAAAAGACTATTCTAGAGAAGCATCTTTATAAATATACCCACAAGATAACCAACGACTTCTTCGTTCATAAGAACCTGAGAGGTTTCCTGGAAAGGGAGCTTGATTACTTCATCAAGACAGAGGTCCTGGATATCAGCAATCTGGACCCAAGGCGCATTACGAGAGCAAAGGTGATGGAGAACATTGGCAAGCGAATAATAGAATTTCTGTCTCAGATAGAAGAGTACCAGAAGTTGCTCTGGGAGAAGAAAAAGTTCGTGTTAAGAACCGAGTATGTCATAACCACTGACCGGATACCAGAAGAACTCCACGAGGAGATATTGGGATGCAACGCACAGCTTCAGGAGTGGGTAGACCTGGGATTCGGGCAGATAGGCAAAAAGAAAGACCTTAGCGACAAGAGACTTCCGGTGGATACCAAGTATTATGATGGAGGATTCAAAGAGAGGCTTCTGGAGAAGTTGTCAGAGCAGGGGAATCTGGATGACCTAATTGACGGCATACTCATCAAGAGTGAAAACTGGCATGCACTGAATCTCTTGCTGGGCAAGTATAGAGGGAAGATTCAATGCATCTACATAGACCCACCATTCAATACGGGTACAAACGAGTTCCTGTATAAGAACAATTATCTTGACTCTTCGTGGATGTGCATGCTGTTTGACCGCCTCACAAAGGGAAGGGAAGTCCTTAATGGAAAGGGAAGCATCTTTGTCAGAATCGACCATCATGGTGATTTCTATATTCGCCAATTACTCGGTTCTGTTTTCGGCCGTGAGAACTTCCAAAACCAAATTATCATTAGGCGTGGGCGTGAGACAGCGGGTAGTAGAGGTAAACTGGAAATTGCCAGTGAGAAATTACTCTGGTTCTCTTGTGGACCCGACCTAAAATTTTATGAGTTGGAAATTCCTAGGCCTATCTCTCAAGTACAATGGACTGCCTTTCTAATGGGAGGTGAACGACATCCCCGCGAAAGAATTTTCCTTGGGAAGACTCTTATTCCTCCTGATGGACAGCACTTTTCTCTCTCACAGCCGAAAGTTGATAAGCTGCTGGATGAGTACTTCCTGCGCCTCAGGTGTCGAAATTGCGGAGCCCTCTATTTTAAGACTGACAATGACTCAAAGCTACAAAGGGAAATGAAGAAAAAAGACAACCGCTACAAGTTCTACGATATAACTATCGACAAAGTGATACATGGCGTTCAGAAGATTGAACAATGCGTCGAATGTGGGGCTGATAAGTGGGCAGTGGATTATCTTGGTGCACCGACAAAAAATGCTAGTAACATATGGATTGACATAGAGTCATATGCGCGGACGACAGGATTCTTCACTGAGAATTCTGAAGCATTGCTTCAACGGGTGATAAAATCATCCTCGCGAGAAGGTGATTGGATATTGGACTACTTCCTCGGCTCTGGCACAACCACTGCGGTAGCACATAAGCTGAGTAGAAAATGGATTGGTGTTGAGATGGGGGATTTCTTTCAGGATATCCCTCTCGAGAGAATGAAGAGGGTTTTGGCAGGGGACAGAGTAGGTATAAGCAAAGAGGTGAATTGGCAGGGTGGTGGATTCTTCAAGTATCACTACCTTGAACAGTACGAGGATACACTTCATAACATTGAATTTCCGAATGAAGGAAAGGCACAGATGATGCTTAGACTTTTTCCTGATGAAGCGAGCGAGTATATTATGAAGTACTTGCTCAAATACGAGACTGAGGGAAGCTCGTCTCTGCTTAACCTGGAGCGGTTTGAGAATCCCTCTGAATACAAACTCAGGGTGATTAGTGATGGTAAGGGTGAGAATATTGTATCTGTTGATATGGTTGAGACATTCAACTACCTATTAGGATTGACAGTCAGTAGATACAATTTTCTGAGTGAGAATGGACGGAAATACGTAATCGTCCTGGGAGAGAGGGGAAACAGGAGAGCTGCTGTGGTATGGCGACCAACGAAAGACATTGACCTCGAGAAGGACAAGGAGGTTATTGATAAAACCATTACTGATTTCCACCCGGATGAGATTTTCATCAATGGCGATGCCTTTGTTAAGGACTACAAGATAACTGAAAGTGAATTTAAGATACTTATGGGAGTCTAAGTTATGGAGCTAAGCGGAAGGCTTCTTCTGAACCGATACTTCCTTAAACTATTCGGATTCGAAGACTTTTCCGAACTAAAAGAGAAGCTGAAGGATACCAATTACGGCCCGGATGCCGAGGGCAAGAGTTATTTTGCTGACGCGATAATCGGATGGAGCACACTAAAGATTCCCCAACCTGACATTCTGACATACGACCAGTCAATAAAAGAATATTCGGAAAGGCTGTGTCGGAACAGAAGAGAAAACATCACCCTCAAATACTTTCAATACTTGGCTATCCTGTTTACCGAGATTTTCTTGGACAAATACTTTAACCGCCGCACGGAATTCCTAGCTGAACTCAATTCCTTCGTGGATACTTTGAACCAGGAAATAACCAAGCAGCAGGATAACTTCTCTCATTTCGAAGAAGCTGACTTGAGCAAACTTGCTCTCTCGATGGCAACAGGAAGCGGGAAAACCCTCATCATGCACATCAACTACTGGCAGTTCTTGAAGTATCAGGCTGGCAAACTGGACAACATAATCCTTGTTACTCCCAACGAAGGACTATCCAGACAACACTGCGATGAGATGGGAAAAAGCGGCGTACCTTGCCAACTATACTCGCAGAATTCGCATGGCACCACCCTGTTCCAGGACGAGATACTGGTGATTGACATACATAAACTGACCGAGGAGAAGAAAGGTGCCGGGGTGCGGGTGGAGGTTGACTATTTTGAAGGGAAGAACCTCGTGTTCATTGATGAAGGACACAAAGGACAGGCAACTGAGGAACAGACCTGGAAGAGATTAAGGGAGAGACTGGGTAAATATGGGTTTATCTTTGAATACAGTGCTACTTTCGGGCAGGTGATTGGTCCGGCAAACAAGGACCTGCTCGAAGAATATTCCAAGGCAATCATTTTTGATTACTCCTACAAGCACTTCTATTCTGATGGTTATGGAAAGGACTTTTACGTTTACAACCTGAGCGAAAAGAGCTTCCAGGAAAAATTCAGGGACCTCATTCTAACCGGTAATCTCTTGTCCTTCTATGAACAGCTTCTACTTTTTGACAGTCACCGTGAGGAGTTAAGAGAATACCTGATAGAGAAACCATTATGGGCCTTTATCGGCAGCAGGGTAACAGGGGCAGGGATAAACTCTGATGTCCTGAGGGTAGTTCAATTTCTCAAGGCTGCCCAAAACACAAGCTTCCTGAAGGACAGCATAGAGAGAATACTCAATAGCAAGTCAGGTCTATTTGACCAAGACGGTAACGACATCTTCCAGAACAGGTTTGAGTACATCAGGAAAAACGGGTTTACACTGGATGACATTTATGAGAAGGTTTTCAGCAATAAGGCAGGCCCCCTTTCTCTTTGCGAACTCAAATCCGTGGAAGGGGAAATCGGGTTAAGAATCGGTGGCGGAGACTATTTTGGGGTCATCAATATTGGTGATGTCGCTGCTTTCAAGAAGCTCCTTCGAGAAAGTGATATTGATGTGAGGGCAGACAGTGTTACCCCATCTCTCTTTGAGCGTATCAACGAGCCTTACTCTAATGTCAATATCCTCATTGGAGCCAAAAAATTCATCGAGGGCTGGGACAGTTGGCGGGTCTGCTCGATGGGGCTCATCAATATGGGCAAGGGAGAGGGGGCACAAATAATACAGTTGTTTGGTAGAGGCGTGAGACTAAAGGGCAAAGACTTCTCTTTGAAGCGAAGCGATGAAAACAAACACCAAGTGAAAGGGCTGGAGACACTCAATATCTTTGGTTTAAATGCCGACTATGTAAACACATTCCTTGAGACAATCAGAAGGGAAGAAGTTGAATATGAAGAAATCGGCCTGCCCATAAAATTGATGGATGATAAGCAGAAATGGGGAAGCCTATATATCCTACAGACCCCTAATGATTTTGACTTTTCGCACCAATTTATAAAATTGGAGATTTACACAGGCCTTCTTAGCAAGGTCAAAATTGACATTACACCCCGGATTAAACTGGCTCACGGTCTGGAAACTGCAAGAGCGGAAACTCTGGAAAACAAAGCTCTTATAGAAGGGGTACACCTCGACCTGCTCGATTGGAACGAGGTTTATCTTGATGTGCTCCGTTACAGAACTCTCCGTGGTTATAGCAATTTGAGCATTGATAGGGACATTCTACCGGGGATAGTAAAGAGTAACGGTTACGAATTATATGCGTTTCCGGAGCAGATTACACCCAGGGGTTTTAGTGATTTAAGCAGACTTCAAGAAGTAGCTCTGATGATATTGAAGAACTACATTGACCGATTCTACAGTTTCAAACTTAGGCAGGAGGAGACTAAAAAACTGAAGCCGACCCACCTAGCTAAGGACGACGCAAACCTAGCTTATGGAAGTTACACCCTAAAGATTCCCAAAGACAGAAAGGAGGAGATTAAGAAGATTAGAGCACTCCTGAAGCAGGCAGGCAAACTATATCAGGCTGATTCGGCTGAAATCCCGACGGTATACTTTGACCGGCATTTGTATACACCATTGGTTGTCTATGGGAAAAGGAAGGACTTCATAAAATCTATACCACAAAAGTTAAATGAGGGAGAGACCGAATTTGTCGCCAAGTTGAGGGATTATTTGAAAGCCAATCACGCCGAATTCAAAGGCAGGGAGGTGTTCTTGTTGAGAAACCTTTCCCAGCGAGGTGTCAGATTTTTCCAGACAAGTGGCTTTTACCCGGACTTCATCATGTGGGTAAGAAAGGGAAATGAGCAAACCATAGTCTTCATTGACCCCAAGGGCATAAGGAACAGTGGCAATTTTAATGATGAGAAAATCCAGCTCTATAAGAACATCAAGGATATTGAGAGGAAAATCAAGATGCCAGAACTGAAGCTGGAATCCTATATACTGTCCGTTTCCAAGTATAAGGATATTAAGGCGAATTTCGAAGACGGGAAGAAACCCAAACAAGAATTTGAAGAAAGCCACATCCTGTTCATGGAAGATAGCGATTTTATTAAGAAACTATTTCAAAGTCTACAAAAGGACGTTGCCACACTGGACAGCACAAAATAGATTTCCCAATATTTGTCAATCGTCGTCATATTGACCTCTCGGTCACTTTTAGTTAGACCGGATTCCGGGGATGGTTTGGAATGAGTTATCCAAGTACCAGATTGCACAATTTAGCGTAATGTTCAGTGCAAAACTCTAAGAATGCTAGGCTGACGAGTACCCCCGTCTGACTAATCAGTGCCAACTCCAAAGTATTTCTCAATGCCGTCATAATAAGCGAGCAATGTAGCTAAGAGAAGAGAAAATTACTTTAAGTTACTACGGACCGTTGACATTACATATCAGATATGGTAGGATATAGGTCATGTAGGTCTTTATATAACAATATGATGCTACGAGTAACAGGAGATGACATGGCTAGTAACGTGAGTAAACTGAATCTACAGAGTGAATTCTTAACGACCGAACAAGCGGCGGAGCTTCTGAAAGTGGTTCCGCTTACTGTTCGGAGGAAGATTAAGAATGGCACCATACGGGCTGTCAAGAGAGGCAAGAGTTATCAGATCAGGCGAAGCGAATTGGATCCATTGATGGGGCTTGATGATCAGAAACAAAATACCGGTGATCTAAGCGTTACTTTGAATATGCCTTCGCCTCAGCTGAGGGAATGGTCAGCTCTCTATTTGCCTATGTTTAAGCAATTCATGGAAAATATCATGACCAGTGTGAAACCAGCTTTCATAGTGCTGCTTGATCGGAAGGGAGCAAGGGCAATCGAGCTTATGAGACTTATTCCCAGTGGCGCCGAGCAAATCACATTTAGTGAGAATGCGTTTAAGTTTAAGAATAAAGACGCGCTAAGGCGTGAGGTTCATGACAAGACTGTTCTCATATTGGACGAACTTGCTCAGTTAGCACGTCAAATGGCCGAATTGAGAAAGAAATTCGAAGATGCTGGCGCCGAGGTAGTAACAGCATGCCTTCTTAGAAGAAAAACCAATGCCGACAGAGGGATGCTATATGACCCTAAGATACGTACCTGTATCGATGCTAATGATAGAGCTTTTGCCTACCACGCGACGATGATTTCGCAATTCATCCAAGTGCAGGGAGATACCTTGGACCATGACCATGCGACCATTGAAATTACTGTTCCAGGTTTGCGCAACAAGATTTTTGGCATTCTTCAACTGTTAGCCGAGGCAGGTGATATATATTTCGTTGCTCCGGACACAGAACTCGGAGAAGTTGTTCCGGTAACACTTGACAGTCCGTTCTTTATGGAGATTTCCAGTCTGTCGAAAGAATGGCTGGTTTTCGACGAAGGCGTCGTCAAACTGCGTATCTACTTTGATTTGAATCGTGACGTGGTTACCATTGTCCCTGTTGCTTTTCCTGGCTGGAGGGTTCCGAAAACCAAGATTCAGAGTATAGAACTCTTTGTCGAGGAACTGCAAAAAGGGCCGCTAGATGGGTTTTTTTACGTGCCCGAGGGTTTTGCCACTCTGCCTGAAAAGTTGAAGGCGGAATACCTCTATATCCTCTTGACTCTCAAGCTTTCCTTGAGTCTGGCACAAAGGTTATTACAGGTCCTACGATACGGAGGCATAGAGTTTGGGCGCCCGCTATTGAAAAAGACCGACTTCTTACAGGCTTTTGGTGTTAAGGGCGGCAATGTTTTGTACAAGGCATCTCAACGTATTATTGAGGAAGGACAATATTCTCCCGGTTTGTTCGATACAATTTTGCAAATTGGTGGCATGAGTGAGAGAAAGGAGGAGATTGAAGAGACTTGCCACCAAAGTGTTGATCTTGTGGCTGAAGAAGTTCTGGAACTTTTACGCCAACGTATGAAGCAGAATCTACACGAAAATGGGAGTCTGAGCAGCGCCGGGATTACGTTCTCCGAAATCTTGGGCTACCTCAATAGGGAGGATCCCTCTCACGTATCTAGGCTGATTCTCAGTAGATACATGGATACAGGCCTCGATGGGGGATGTATGAAGCCTATCACAATTGTCCGCGATGATGAGACTGATCCCAATTATATAGTCTGTTTGCGCGGATATAGACTTGGAGAGTACGGCCACGGTGAAGATTCAATCGCATATACAGACGTGGGGCGCGCCAAGAATAGAACGATAGGTATTCTAAGATACATGATAAAACGATTTGGTTTGGCTGAAGGCAATCCTGTTCGCGGGGTTGTACAAGATGTCATGGCTAACAAGCTATTTACCAACCTATTACACGAATGGGGAAGGCAGCATTTTGAACGTCTCTACATGGAGTGGACGCCGTATCTTTACGGTCCAATGGTTACTTTTCCCGAGACATATGGGCCTCAGCGCGCACAATATACGCTTGCCACTTTTGGGCGGATAACATCAGCCTACGGAACGGACTTCGATGATGAACGTAAGGTGTCCGGATACAAAGTGATCGGCGAGGTGAGTGATTTAGAACCTACCGCACTCTTCTCAGAAGCAGAGGCAGTATATATAGATTCGTTGATAGAAAGTTACTCGTTGATTGCCAAGGAAATCGGGGAGGCAACTGCTCAACCTCTAATGACACTTGCTGCATGCCGGAACCATAGACTCACCTACGTCAGCGCAAATAAAGAGTTGGAGCTTTGGGCAGAAGCATCTAGTGATTTGGCTACAGCTATGCAAATTCACGCTAAACCTCAAAAAGGGGAACAATTCTTGTATGAGACTTATCTTGATAGGATGCGCAATCCTCTGAAGCAAATAGAAGATAAACTAGATCGATACCGCAGCCTTAAAACGATGCAAGAAAAACTTCTGACTATGAAGGCTCCAAGTCCTCTTGCTAGAACGATAAAGCAGATAGCTGACTCATTGGAGGTAGTGCCTGTCTTCGATTTTGCGCGTCCATACCCATTGCTTGGGCTTCAAAAGGCATATCAAATAGCTGAGGCTGCTACATTATTGGTAGGGAATGGACTAAGTATCCTGGGATTAGCAAAAGACAGACGGACTGACAAACAGAAGAAAGACGCGGCGACCGGTCAGGTCAAAGACCTGAACTATTATTTGAAGCAGTGCGAGTCGTTCAGCCAAGAAATAGAAGGATTCGCTACGGCAGCTAAAGACTTCGTAGGAGCAGTAGCGAAGAACGACCTTCCAAACCTGGGCAAATGGATAGACGTTCTCGTCAAGAATGTGTATGAAGCTATGTACGGTTTTGCGCCAATCCCTCCACTGGAACGGCCATTGAGGACCCCTGGCTGGCCTGAGGGCGGGCTAGAACTAAGAAACTATCTCGAATCACTTTGTCATATAAACGTTGGGCTACCTGGGGCGTTTCTATGCATAGACCTCAGGGGCACTAGAGACATTCCAAGGGGTTTGGCCGAGATTCTTGATTCCTCTGACCCGGATTACGAACGCCTTAAGCTGGTCGGACTTTTCGGGGACATAGTGGCAACAACTGCAAGAGAGCACCGCGCTGTGATTCGCAAGTTTATTTCAGTAAATGACTGCAGAATGGTGGTCTTTGGAGATGCTGACAGCGCAATAGAGTTCGCTTCCGATATTCAGGCTCGCATCATGCAAAAGGGATACTCCTCACCAATTATTGGAATCAGTTGGGCGACTCCAAAACTTGTTCCGGGTGGAGCTCTGGATACGGACTCTATCCAAGCGATAACACTTGCGAATATATCCAAGAAACAAACGGGAGTGAAGTACTTGGTCCGGAGAATATTCGTAACCAAGCAGATAATGGACAGAATTCGCGACCCTAAGATACAGCAATGTTTCTCCTCGGATAAGGCGTTGCAAAAAAGCGTGGCTATTGATTTTCTTGACTTCGATTGGCAAAAGTACCTCGGCTTACGTGATAGTACACGCATTTAGACATGAGTTTGGAGTAGCAGCTATTGCGGAATAGCGCTGCACGACACGTTTATCTCGGACTACCAAGTCGATTTCATGGAGAGGAATGAGGATTCGGGCCAACACGAAGCGTGTTGAGACGCTAGAACTTTGATAGAGATTCCTAGTGAGATTACTTACAGGACTCTTCACAAGGTGAAATTAGAAGCGACGCTCAATCAAGCGGGTCTATATGCTGGCCCTAGATTGATGGATGTAGCTTTTGCAATTCTTTCTTAGGAGGACTGTGGGAAGGTAATGGATTTGGAGAGTGCGAAACAAAGAATCATCGTGGCTTTGGATGTAGACACGAGTGAAGAAGCCATAAAGCTGGTAAACAATTTGAGGGACCGCGTTGGACTGTTCAAAGTAGGTCTGGAATTACTAAGCTCTGAAGGTATCAACATAGTCCGAGCAATTGTCAATGTCGGTGGAAAAGTGTTTCTGGATGGCAAGTTCAAAGATATTCCAAACACAGTTTCAAGCGCATCTCGAGCTGTTACGAGGCTTGGAATTGACATGTTCAATGTGCATACGATGGGTGGGTTGGAGATGATGAAAGCCGCCGCCAAAGCCGCACATGACGAAGCCTCAAGGCTGCGGATAGTGCGGCCACGCGTTCTCGGTGTTACTATTCTTACTAGCATTGACAAAGCCATATTGAATCAGCAACTACGCATCCCTGGAGACTTGGAGACTCAAGTTGTTCATCTGGCCGCACTAGCTGAAGAAGCTGGCTTAGACGGGATAATAGCGTCGCCGCTGGAGGTTGAGGCAATTTTGAATAAGGTCTCAAGTCGCATGATAATCGTCACGCCAGGTGTTCGACCAATCTGGGCAACCGCCGGGGACCAGAAGAGGGTAACTACTCCAAGTGAAGCAATCATGAGAGGTGCAACATATCTCGTAATAGGAAGACCAATCACCAAACCGCCCAAAGAAATTGGCACGCCGGTTGATGCGGCAGAAAAGATTGCGGAGGAGATTGCTTCTGTATTGGAGAAACGGAGAAATTAACTATGCTTACAGATACAAAAATGAAGTTGGCTCTAGGTCTTTGTGACATAGGAGCTATCAAGTTTGGGGCATTCAAACTGAAGCTACATGATATAAAGCCGGATGCGCCACTATCTCCAATCTACATAGATCTGCGGATACTTAGGTCTTTCCCTGATGTTATGGACTCTGCGGTTAGAGTTTATGCGGAGATGACGAAGGGGCTTAAATTCGATGTTTACGCTGATATTCCAACCGCAGCAACACCAATCGTGGCAATATTGTCACATGAAACGAGAATTCCAATGGTTTCTCCACGCAAGAATGAGAAACAACACGGAACCAAGCGCCCAATTGATGGGTCATTTCACGAGGGTGAAGTTGCGCTCCTGATTGATGACCTCATTACTCTCGCAGACAGCAAGCTAGAAGCCATATCAGTGCTGGAAGAGAATGGTCTTCAAGTACATGACGTGATAGTCTTAGTTGACCGTCAACAGGGTGGGGTTCAGGAGCTTGAAAAGTGTGGTTACGCTTGTCATGTATCCTTTGGCTTGAAAGAGCTATTAGGTTTCTATTTGGAAGCGGGGAAGATAAAGCAGACCGAGTACGAGCGCACACTAGCCTACCTTGAGAATAATCAAAACGAGTGATTTGCGCACTTGTCACATTATAATAGATCGTTGGGTCACATTTGCTTATTTTGTTACTCTATTGTCCAACATAGCGCTCTGCAGCCTCCCATCGAAAGTTGCCTAAAAAATTATGCGTGACCACTTGACATTCGGCATTACCTAAACTATGATTA
>SDBS01001778.1_pt1 | contig 21768 bp, 22 predicted proteins | sample 2277091 | NCBI WGS metagenome assembly SDBS01 (sample SAMN10404972, study PRJNA504765) | marine sediment metagenome | isolation source: marine sediment core GS10_PC15, 163 cmbsf | place: Arctic Ocean: Southern Knipovich Ridge | collected 2010
CAGACCTTTTTTAACTATCTGCGCATGGGAGGGCCTGGGCAAAACGAGCAACGGGGAAAGTGAGAGGATGCAGAAACTTGTTCCGCAAAACTTAAGAAAATCCCTTCTCGTCAGCCGGGAACTGGACTGCAAATTGGATTGCAAGCTTGATTTAGAACTTGATTGAGAACTTGACTGCAAACTGGATTGAGATCTGGACTGCAAGCTGGATTGAGAACTGGACTGCAAATTGGATTGAAAACTGGATATGTCTCTGTCCCGCCCCGGTTTTTCCATATTCTTATACTACATCGAAATGGATTTTGCAGTCAATACATTCCTTGCCCGCGGCGATCAACCCCAATCCATTCACCTTCAATAATTCATCCCAGAAATTATTTACAGTCACCGCGAATAATTATATAACTTTATAAAAAAACATGTTATTGTAAAATTCAGGATGTAAAAACAGTTATACAGGGCAGGGCCCTGAGGCGGCTTGGATGAAATTAACGCGCCGGGAGTTTATCGAAAGATCTCTTGTCATAGGGGGATCATTTCTCCTTTCTTCCTCACTCGCACATGCTGTGCCGCAAAAGAGGGAAGAGCTATGGATTCCGGCTTATGAGAAATTGGAAAAAAAAGGGAAACTGGCCCGGAGGATCGAACAGGCCTATTCCATCTTTGAAAGTTGCCGGTGCTGTCCGAGGCAGTGCGGGGTGAATCGACTAAAGGGAGAAAAGGGATTCTGCCGCGCGCCGAATAAACCTGTGATTTACGGTGCTCATCCACACTTTGGTGAAGAGATTCCCCTGGTAGGCCAGAACGGGTCCGGCACCATCTTCTTCTCCAACTGCAACCTCCGCTGTGTTTTCTGCCAGAATTGGCCCCTCTCCCATGAAGGGAGGGGAAGGGAAGTAAAGGATAAAGAGGTGGCGGACATGATGATCGGATTGCAGAATATTGGCTGCCATAACATAAATCTCGTCACACCCACCCATGTCATGCCTAATATCCTGAATGCCGTCCGGATTGCTTTGAAGAAAGGGCTGCGCATCCCTCTTGTATACAATACAAGCGGTTATGAGCGATTAGAAATGGTGAAGATGCTGGACGGCATTGTTGACATCTATTTGCCCGATTTTAAATATATGCATTCCGATAAGGCAGCTGCATATTCAGCCGGAGCTTCAGATTATCCTGAGAGGGCAAAGAAGGCGATTGCTGAAATGCACCGGCAGGTCGGTGAACTCAAGGTCGATAAACGAGGAATTGCCATGCGCGGGTTGATCATCCGGCACCTGGTAATGCCAAACCGGGTGGCAGGTACTAAAGAATTCGTGAGGTGGGTGGCTGAGACTCTTCCCAAATCCACGTATGTAAACATCATGTCTCAATACCGCGTTGAGTACAAAGCCTACGACTATCCGGAAATTGCCCGCGGTGTTAATGTCCGGGAATATCTGGAGGCAGTGGGGTGGGCTAAAAAATATGGATTAACCAACCTTGACAATAAGACTATTTCGCTCTGGAACTATTACCAAAAGTGACGATCAGATTGGACGCCCCATGGGGATACTGTCCTTAAAAGCGTCTCTGCTCATAATGGGGCTGAGCGGCATCGTTGCTCAGATCATCCTGCTGAGGGAGCTTCTTGTCACTTTTTTGGGCAATGAACTGACCCTTGGAATTATCCTCGCCAACTGGATGATTATAGAGGCAGCGGGCTCTTTTTTAATCGGTAGATCCGTTGAAAAGGCGAAAAGAAAGTTAGAGCTTTATGTATTGTTCCAGATATGTTTTTCCATCGCCCTTCCCTTCACCATCTACCTTGCCAGGGTATTCAAAAATATTCTTCTAGCCACACCCGGAGAGGCGGTAGGTTTCGCGCCGATATTTTACTCTTCATTCCTCATCCTCCTGCCTGTTGCCCTTCCCCACGGTGCCCTTTTTACTTACGGGTGCAGGAATTATTCCCTGTACTTTAGAGGGGATGCCTCTTCCATTGGAAAGGTCTATGTTTTAGAGACCATAGGGTCTATTGCAGGCGGATTGCTGATCACCTTCCTGCTGATACATCATTTTCACTCTTTTGAGATTGCCTTTGTAATTTCCTTAATAAATATGCTCGTTTCGATATTCCTCCTCTGGCCGGTACATGCCGGGCCGTCTGTTCGTTTTCGAAAAGGCTTTTTAAGTGTTTCTATCTTCTTCGCCTTGCTTTTTTCCTGTGTCCTTTTTTCACCCCTGTCGGGAGAAATCCATTTCTCTTCCATCCGGACGCAGTGGAAAGGATTAAATGTACTTCACAATGAAAACTCCATTTATGGAAATATAACTGTTACGAAAAGAGAAGAGCAGTTCACCTTTTTTACGGATGGGATTCCATCCATCACCACACCTTTTCCCGATATTGCTTCAATAGAAGACTTCGTTCACTTTTCCATGCTCTTACACGAAAAACCCGAATCGGTATTAATCATCAGAGGCGGAGCGGGAGGCATGATCCATGAGATTTTGAAATATCCTGTGAGACGCGTGGATTACGTTGAGCTGGACCCCCTCCTGCTGAAATTGATCGAAAAGTTCTCAACCCCTTTAACCCGATCCGAGCTTTCAGACAGGAGGGTGAAGATTCATTATACCGATGGCAGGCTTTTCACCAAAAGGACACGGGAACAATTTGATATTATTTTTATCGGGCTCTCCGCTCCCCAGGAATTACAGGCAAACAGACTGTTCTCTTTTGAATTTTTCTCTATCGCGAAAGAGAAGATGAACCGGGGTGGAATCATTGTTCTAACCCTTCCCGGCTCGCTTACTTATATCAGTCAGGAATTAAGAGACCTGAATGGATGTATTTTAGACACCCTGAAAAGTGTGTACAAACATGTCAGAATCATCCCAGGTGATGTTAACCTTTATTTCGCTTCAGACTCGGAGAAACTTGGGAGGGTGACCTCTGAGGAAATGATCGAACGCCTTGAGGAGAGAAAGATCAAAACAAATCTTTTCACAGATGGCTATATCGAATACCGGCTTAATGAAAGGTGGCTCAGATGGTACCTTCAATCCATGGAAAGAAAAGAGGTCCATATAAATTCAGATTTTCATCCTCTTGGTGTCTTTTTCAGTCTTTCCTATTGGAACGCGCTCTACTCCCCCTATCTCGCGGGTATATTTAAATGGATCGAGAGGTTGAGTCTTAAACTGGCTATAGCCACAGCGGCCGTCCTGACTCTCTTTGCTGCAATCATATTCATAAAAAGACCTAAAACACTCAAACTCTCTCTTCCTTATGCTGTATTCACGTCGGGGTTTGGAGGAATGATATTCGACCTGGCCATCATCTTTACATTCCAGACCCTTTACGGGTATCTCTATTACCAGATCGGGCTCCTTGTAACGGTCTTTATGATGGGGGTTGCCTTCAGCAGTTTTTACATCACCCGGCGCCTGGATAGAATTGAAAAAGACACGTTTCTGTTTTTAATAACAGAATTATGTTTCATTTGCTTTGCCGTTCTTCTCCCCTTTGTCTTCCTCATCCCGTCCCGATACATCGAGAAACAGGCTGTCTATGTTCTCCTTTACGCGGTCTTTTTAACGATGTCCTTTCTTTCAGGGGTTTTAATCGGATTCCAGTTTCCTTTGGCCGCCAGGATCCACCTGAGCACCTCTTCGAGAAAGGGGAGTCTGGGCCACACGGCCGGGTTGCTTTATGGAGCGGATCTTCTTGGAGGGTATTTTGGAGGACTCATAGGCGGAGTCCTCCTTCTGCCGGTTCTGGGCCTTAAAGAAACCTGCTTCATCCTGGCTATGATCAAAGTGAGCAGTTTCCTGTTTTTCTTTTTATCCACAAAATTCATGTGACCGTTAAAACCACCTGTTTGACTTGAAGTGAAACGGTCTTCTTTCCATTTTCAATTTCCTGTGTCCCGACTTCTTCAAAACCATATTTCTCATGGAAAAGGCGGGATTGTTCATTTTCCGGGCGGAGATTATATTCGCAGGTCATGATTGGAATCCCCTTTGTCCTGGAAAACATTTCCAAATCTTTGTACAGGCGAAACGCGATACCCTGCCTGCGTGCTTCCGGAGCGACAATTATTCGATCAATATATACAAAAGTTTCGTAACGCTCCCTGACCCAGAGAAAGTTAAGACTGTCATAGACAGCATCCGGATCAAACGCGATCAAAAACCCTGCCGGTTTTCCTTTTAATTCCGCAACCCGGAAACACACGGATTGATTCTGGAAGTACTTTAAATCTTCGAGGGAAATAGAATTTACATGAGGCAGGCTGGTCTGGTTTAAGTGAAGCAGGTATTTCAAATCACCCTGACGGACATCTCGAATTTGTAAGTCACTCCTGGTGTGCAAGGTTGTACTCCTTTTTATTGATTTAACGCGGGACACTTAACGATTTCTTTAGAGCTCGTTAATCGCCCATGTGAAATACTCTTTCAGTCCTGCTGGCGTTTTATCAAGCTGTTTTTGCAGTGCCGCCAATACCTCTTTTCGACCTTTACCGATGTTTGCTATTGAGATCGCCGCGTTCCTGCGAATGATTTCAGGCCATTTCTCAGCAAGAAGTCCGGTAAGCAGGGGAGTCCGTTCCAGGCCGTCAAGATACCTGTGACTCGAATGATGGTGCGGATCAAAACCGGATCGCGGATCGGCTTCGCGGGGATGCAGGTTCCCATTAACCGGACAGACTTCCTGGCAAATGTCGCATCCATTTATCCAGTTCTGCATTCTCGAACGAATACGCGGTTCAATATAAACATCACTTCTGGTGATAGGATTAATACACAACTTCGGGTTGACTTTGTAAGGAGCATACAGGGCTCCTGTAGGGCACGCTTTAAGACATCGGTCACAATCTTCACATGGGGAAGTCATTCTCCCGGCGTGGTCCGGCTCAAGCTCCGCGTCGGTAAGCACATTGCGAAGGGCGATGTATGAACCGTACTGTTCTGTCTGAAGAATACCGTTTTTGCCATAGACTCCAAGACCAATGCGGTCAGCGACAAATTTCAGGGGAATATGCTGGCCCTGTATGGCTTTATGTCCGTGGTCTTCGATAAAGGCTGCGACACGCTCGGCAATCTGTCGGACTACCGGATAGTAGTAGTAAGCCCTTGCTGTCTTGCCGCGGAGCTCCTGCCGCGTATTTCCATAGACCGCGGCTTTGTCATAGACATATACACCAAGGATAATGATGGTTTTAACAGCCGGAAACGTCTCCCGCGCGTCTGAAAGGCGGGTAAAGAACGAGATGTCCCCGGATATGATATGGCCCCTGTGATCAGTCTCAGGAGAAATCATAAAATCTTCCAGCCGCGCTCCGGTATCCTGAAAACGCTTCTTGACCTCAGCCAAATAATCGGTGCAGCCTTCAACAAACGTCATTCCTACCAGTTGAGCGCCCTGTGAAAGTGCATATTTCTTTATTTCCTGTTTCAGTGACATAACTCTTCATCCCCCTGTATTGGTTCTGGTTCTACGGGAATCGGACAAAAGGCATCCGGGATTAAGGTGGAAATTGTATTAAATAATAAATTGTACTATGATGTTTTGTCCTTCCCACTTTATGGGCTGCAAAGAATTTACCTGGCCAGCCAGCCCTTGATCATTCTGCTCATTCCGTGGGTCCCGCCGGTGTTATCAATATCAAATTTTCCTTCGCGCATGATCCTTGCGCTCTTTTTTCCTATGAAAGAGCAGTTACAGGCAATGACATTGAAGATAATCTGCCCCAGGATGTACTGGCCGACATCGTTAAAGTGGCATTGATCGTCGTGCATCAGCCAGGTGCAGTTTTCGGTCGGCGTAAACAGGTCGACGTACATGCATCCATATTTATCCGCGAGCTTTTCAATTCCACGAACATAGGAGAAGACAAGCTCCCTTCCTGTTTTTGCAAATATTTTATACTCACCGATAGCCCAATCAGGTATAGGGTCTAAACTGCCCCAGATTTCTTTATTGTACTGAGTGTTCCAGTATGGGCTTGTAAGTACAACAAGCGCGCTTGTATTGCCTGTTGCGGCAGCAACAATTGTTTCAAGATCCTCGAGAAAAAAATCAACCGGATTTCCGCACCTGGAATCATTAAGGCCATACGCAATAATCGCCAGGTCAGGCTGGTGTTCGATTAAATCCTGCTCGTATCGTTCCAGCGCGCTTGGTTTACCGATATCCGGCAGAGTCTGATGGCCGGGACTCCTCGGGCTTATAACGTTGGCCGGTATTGAGTTGTTGAGCACAATAAGAGGTTCATCCTGAAAATCCCGGATGAGATTAGCAACAGTTTGAACCCATTCGTTCCTCGGGTCAGACGCGCACATCCCGAACGCGTTGCTTTCACCTATGACAACAAGTTTTTTTACCGGCTTGACGCGGAAGTTCTTTTTCATCAATTTTCGCTCCTTATTATAAACAGTTATTGAAATTAATAACAAACACAAAAAATAGGCAAGTAACATTGTCAATCATTATGAGAAGTAATTTCTTACCAGCATCCATTTTACATTGCAAGATAGAGTACAGTCCATATCTATTTTTATATACTCCAGGTGTTCATATTTATATATATTATGTCTCAGTGTAGAAGTTTGACACATTAAATACCTCTGTGATGGCGGATCTGCAGGGGAAGCAGGACGGGGAGGATGAGATGTCCATACGGGGATGGATTATACGCATACTTATCGGTCTGGTGGTTGTTGCTGCACTCTCTTTCCTCCTGGGATTTGCTGTTTTTATCCTTATTCCACTTATCATCCTTCTTTTGCTGGGATTTTTTGTCTACTACATCATCAGGAGAAGCCGTTCAGGCACTTCGTTTGCCGGTGCCGATAAAGCAGCTGAAGTAATCGTTGACAGAGACAAGTATTTTACGGACCAGGGAAGCGATGAGGACGAAGCTGATCAGCAGAGTGGTGCCGGGAGGAACGCTGGTGATTAAAATGATGTTTCTCCAGCTTAACTGTTTGAGCAGAAAACCCTGGGAAAAATAGAATCATGCCGATAAGATTGTCCTGAGACAATTTTTTGCCCCGCGCCTGTAATACTGTTGCGCATCCCGGGGGTAAGATTGCGCTCAGGTTTTCCAGGCTTAGATAGGGGTCAATCTTTTTTCGAAGCACTGTTTCCATGACATTCATAAACAGATTCTTTTCTCCGCTTGTTTCTTTTTATGATTATTACCGGTGATCTTAATTTTTGATTGGTTGTGCTTTTAGAATAATCAGATCAGGTAAAATTTTCAGCTAATTTTTTACCATAATCAATGCACTGCTCTATACTGTCATCATCTGGATTCCACAGAACTTTCAGGCCTTCATCTACTATTTCAAATTCTGCCGCTTCTAACCCCCTGGCGATTATTTTGACTGACTCTCCGCTCCAACCATAGCATCCAAAAGCAGCAGCCTTTTTCCCTCTGAAACTTAACCCTTTTATCTCCTCCATAATTGCAGCTACTGAAGTCAGAATGCCTCTATTGATTGTTGGTGAACCTACAACAATGGCTTTAGACTTGAAAATCTCTGTTAGGATATCATTTTTATCTGATTTGGAGATATTATATAGTTTGATATTTACCTTGTCATCTGAGGTTTTAATGCCGCTGGCAACATTTTCGGCCATGATTCGGGTGCCGTTCCACATAGTGTCATAAAGAATAGTGATCTGATTTTCCTTATAATCATTTGCCCATTCCAGATATTTTTCAATAATTTGAGCAGGATTGTCCCGCCAGATAACTCCATGACTCGTGCAAATTAGATCAACAGGCAAATTCAGGGATAAAACTTCTTTAATCTTTTTATCCACCAGCTTGCTGAACGGTGTTAATATGTTGGCATAATACTTGATACATTCCTCTTTTAACTCGGATTGGTCAACTAAATCATTGAACATATATTCAGATGCATAGTGCTGCCCAAAGGCATCATTACTGAATAAAATATTATCACCTGTAAGATAGCAGAACATACTATCAGGCCAGTGAAGCATCGGAGCTTCAACAAAAATGAGATCTTTTTGTCCAAGGCTCAGGCGATCTCCTGTTTTTACAATATTGAAATTCCAATCCTGATGAAAATGACCCTTTAGAGATTTAACGCCATTTGAGGTGCAATATATAGGGGTATCGGGAATATGCCGCATCAATTCAGGAAGAGATCCGCTATGGTCTACTTCCGCATGATTTGCGATAACATAGTCAATTTTTTTCAGGTCAATATCAGACGAAAGTTTTTCAACAAATTCTTCAGAGAATGGTGCCCATACGGTGTCGATTAATGCGATTTTTTCTTCTTCAACCAGATACGAATTATATGTCGATCCGCGATGAGTTGAATATTCATTACCATGAAATTTCCTTAATTCCCAATCAATTTTTCCAACCCAGGATACATTGTTTTTGATGTTAAAACTCATAATTCTACCTCCATTTTATAAATTTTTTTACCACAATAAATTAAAACATTGACCCGGCAGCTTTAATTAAATAAAATATCCCTTTTATTTCATGCCCGGTATATGCTTGACACGGTTGAAGGAAAGCGTTTTCAGCATCCACCTCGGAAGGGATTTTTCCGGGTCGCGTTTTCGCAAATCCAGATACAATCTAATTTTTTTAATTATGGGTAGTTTATGGGTTTCAACGAATTCGATCAAAGTTCCATCCGGGTCCTCCGTATAGGACCAGGCTCCGGCAGCTCCATCTATATAAAAATCGCCCGTATCCACGGTAAAAGGACACCCTTTGTCCTCGCAGAGTTTGCGCAGGGTGTTCATTCCCTGTATATCGAAACATAGATGAATGAAACCGAGATCACCCCAGAACCTGTCCTCGAATATTTTTTTTGGTTTACGGTCCAGAACCTGAACGAGTTCTATAACACTCGGCCCCAGCAGCGGGCTGAAAGCTCCTTTTGGAGGTTCACTGCGGGTCAGAAGCATGCGCCTGAACTTATTCGCGCCCCCGGGGAGAAGAGCCAGATCTTCAAAGGTTCCGGTCTTATCATAAAGAATCCTGGAATAACCAAGGATTTCAGCGTAAAAGGTGAACGAGGTATCGATACCTCGTACACCGATTATTGCCCCGAAGGTGCCTCCTGTTGGTTTACCCTCATCTTTAAACCAGCTCGTGTCCGGAACAATCTGGAAAATATTGTTATATGGATCTTTAAGAAAAAAGGACTCGGCACCGTCAGGCCCGGGCGAAGGACTGCCAGGCAGCGGCAATTTCTTTTCCGAGAAGAGATCATATGCCGCCCGGACATCCCTGCATTTGATTTTAGCTGCGAATATACCAAGGTCCCCGGCCTTGATCTCAAAAGCCGGCGGTTTCGGCACACGCTCCGAGTACTGCCATATTTCAAATCCGCCCCCGCCCTGTAGATTAACTGCCAGCACCGCGTGCCGTTTCCGGGGTTTTCCACCAGTATAAGGAAGCATAAACTCCGCTACAGTATCATCGTCAAACACCCTGATATCAACACCAAAAGTATCTTTATACCACTGCCATGCCTCGTAGACACCGGGTACGCCTATTCCGATCTGCTGGATTCCGCTGAATATCAGTTTTTCCATAGTGTTCCCCCCTTCCGATTGAACAGGACGGGATGTCCGGCGCTTTGTCCAGAATGATTTAGAAATGTATTCTGCCTGTTTCACGGCCTGATCATTTCTACAGCTTATTATATGTCTTTATTTCAATAATAAATTGGCAATAATTGAGGTTGTCTCACAACCTAATTAGTGCCTGAATTTTAATATGAACAGGTGATATAATAGCATACCTTTCTTAAATTGCAGTAATTATTTTATCAACAGGTAAAATATTTTAAAATATTTCTTGACAACAAATATCGCTTATATTAAGGTAAGCGGAAATCAATTTGTATACGTTTTCATTTATTTATCAAACATAACGATACGTTCCGCTTGAAAAAGAGTAATCGTGTAAGGAGTTAATTTATTGGAAGAACTGGTATTTTGCTATCCTCTGGAAAAAATGAATTTTTCTGACCCGGGCGGGAAAATAAAAGATTATGTAGTAACAAAAGAGGATAAAAAGATTCTGAGGGAACTCGCCGAAAAAAAGGCTGAAATAGCCTCTCTGCCTGTTCACAAAGAAAAAATCAGTATGTGGAAGAAGTTAAATGCCCTTGGGCAGACAAGACCCATGGTGTGGATAAATGAAATTCCATGGCATGAAATGGATGTAAACGATGAGCTTAAGCTGACGACTGATACTGATTTCGCACAATTTTTAGAGACAAGGCTGAGAAGATCCATTTATCGGTGGAAGCATATGAGGGCCGACATGATCGTTGAGCCTACTTTACCATGTTACTACAAAATATTCGATTCCGGCTTTGGGATCAGCGAGGATGTGGAAACAGCAACAACAGATGAAGACAGTGATATTTATTCCAGAAAGTTTTTCCGGCAGATTTCGGACTACGAGGATATAGAAAAAATTAAAATGCCTGAAGTGATTTTTGATGAGAAAGCAACCGATACGAAATATCAAAGCATGGTTGATATTTTTAACGGCATTCTCCATATTGAAAAAATAGGTATGCCGGGGTTCTGGTTTGCCCCGTGGGATGAATTGATTCGATGGTGGGGAGTGCAGGACGCAATGTATGATTTAATCGATCGACCGGACCTGGTTCATAAAGTAATGGAGAGATTGACGGACGCGTATTTGACAGGGTTGGATCAGTATGAAAAATTAAATCTTTTATCATTGAATAACTGTAATTATAGAATTGGTTCAGGCGGCCTCGGGTATACGGATGAGCTTCCCCGGAAAGATTTTCATAAAAAGAAAATACTGGCCGGTGATCTCTGGGGATGCGGAGCGGCGCAAATATTTTCAAGTGTGTCTCCCGAGATGCATTATGAGTTTGCTTTACAGTATGAGATACGGTGGATGAAGCGGTTCGGTTTAAACTATTACGGATGCTGTGAACCTCTGGATAGAAAAGTTGACATTCTCAGAAAAATACCAAACCTCCGGAAGATATCCATGAGCACGTGGGTTGATTTAAAAAGAGCGGCGGATAATATGGCCGGAGATTATGTAATTTCCTGGAAACCGAACCCTGACATTTTCGTAGGTGGAAAGTGGGATCCTGAATCTGTACGTTCGGATTTTGCTGCCAATTTAAAGAAACTTAAAAACTGTGTTGTTGAAGTAATTATGAAGGATGTCAGCTCAGCAGAATATAAACCGCAGCATCTGTGGGAGTGGGCTCAAATCGCCGTAGAAGAAGCAGAAAAGTTTATTTGAACCAATACTTGTGGTTTTACCAGCTGTATGGTTACGGCCGGCCGGTCTCAGCAACCCCCTTCATCTCTTCCGGAACCGCGGGATCCACATCGGCACTTCCTTAATGTACTGTTCATACTCATCGCCAAAACGTACAAGCAGCAGCCTTTCTTCGTAGAGCGAGATGTAAAGCAGGAACCCGATCGCAATAACCCACACCGCTGCAGCAGCAAGTGATATACTCAGTAACAGAAGACCAAGATAAAGCAGAATCTCGCTCAGGTATACCGGATGCCGAACGGTATTAAAAACGCTCTCTCTGATAACGCCGGGTTTTTCCCTCTCTTTACCGAACACGATAGACAGGCCCTTTCTCGCCAGGTAAGCCCGATAAAACCAGCAGAACGGCTCCGGCAGGTATTCTGACACCCAGCGGGACGTACCGGTTAAGAAAAGTCGTATACTTGAAAAAGAATGTGTCTGCTATCCATGCCGCTGCGAACAGGCAGGCCAGCACTATCTGGCCGATATCGCCAATTGCATGCTCGCCGGTAAGATCGTCCCGTTGCTGCTGTGCTTTCTTCTGCGAATGATGGTTAGCCATGATATTTCCTTTCCCTTCTCTTATTTTATAAAGTAATGCGCGATTAACGGCTGAGCTCACCGTCGGTTCCTATTTAATATCGAACTGCCCGGGAATCGCTAAATTTTCACATTTCCCGCGGTTAGCCCGTTCCATAACATACCCGGCAGGCCCATTCCCGGCTTATATTTCCTGCCGGATAGGTACAGCTGTTGGGCTTTTAATTCACGAAGGTTTTTCGGAGCCATCCTGAGAGGATTCTTATTGAGGATTACCATATCTGCAATTTTATTCTGCTCCAGACTTCCCCTCTCTTTTTCGTCAAAACTCATCCAGGCCACTTCATATGTGAACATTTTTAATGCTTCCTGAATTGTCACGGACTGGCCGGGATCGTAGGGATGGTTACAGGCGCCGTATAGCCCTTCTATGGGGTCGGGCGGAGTAACAGGAGCATCAGATCCGCCGCTCAGGTGAATTCCTGAATCGATTATCTTTCTGAGAGGAGAGCATTGTTTTACCCTGTCCCCGAGTATTTCTTCTAAAAAATCAGGCGGTTCCAGGGAACTTACAAAAAAACCGGGTTGAAGTGTAATTCCGATTCCCAGTTCCGCGCATTTATTCAGATTTTCACGGGAAATCAGGCACGCGTGGATCAGATTGTGCCTGTGATCCGGCCTTGGATGGTCTTTGAGCGCTTCTTCTATCGCCATGATTGCCTGATCGACTGCCGCATCTCCAATAACATGGAATTCAATTTGAAGTTCCGCCCTGTTCGCTTCTCTGGTAAAATTAATCACCTCATCATCTTTATAGAACAGTATTCCCTTATTATCCGGGTCATTTTCCGGGCCATGTGAATACGGTTTGTTCAAAGCGGCGTCATACGCGGCAAAACAACCATCAAGCGCGGTCGCGAAACATCCCCCTATTCTGGGCAGTTTTCTCTTAAGAACTTTTTCCACTTCCATGGTCTGGAAAAATAATCTTGTATTAAACCGGTTTTTCCTGGCGCGGGCTTTCGCGATGAAGCTTACCAGGGCGACATCTAAATCCTTCGGAAATCCTATTCCCTCAACCGGATGGATCATACCTATTCCTTTTTCGGCCAGCAGATCAAACCCGTTTATTGTACTTTTAACAAGCTTTAGAGTGGGAACAGAATCCGTTATAAAATCCGTAGCCGAGTAATACGCCTCATGCAGGACATGACCCGTACCGGCATTAAAACCGTGCATCTTTTTTATTCTTTCCGGGAACATTCCCAGCATTTTACTGTTGATGATGGAGGTATGTCCGTCATAACTGAATATATATAAGGGGCGGTCCCGGAGGTATTCATCAAGTTCCTGTCTCATGATCAGGCGTTTCTCTTCAACACTGTGCATTGAGGCGCCGTAAGCCACCACAATTTTTGATTTTTTATCTTTTACGGAGAAAGCCCTGATCATCGCGCCAAGCTCTTCGAAATTCCGTGCATCACGAACATCAAAAAAAGCTGAAGCAATTAAGGCCCAGTTTGAAAAATGCAGATGTCCGTCTCCGAAGGAGGGTAATAGTGCTCTTTCCCCGAGCACAATTTTATTCTTTGATTTCGAATATTTTTCCGGCAGATCATCCCCTGTAAATAAGATTCTGCCCTTATCCTCCACCAGGTATTTATATACACTATTATTTCCATCACATGTGATAATACTGCCGTGAAAGACCCGCATAAATTAAACCGCCTTAAAATGGTTTTAACATAATATGGAAACCATAAATCTTCATTATCTATTTTCCATCATCGATCTGCACCTGTAAAGAATATCAAGGACCTCAAAAGGTTCCTCGATCAGGGGGAACGTGGGAACTCCCCGGGGCTCAAGGAAGTCCCTGGCCGAATCCATATGTTTCTTCTGGCCGGAAAATGTAACATAGATTGGTTTTTCCGGATACTCCCTGGCCAGATTAATAATAAAATCCAGTGGAGGGACCCCTGTTTCATCAGCCAGCATGAGGACGAGAACCGCCGCGTCAATGTTGGGATCGCTCAATACGATCTTTGTTCCTTCATAGTATGCCGTTTCCATTCCTTTTGCTAACGCTGTGGCCCAGATATCCACGGGATTCCGCATACGGATGAAGTCCGGGCTGAGGTCCTGCAGGCGCCTGCGGGAAGTTTCTTCCAATGCAGGAACTCTCAATTTCAGCTGGCCTGTGCAGAAATCCGTAAGACTCACCAGCATGGCGCCTGACGGAGCGAGGAAACTTACCCGGTTTCCTTTTGGTAAAGGCATGGAAGACACCGCCTTGGCAGCAAGGAAAAGATGTGAGTACCTGTGAATTCTGACAATCCCGGCCTGGCGTAATACCGCGTCAATAACCCTGTCATCAGAAGCTATCGCGGCTGTATGCGCCACAGCCGCTTTCGCGCCTTCCGCGGTCACTCCGCCTTTAAAAAGAATGACAGGTTTGTATTTTGTCACCTCTTTCGCGATCTCAAGAAAACGTCCCGGATATTTGAAACTCTCCAGATAAATGAAGATGGCTCTGGTTTCGGGATCGCCTGCGTAGTATTCGAGTATTTCGCTTTCCTCTATATCGAGCTTATTGCCAAGTCCCGCTACTCTGGCCACACCGAAATTCTCACCGGACATGATGTAGCGCATTGTGTGAGTTGCGAAATTGCCTGTCTGCGCGATATATGATATGTTCCCCCGCCGGATTTTTCCAAGAGGAAAAAAACTCGAAGTAAACTTATGCGGTGTTGAAATATGTCCTGATGTATTCGGGCCCAGCACTCTCACGCCTGTCTCACGGATTACCTGCACAGTCTCTTCCTGCAGTGATTTCCCCTGTTCATCAACCTCGGCAAATCCACCCGCTGCCAGGACAAGCGCCGTGATTCCTTTTGCCGCGCACTCTCTTATTGTTTTCGGGGTGGCGGCAGCCGGAAGAATAACAATTCCCAGATCGATTCCATCAGGAAGTTCCTGAATTGAAGTGTATACTTTGTGTCCAAGAATTTCACCGCCCCTGGGGTTCACCAGGTACAGCTTACCTTCGTACCCGTTCGCCATTATATTGAGAATCACTTCATTCCCGGCTTTATGAGGGCTTTTAGAAGCCCCTATAACGACGACGCTCTCCGGTTCAAAAAACTTCTTCAAATAACCGGTGGAGGGTGGCAGGCTGGAAGGCTTTTTACCGGGTACGCCCAGAACCACGAGGGCGTCCACAGCTATAGGCTGTCCATCACGCACAATAATCGGGTTGATATCAATCTCATGGATAGCAGGATGTTCAAGACCGATTTTCCCAAGACCCAGAAGGCATGCACCAAGCTGCTCTCTGTCTACAGGCACCATACCCCGAAACGCGTCAAGAATCTTCCGCCCTTTGATCTCGTCCATCATTGCCAGGGCATCATGTTCTTCAAGAGGCGCCATCCTGAAGGCAACATCATCGAGCGCCTCTGTAAAAATCCCGCCGAGCCCGAACATCACGCAGGGACCAAAGTGGGCCTTCCGCGTCATCCCCATCACAAGCTCACGTTCTCCCCGCACCATCTCCTGAACGAGGACCAGGCCCTTTAACTCCTTTGCCCTTTGAAACAAACGTTGGAAAGTAATTTCCAGTTCATTCTCATCCTTTATTCCTGTTTCAATTAGTCCAAGCTCTGTTTTGTGCGCCACCTGTTCCGAAGAAACCTTCATCACAACGGGATACCCGATATCACCGGCTGCTTTACGTGCTTCGACAAGGCTTTCAACAAGCTTCTCCCGCGCGAAAGGAATTCCATAAGCTGTCAAAACGGCTTTGCTATCAAGTTCGGAAAGTATTTTTTGACCATTTGAAATGGCTTTATCAATGATGGACTGGATTTCTTTCATAAGCTTTTCCCGCCTTCCTATGTTAATAGATCAATTCTTCTCTGTGTATTGCATAGTGCCTATATTATACACTCAGCGGCTGGGGGCACTTTCCCCTGGTCCTTTAAAGTCACATCCAGCTCTGGAGCTCAACAATGTTGCCTTCAGGATCGGTCGCATAGACAAACGTGAGCTGGCCAGCACCTTCTACCCTGTGGCATGTAATATCGCCAACTTTACTGCCGCCATGCTGCCGCATCTTCTCCAGTATTTCCGCAACATCTTCCACCTCAAAAGCGATATGGCCAAAACCCTCCCGGTTCGGGGCGGCTTCAGGCTTACCTTCGTTTTGGGAATACTGGTAAATCTCAAGGGTAGGGCCTTTATCTCCATACCCCGGAAGCATGAGGTGGCCTCCGGATAACCTGGCACCGGCGACTCCGGTCCCCTTATCCAGCCACGCCCCGGACAGGTGCCGCTCGGGAGGTAAGCGCGTACAGTCAAACACGTCCTCGTAGAACCTGGTCAGCGCCTGCCAGTCGCGGGCTATGAGGTTTGTATGTTTGTACTTCGTAGGTATGTACTTTGCTTTCATAATTACTCCTCCGGACATCCAAAATTCTTCCCTTCCCTCTATTGATGGTGACCTGGACCTGATGGTATTAAATTTTGCGGCCAAATGAAGAATGCGGACAAAATGACCGGGGTCCTGCAAAGTACCTGAGTGTTAAACAGTTACTTCTTTACCGCATTCGCTGCATTTGTAATGATAAAAGCGGACCATTCCCCCGCAATAAGGGCATGACCACCTCCGTCTCTGATATTCTAGATAGTTATCTATTCCCATTTCCTTCATCTTCGTGAAAATCTCCGGAATCTCATGTCTGTATTTAAACTTAGGATCGCCCGGGTGAGTATCAAGAAGCTTCTTCCTGTTTCTTACGCATGGGAATTTGCTGCAGTCAATACAGAAATCCTTCTCTTCTATGTTATAGCAGCAATCCCTTATCCTGCACCCCCATTTACTTGTTCTCCTTTGTTCTTTGCTGTCTGAAGCACATCCAAGACAGGTTGTATTAAAGGAAGGACATGCTGCACAAAAGACCCCGCAGGGAGCCAGTTCATTTGGTCTCTGATTCATCTGGCGGCTCTCCCATGAAACATCGAATAGGTAAAGAAAGCATAGTAATCCGGATGATTTAAAATGAAGTCCGGTGACTCCGGCAGGCAGAGGCGCTGGTATTCTGCCCGGTCCTCCTGTGTCAATTCAGACTCAATCCCTGAAGAGGTAGCACCAAGGTGAGCCTCTAACAGTGGATATCCCGGAAGGAGTTTCTCTGAAGACCAGGCAAGGATGGCCACGCTGCCGCCGGGTTTTACCACCCGGGCAAGTTCCTTCACCAATGGCATAGGTTTTAAAGGCGCATATCCAACGAAATTTGCGCTCCATGACCAATCGAAGGTATCATTGTCAAAGGGAAGTTTTCTCACATCTCCTTCTTGAAAGGATATCTGTTCCGACAGGCCGGACTTCTTTGCAATCTCTTCTGCGTGAAGGAGAAACTCGGGGGATAAATCAAGGCCGGTGACATGCCCGGAGGGTCCCACTGCCCCCGCCAGCAATAAAGCCTGGAGGCCGATTCCGCATCCTGCATCCAGTCCTTGACTCCCGGAAGGGAGTTGAAGTGCCTGGATCGCTGAACGAACGGTTGGTTCTGTCAGGGGATTGGATACCGCCAATCTCTGTATGTAGGCATCCGTGTCAGTCATTTTCCATCCTCCCCTCCTTAAAGATTAACGGTCCTGCCGCTGCTTTCATTTTATTCCTGTAAGTTTCAGTCCAATTGGGTTTCCGGACACTTCACAATTGGTCAATTTAGTTCCTTTAATTAACTCTTCCAATTCATCAGGTATATAGGCTGCATTTATCGAAGTTACAAGTCCGGGACGAATTTCTTTGGGTTTTGTGCTAATCCACAGGAACAATTTTATCAGGGGAAACAAATCCCTCCTTAAGTCTGATATGAAGACTTTACCGCCCCTTTTCAACACTCGCCAAATCTCATTGAATGTATCTTTTGGTTTACTCCATTCGTGAATAGAGCCATTTGTGAAAACAGCATCAAATGTCTCATCTTCAAAAGGCATCCTGTCGCTGCTGCTGTGAACATATTCAACTCTTTCAGACAAACCGTACTCTTTTGCATTTACTTCAGCAATGGCTATCATATCTTTACTAATATCCAGTCCTTTAAGAGTCGTTCCTTCTGTGTATTTCAACCACTCAAGCCCCAGGTATCCAGGTCCGGGACCGATTTCAAGAGCAAGTCCTTTATAGATACCGCTCTTTATAATATCCTTTGTCTCAATCCATCCTTTATCCCTGAGCCTTCTCTGCATTTCATCATAGGCAAAAACATTGAATTCTCCCTCAATGCCTGAATCTGTCTCCACTACCCTCGGTCTCGGCATATCATCCCCTTCTTTTTCTATTAATAAATTACTAAAACACAATATTGACGTGGTAATTTCTACACCGATTCATTGTTTTAAAAGTTCGCAATCCCTAGTAGGGAACATGGGGCAAGATGGTTCTCTCTTCGTTTAACTTCGCTCTTATCTCCTCTAATATTGATATTTCTTCTTCATTTAAACGATCCAGCCCGGTAACGTCTATACCCACCCAGTCGCTCCATGCTTCCGCTATCTGATTAGTTATGGGGCCCGGCAGTTTAATTCCGATTAAAATATCATTAAACCGCCCTATTGGCTGTATCGGGCCGGGATACGTTGTTGAAATAAAGGCTTCGTCGCTGTTGTAGAGATGCCAGGGCTGAAGGTCCTGTTCAAGAACGGGTATGTTCAGCTTCTTTGCTACAGTAATGACGTTGTTTCTGGTCTGACCCCGAAGAATGTTTCGGTCGGTAGGAGTCATCAGCATCCCGTCTCTGACAAGCCAGATGTTTCCTCCCATCTCCTCGGCAATGTTCCCATACTGGTCCAGCAGGAGAGCGGTGGCGTCCGGGTCTACCAGTCTTGCCTCTATTGCCGCCAAAACATAAGACAGGCGGCTATAGGTCTTTATTTTCGGATCCCATGACTGTGGACTGACATGCCTGCCCGGGGGAGTAACCACATGTAATCCCCTGAAGTAAGCCCATGCACAAAGCCTCTGATCGTTCAGGTTATTCTTGATTATTATTGTAGGCTTTCCCGTTCCTCCTGGAGCCGGAGTCCGTCTGCCATGCCAACCCCATTCACCACGACTAACTTCCCAAACAATGTTGTATTCCTCGTGCTTTTTCAGTAGAGGCGTATTGGCCTTTGTTAGCTTTTCGCATAACTCGCAAAATACCTCCTTGCTCACCCCGGGGTTTATTCTAAGCACTTTCAGTGATGAGAACATGCGGTCCATGTGTTCTCTGACTTGAAACGGCTTTTGCTTATATGTGCGGGCATACTCGTAAGCGCTGTCTCCGACAGTAAAGCCTCTATCGAAGATCGAGAGCCTCGCCTCAAGTTCGGGAACAAACTCACCGTCCGGATATAAGTCGCTTTTGATGTAAACTACCCTCCTTTTCTCCAGATCCCTCTCTCTATCAGCTTCTATCTTTCTCTCTATATCAATCCACCTCTCTGCCATTTTCAGTGACCTCCTTTTTTTTAATATGCCAACAATTGAGTACACTGCAAAGAAGAATTAATTTTGGTTTTGCCGGAGCTATTTTTATTGCCCCTTTTCTTGTATTTGCGGCCGTTATCATGTGGTACAGCCCGGCCAGGTGCATGCAGGGTTGTGCGGTATAAGAAATGCCTACAGGTTAAGATCATTTTGCAGCTGTTCAAGCTGACCTCTAAATTCGATTTCCAATAAGCGTTGGGCGTCGGTAGATAGCAGACTTGCGCGAATACCGTTGATGACTAATTGATTTATGAGCAAAACATCGAAGCCGAATGTTTCAGAAATACGAAGATACTCATCAGTCAGTGTCGTGCCGAACATGGGCGGGTCATCCGAGTTAATGGTCACCAGTAGACCTTCTTCTATTAACTTCGGCAGAGGATGCTCCGCCAATGTCGGTGCAACACCAAGACATACATTGCTGGTGGGGTTTATATCAAGGGGTATTTGTTTCTCGCGAAGAAATGCAACCAGCGCCGGGTCTTCGAGACAGCGTACACCGTGCCCGATACGGATGGCATGAAGCGAATTGAGCGCGCCCCAAATGCTCTGAGGCCCCACAGTCTCTCCGGCGTGAGGAAGGCTGGGCAGGCAAGCGGCGTGAACACGGGTAAATGCTTTTTGAAAGAGTTCAGGAGGGTTGTCAATCTCCGGGCCGCCCAGGCCAAGTGCAATGATGCCATTCTGCATGTTCTGAACAGCCCAGTCGGCGACTAGAAGACTGTGGTCAATGGGACGGATTTGACGGGAGATGTCGGGGACTAAACCCATATTTACGCCTAGGCTGGTCCCGGCACGCTCGCGAGCGCGATTGATGGCGGCTAATTGTTCATCAAATGAGATGTGTTTGCGGTGTGTGTATGGCGTAAAAATAACTTCACTGTACCGAATGTTCTGTTGAGCCTGGTTTCTTAAGAATTCTGTGGTGACGAGTTCAAAATCAGCAGGTGTGCGGATGCAGCTGCAGATAGCGAAGTAGATTTCAGCGAAATGGGCGAAATCTGTAAATCGATACCAATCACGCAACTCTTCTACTGAATGAGCAGGAATGGATACCTGGTTTCTCTCTGCAAGAGTGAGAAGTGTTTCAGGGCGGATTGAACCTTCAAGATGAACGTGAAGCTCTACTTTGGGCATTAGTCGAACAAATTTTTCAAGTGACATATGATTCCTTTATTCGGGATAAATACTGCGAAATGAATATAACCAATACTGTACAAAAGGAGGAGTCTATTCTGTATTTACAATTTATATTGGTAACAGGAAATATTAAATGATACTAAGAAATAAAAGATAATTTTCTTACTAATTATACTTGCCTTATTAAAATAGTATTGTTATAATTTGTTATATGGTTCTGGTGGCTCTGAAGTTGAAATATTTAAGGATATAAATTTTAAAATTACAAAAGAGGCTTTAAGACTTGCAGCTAAAAGGGGGTGCTATGGAATTCAATCATGTCCCGGGTAATGATAGAGGAAGAGTTGTTCTTTACGCGCTGAGCACCTGCATGTGGTGCAAAAAAACAAAAAAGTTACTAAACGAGCTTGCGGTTGATTATTATTATGTCGATGTGGACCTGTTACCGTCTGACCAGATGGAAGACGCGAAAAAAGAAGCGACCAAGTGGAAGAAACATGCTAATTACCCGCTGATCGTTATAGATGATGAAAAGTGTATTCCGATTTACAGTGAGGAAATGATCAAAAAGGAATTAGGATGATGAACGGTTATAATATAAAACCTGATGACATTGATATTCTATATCGCAGGTTATTCGATGAAGCAGAATCAGGCGGTTATCACATCAACCCTGACATTGAAGCCACTAAAGAGTTGATGAAAGGTTTATTGATAAATGAAAAGCGCTATGGTTATTGGGCTTGCCCCTGCAGGCTTGCGGATGGAATAAAGGAAAAGGATCTGGATATCATATGTCCGTGTGATTACAGGGACCCCGATTTATATGAATATGGTGTCTGTTATTGCAGTTTGTATGTCTCGGAGGCGGTTGTAAAGGGAGAGAAAACCGCCGAGCCGATCCCCGAGCGGAGGTTTCAAGGAAGCGAAAAAAGTGACAACAACAAAAAAGACCGCGTGGATATAACTCTGGATAAATTAAAATATCCAATTTGGAGATGCAGAGTGTGCGGTTACCTGTGTGCAAGAGATAATCCGCCGGAAACATGCCCGATCTGTAAAGCTAAAAAAGAAAGATTTGAGAAACTAGTTAATTAATTTTATGCTTCCCGCGGCTTTTAGTATTGGAAAGTATAAGATTTTATCCTTATTATTAATTAAGCCCCTCTATCACCGTACCCTGGTAATAATGCTCAAGGATCTCTTTGTACGAAAATCCTCTTTTTGCCA
>SDBS01001779.1_pt1 | contig 21768 bp, 16 predicted proteins | sample 2277091 | NCBI WGS metagenome assembly SDBS01 (sample SAMN10404972, study PRJNA504765) | marine sediment metagenome | isolation source: marine sediment core GS10_PC15, 163 cmbsf | place: Arctic Ocean: Southern Knipovich Ridge | collected 2010
ATTTTATGCAGAGCAGACTACGCCGAGCAGATAGAGTGTCGTTGCCACGGCCGCACGCAAACCGGTCGGCATGATGTTGTCCAGGACCCGCGGTTCGATCAGGTCCACGGCCGGCGGGCCGGCCAACATAAACGCTACGATGAAAGCTGCCAGAACAACCACGTGCATGGACGGCAATTCTACGCTGTGGTGTCCGTGGATTCCAATCTTCAGGGGCGGGGATTTGAATCCATGGATTTGCCAAAAGTGCTTGCAAACTCCCGCCGGTCCCTGCATCATGTTTGAGATAGGGCGGCGTAGCTCAGGTGGTTAGAGCGAGGGATTCATAAGCCCTAGGTCACTGGTTCGAGTCCAGTCGCCGCTAGTGCACCGTCAAGATTGATTCTGTGGGTGGCATGGCTGGCTTGCCCAGCCGTGTTGCCGCCAAGGCGGCCGCGAGATGTCGTGGAAGGAGACTGTTCGATGTTGACTGCGAATCAGTTGCTAGCTCTAAAGTACGTTCCTTATCCGATACTTCAGGGCATCGCGCTTGTCCTGATGATTGCGCTGATTATCGGGTTTGTTATGTATCGGCGAAAGCAGATGTAGCCCACCTGCCGGGACGGCGCCAGCCCCTGTTGCTCGGCCGGCTTCTTTCTCGACGCGTGGCGCCGCCTCTGCTACCTTGGTTGTCCGTGGCTGGCTCACCAGTCAAACCAGTCTATATCCTTCACGGCGCGGATGCGTTCCTGCGCGATACCTGCCGCAGGGAAATCATCGACGCACTCATCGGCGATGCCGATCCCCAGACCTGCGTCACCACCTTCGACGCGACGGCTGAACTGGCCGAGGTCCTGGACGAACTGCGAACGCTGCCGTTCCTTGCCGGCCACCGCGTCGTCATCGTTCGTGACGCCGATGCGTTCATCAGTGCCAACCGCCAAGCGATGGAGCAATACCTCCAAACCCCCACCAAAACGGCCTCCCTGGTGTTGATGGTCCTGTCCTGGCCCAAGACTACCAATATCGCAAAGATCGTGGCGAAGATAGGCCAAGTCGACCAATGCGCCGCGCCGAAGTATCGCCAGCTCAGCCAGTGGTTGGCCCGGGCCGCCGCACAGCGCGGAAAAGAAATCGCGCCCGAAGCCGGCGAAGTGCTGAGCGAATGGATCGGCGAAGACCTCGCCTCGCTCGACAGCGAGATAGAGAAACTCTCGCTCTACGTGGGCAAGCGCCGGTTGATAACCGCCGACGATGTGGCGGCGGTGGTCACAGCGACGGCCGGGCCCGCCGCGTTCGCCCTGACAAATGCCCTGACCGCCGGCAACGCCCCCGCTGCGCTGAAGGCATTGTCGGGCATGCTGACTTCCAGGGGAGAGGAGTTCCGCGCGACAGGCATGATCAGGTGGCACCTTCAGAAGGTCTTGCGGGGTTGCGAGCTTGCCGCCGCGGGCGACCGCCCGGACAAAGCCCTGCCGGAGAGGATTCCGCCGCTACAGCGAAGTGCGTTCTTGTCCTTGATGAAGCGTCGCAGCCTCCGGGCCGTCCAGGGTGACTTCCGCAATCTGATCCGCACCGACTTGGCCATGAAATCCGGCACGCCGGCGCTGGCGGCCCTCCAGGAATTGGTGATACTGCTTTGCTCGTAACCCGCGCCGGGCGGATGCCGGCGGTCAGGAGTCGTCGGCTGGATCGTCCCCCGCGTCGAGCTCTGTTGACGTGCGGAGGTCCTCGATTTTGGCCAGTGGCCTCTCCAGCATGCGCGTCCGCGTGCTCGTCAGATTGTCATACTCCTTCTTCACGTCGTCGATGCGCTTGCCCATCGTCTCCATCGAGTCCTTGTAGCGGTCCCACTGCTTCTGGAATTCGGCCACCAGGGCGAGGGCTTCGTCGGCGCCCTTCATCAGGTTTGCCCGCTCGGCCGCCTGACGAATGACGGCCAGCATGGCGTACAGCGTCAGTGGGCTGCACAGTACCACCTTCTTTTCCAGGGCCTCGTCGATCAGGTCCGGCTGGACCTCCAGAACAAGGCTGTATATCTGCTCCGACGGGATGAGGACCAGCACGTAGTTAACGGTGGGGACGTTGGGGTCGATGTATCCTCGCCTGGCAACCTCGCGGATGTGGCCGCGCACGGCCGCAACCAGCGCCTTTAGCTGTTCATCGCGGGCGGGGTCGTTGTCGGCATCGAGGTAGCCCCTGTAGGCCTCCAGGGGGAACTTCACGTCCATGTTTGCCTTCAGGTCGTTGGGCAGGAAGAAGGTGAAGTCCGGTCTGCCGCTTTCGGCGTCGGCGGATGACTGCTTGGTGAAGTTGACGCCTTCCTGGAGGCCGGCCAGCCGCAGGACATCCTCGGCCATGCGCTCGCCCCAGGCGCCGCGGCGCTTGCTCGAGGCAAGCATCTCGTGCAGCTTGCCCGTGGTAGCCGACAGCGACGTGATCGACGACTTGATCTCGCCGAAGTCGTGCTTTCGGTCGCCTTCGATCTGCCGGAAGTATTCCGACACCTTGGTGAGGCGATCGGTGATGTTCTTCAGCGTCTGGTCGATGAGCTGCTTCTTGGTATCGAGGGTGGCCGCGGCGGTTTCGGCCAGGCGGCGCGAGTTGGCGTCGAGAGCCTCGCCGGCCAGCGCGGCAAATGTTTGGCTCATGCGGCTTTCAGAGGAGCGCCCGCGAAGGTAGCCGATCAGAAGGGCCAGCGCGGCCCCGATGATCACACCCACGGCGAATCCGATGAAGTATTCCATGTGGTTGCTCCCAGGTGGGTATTCTACGCGGGTGGGCCCTGGTTGTGAATGATAACCGCTGTGGGGAGAAAAATGTAATAATTGTGTTGGGGGCAGGCCGATGTAACAGTATCATCTTGCACTCCTGAGAATCGGGCTCGTCGGCTACGAGCGGAAAAGACCATTCCCCGTCCTGGGGGAAGGGGAAGTTCCTGAGTGATGTGCTCGGCTGCAAACAACGGCAAGGCGCAGTTCCCTTCGCGCGAGAACGTCTACGCTATGTCCTGCGTGGATTGTGGAGAACAAGTCCAGGTCCAAGTAGCGGGCCCGGAAGCGATGTGTCCCAACTGTGGTTGTGGGCGAAGATTCAGGGCTTGGGGGAAAAGAAAACGACAGGAGGCGCTTCAGTTCTTCTCATCGCAGCCCAGTGTGAAGCGCAAGCGCCTGAACGAGATGGAAGACGGGCGCGTAATCGTATCCTACGTATATGATGAAGTCGCTCGTTATGTTGCCAAGGGGCTCTTAGACATAATCAGAGAGCTCGATGCCATACAGCTATTACTCACCGGGGTCGCCCAGAGAATAGGGCTACCGGCTGTGTTGCTGTTTCCCGTGTCTGCACAGTCGGTGCCCGCCCGCAAATTGACAGTAGTCCGAAACACAGGGAGACTGGATTCGATCAGATCGGACCATTCGCTGATGTGCGTTTTGGTGCGCGAGTTCTTCGGGGGCCAGAAGAAGTGTTACGACTGCGATGTCAGAAGGTACGAGCATGAACGTGACACGCGGAGTTCGGGCGATAGGGCTGTGGAGCGATATCCCTGCTGGGCCGGCATGACCGAGCTCTCTGTTCCGGTCTTCGTGCAGGACACCTTGGTGGCGCTTTTTGTCACCGGACAGGTATTTCAAGATACGACCCACGGGCGACAGGAACTCGAAGAAGGGATCATCAGATTGCAGCGAGAATTCCCTCAGCTACGAGAAGGAATTCGAATCTCCCGCGACGAATTGTGCCAAAAGGGGGTGGACGATGGAAGGTTGGCAGCCATTTGGAAGCGCTTGCATATCTCACGGAGCGATCCCCTGGTTATAAGGAGCGACGCACTGGCAGGAATAGTTCGGGTTGACGCCCAAGTGACGCGTCGGCTCGTTTCGTCCCCTGAGGAATTAGAAGAGCTCAAACGAGCAGTCGCAGATGCGGTGAGAACCGTGCAGGAATACGTGCTCACTGTTTATCAGGAGCGGCGCACCCTCCAGGGGCAAAAGTTCCTTGCCGAGTTGTTCGCTCATATCGAGTGCCTCCCGCCGAACATTGAGAATGAGGAAGCGATCTGGAGACACATGAGCACCATGCTCCGTCGCATATGCAATTTCCAGGGGTTCAGGTACGGTGTGCTCTGCGTGCCACATCCGAAGCGATTGCTCCGTCTGGGCCTAGCCGTCTCGGCTGCACCCGAAGAAGAATTGCGGGAGGCTCCAGTTGGGAAGTCGTTCAGGATCGCAGAAAAGCATTACGAAGAGCTCGATCATTGGGGATTCGATTTTCTTGGAGTGGGCACGAAGCCTAGGAACCCGGGGACCCAGGCGCTGATCGATGAAATTCATGAAGCTATTGGTGCAAAGCAGGATGGTGCAAACAAAGTCGGATGGCTGGGATATCTGCGCCTGAAGGAACGCGCGATGGAGGGGAAAACTGAGGAGATCCCTGGATTTCTGGGGGGACTATACCCTGAGTATGCACTTCTGGTCCTCTGGGAGCGCATACCAGTCACGGACGACGACCCAGCAGATATGGTCAGCCAGTACAGCATTGAGTTTCTTCAGCGCATGTCACACGAGCTAAGTGTTGGGTCACGCTTGTGGCTCTCTCTGCTTGGCCTGAGGGAGGCTGAGGAGAGCCGGCGCCAATTGGTGGCCAACTACGTCCATGGGTTAAAGAGCGCCATCCACGTCGCCCAAGCGAAGTCGGAGATACTTGAATCGATTACCCATGATCCGCATGTGACCCCGGCGGGGCTCGATATCCCAACCTTGTTGCGTAGTATTCGGGGTGACCTCAACAGCTTCAGTTACCAGATTGAACTGACGAGCAAGTTCACCGTATTGGATAGCGGCGAAATGAAATATGCGGTTTCCTATCTTGTGAAACCGGATGAGCTGATCGGAAACTGCGTTTCCCGTCTGGAGGAGGCAGCCCGAAGCAGAGGAATCGTGTTCACGGTGCATGATAACATAAGTGCGGATACGAGGGTAATGTGCGATCCGGGGGCTATCGAAGTAGCGATGATCGCACTACTTGACAATGCGGTCAAGTATTCGTTTGATAACAAATCTATTGATGTTAGGCTCGCAGAAGTCGACGACGAAGTCGTGATCAAAATCGAAGATTTCGGTCAAGGGATCTCCCGGATCGATAGCAGACGGGTTTTCGAGAAATTCTACCGTGGGAAGCAAATGGACCCCCTCCGCTACGTCTCGGGGACCGGGATCGGCCTGACCGTGGCTCAGGACGCGATCCAGGCGCATCGGGGGGCCATCACCCTATCGACCACCCGCGGGGAGCCTCCCAGTGGGCGCTCAACTTCCCAGGTGAGAGGATACAAGGTTGTATTCGAAGTAAAGCTCCCGAAGAGAAAGAAGTAGGTGAACATGGCGACCAAGGAATATAGGCTTCTCTTCGCGGAAGACCAGCTCCTCGAAGTGCCGTACATGGTGCTCCTGTTTGAGCAGGAGGGGTTTAAGGTTGATCGAGCGACAACAGGGCGCGAGGCATTTGAACGCATCAAGGAGGAAGATTACGATGCGGTGGTTCTGGACAACATAATGCCCCCTGGGGGAGATGAGGGATCGGAATGGGGGTATCAAGATAGCTCTAGCGCCCTGCGTACGGGCCTGTTGGTGCTCCAGAAGATGCGCGAGTTGGATCATCCCCCACCTGTTTGGGTACTCACCGCGCTTCCGGACACCGAAACCGAGGCAAAGGAACGTGCGTTTCCATACGTGGTGGAATACGTTCAGAAGGTCTTTTCTCTTTCTAAACTGGCAAAGAAGATTCGCGCGTATCTGGAGAAAGGGGGATAGGCCAATTATGGAAACCACTGTGGGACTAAAATGCATAGCGCAACTCTTAGATGCGGAGTCTTTGGCGGATTTGCTCAGTAGCTTAGCACTCTCGCTCAGGGTCTCAGCGCTGGGTTTCGCTAAATGGCGTGCAAGTGACCAGCGTATCGAGTTGGACGATGATGCCTACTGTTCGAGCGCCCAGACCAAGGCTGCTCTCGAAAGCTACTGTCTGAGTTCGCAAAACCTGGCTCAGGCTCTTAAGTCCCAAGATGGGTCGTACAAGAAGACTAGCCTGGAGGGCCCAGGGATTCCTGGAGTGGGCACGCGAGTGGCGCAAATTGTCATTCATCCAATTGTCCAAGCGCCCCGCAAAGAGAATCAGTTCCCTTTGGATGAGGAACTGATCCAGGTTGCATATGCCAGCGCACCTTGGAATGTGGAGAACGGACGGGTACCAGAGCCGATTCTGACAAATGCCAAGTGCAATCTCTTTCGAGAAATGGCAACTGCATATGCTAGGAGGCTGTCCAGGGGGCCCTACCCTCTGTCGACAGACGACTTCGCGAGCGCGATAGCCACAGCGTTCCACCGTGCGACCACGCGAAAGCAACGACTGAACGCGGAGTTGGGGCAAACCATCGTCACCCGACTACTTTCCCGTAGTCCCAACTGGGGCGCATGGTTGCATAGTAAGGTTGATCCAGCCAAGGCTGCGAAGCTGTTCGGGAACGTGTGCGTCATGGGTTCGGTTCTCTCGAGTGGCATATTTGGCGGTATACTTGTTTCTTTGGTCTTGGGGGAAACGCCATCAGGCCTTGGGCCCAGCTCTAGTGTAGCATGCCTTATTCTCTCTGGTGGATTCTGTATCGAGTTCCTGCTCGGGTCCCTGTTGATAAATGGATTGCGGGAGGATATCGAGGGCGAGGTCTGAAACTGTGACAAAACAGCAATCTCCTGACAGGCTTATGAAACTGAAGCTAGGTTTGGCAGAGATTATTACTCCTCTGGGCGAAATGTCCAGGGAGAAAAAACTCGGCCTTCTCGCGATGGGCATAGTTGATTTGGGGCTCTCCTTCGGTTTCTTATACGCGTTGTTGTCGTCCATCAACACCGTGGGTTTGTTCAAGATACTGGGCGGGTTCGCAATAGTCGTGACAATTTCCATAGTATTCATTCTCGCGGTGTGCGTGATAGCCAAGCTTTTGATCGGTTACAAATAGGTTCGCTCCCGGGACTATCGAGTCTCGTTCAATCTCCAGAGCAGGACAATTACATTGCCACTTCCACTTTGCACGATGCGAAACGGAAAAGATCAACCTCGTTAAGCTTGATGTAATATGCTAGAAGAAAAGAGGCCGTTGAGACGGATACCCGGCAAATGGTTATCCAAGGTCAGAACTTTCAAGAATGAGCTCATGGGCTTACCTGTTGTAGCCATCGTGGGGCGGCCTAACGTCGGCAAGAGCAGCCTGCTGAACTGCCTGGTCTCCAGGCGGATAGCGATTGTTGATCCGACGCCGGGCGTTACGCGCGACCGGGTGTCCTCGCCTTGCGCCATTGGCGAAGGCAAGGGGGCCCGCTACGTGGAGCTGGTCGATACCGGCGGGATCGGCATGGTGGATGCCGACGACCTGGCCGATCACGTCGAAGTGCAAATCGCGTATGCCGTAGAAGCGGCGTCACTTATCCTCTTCGTCGTGGACGCCAGGGAGGGCCTGACCCCGCTGGACAGCGTCGTGGCCAGGCGCCTGCGCCGCCAGGACAAGCCCGTTATTCTGCTGGCCAACAAGGTGGACCGGGAAGACCTTGCCCTTGAGACGGGGGAACTCGCCAAGCTCGGCTTCGGCGAGCCCATGAGCATTTCGGCGACGCACAAGCGTGGCCGGTCTGAGCTGCTGGGGGCAATTGCCGAGCATCTTGGGGGCGAGGCCGGCCAGCGGCCCCCAAGCGCCATGAAACTCGCCGTCGTGGGCAAGCGCAACGCGGGCAAGAGCACGTTCATAAACGCCCTGGCGGGTGAGCCCCGCGTGATCGTCTCCGAGACGCCGGGCACCACCCGGGACAGCGTGGATGTACGCCTGGAGATAGGCGGGCGAAGCTTTGTGCTGATCGATACGGCGGGAGTGCGCAAGCGGAGAAAGATGTCGGGCGACATTGAGTTCTACAGCCGCCACCGCGCCCTGCGGTCGGTGCGGCGTGCGGACGTAGTGGCTATGATGATCGACGCATCCGTCAAGGTCTCGCAGGTGGACAAGGAATTGACCACCATCATCGCACAGGAGTTCAAGCCCGTTGTGCTGGTGGTAAACAAGTGGGACCTGGCACAGGGCGCCTTGGCCGGCGAGGACTACGCCGAGTATTTCGCCAAGACCTTTCCCTCGCTGTCGTTCGCGCCGATCAGCCTGACGACGGCAATCGAGGGCACGAACGTGCGCGAGACCGTCGCGCTGGCCGAGCAGTTGTTCAAGCAGGCCAACTCGCGTATCACCACCGGCCGGCTCAACGCGACGATTGAGGAGATCGGCAAGCTCAGGGGCCCGAGCCACAAGGTGGGTACGCGCCCGCCGAAGATCCTGTACGTATCCCAGGTAGGGACGGCCCCGCCGACGATTGTGTGCTTCGTGAACGACGTTCGCAGCTTCAACGAGAACTACCAGCGTTTTCTGGTGAACTGCCTGCGCGAGTATGCCCCGTTCGCGGAGATTCCGATCCGCCTGATCTTCCGCCAGAGAAGACCGGGGAAGAAAAAAAAGTAGGGTTCTTCAACACGCCCAAGGCTAAGACTCCACGAACGTCGAAGATCCGCGGTCTTACGTGAATGTTGTGGCCTTCGGTCGGATTGGCAATTTCGATTTGGCGATTTGGAGTGCGGCGGCCTGCCGCCGCTTTCACTTGCCGCGAAACCCCTTCAAGAGTGAAAGCGGTCACAGGTGACCGCACTCCAAAGGGCGCCGCGCCGGGGCCGGTAAAACTTTCCCTGCCGGGAAAACGCCTAATCGCTTTCCGCGGTATCCTTCGTGAGGTATCGGCCCGGGGGGACAATCCATATTTCCACACGGCGGTTGGCCGGGTTTCCACCGCCGCCGGCCCTATTTGGCTCCATCGGGTGATACTGGCCGAATCCCATCGCGCCGACCCTGTGGGTCGCAATGTCAGCCTTGAGCAGCACTTTCTGGACGGCCACCGCGCGGTGCACCGACAGGTACCAGTTGTCCGGGTGTCGGCGAAGGGTTTCTTTCTTGACGATGGGTATGTTGTCGGTGTGTCCGGCGATGTAGATATTGAATCTTACAGCGGCGGGATTGTTGATGATCGCGGCGAACTTTCCCAGGGCGGCGGCGGCGGCGGGCTCGACATAGTCGCTGCCCTTCTTGAACGTCAGGTCGGCTTTCAGCTTCACCATGCCGTACTTCGGCAGGTATGCCAGGAGTTCGGGATTGTCGTTTGCAAATGCCCGCAGGGCCTCGTCAACCAGTTTTGGCAGGACGGGGTCCCGGAACCGGATATCCGGTTTTTTGCCGGCGAGTTTCCGGTACTCCTCCGCGAGCTTGTCGAATCTTAGCGTGAGGTACTTGTTCTGGCCCTCGGCTGCGACAAGTTGCTCCTCTGATGCCTTGCCGGCTATCTTGCTTGCGTCAAGCTGATCGGTGAGATCTTGGTTGTCGCTCTGGCAGGTCCTGAAGTCCCCTTTGACTTCTTCCAACTCCATGCGCATACGATTATTGTTGGCCAGGGCCGCTTTGTATTTGGCCATGCTCACGCACCCACCGGTCAGTGCCATGCCTGCCAAAATCGTTATTACCAAGCCGCTCGTAAGATATGTTCTTTTCATTTCACTGGGTCCTTCTTGAATACAAGTCACCAGGGCGAGTCCTAAACCTTAGAGTTCTCTCATGGCCTCCTGCTTGGCGGCAATTGCCTTGCCCAGGAAAAGTCCGACTAACGTAGCTACGCCCACCAGCACCGCCGCACCTATCAGGACGGCCAGTAAATTCTGCTTGTACCACTCCAGGTACCCCGGCACCGCGCCGCGGGCCGATGCCAGTGGGACGCTGCCCAGAAACAGAGCCACTATGGCGGAGCCGATTATCATTCCACTGAACATGCCCGCGCCGGGATCCACTTGCTCCACAAAGGTGGGTGCGGCTTCGGTGGCAGCCACCGGCTGGGGCTCGTACGACTCGGCCTCCGGTACAGTAACGGGCTCCAGTTCAGCCGCGCCGTCGGTCGTCTCGTCGATGTGGTCGAGCACCTCCGCTCCCAAAGAGGTGTCGTCGCTTTCACGAGTCAGGTCGAGCAGCCCGCTGCCGCTGCCGACGCCCTCGATCGAGATCTGATCTTCGAGGCTTGGGGCGATCTGCGTCTTGGCCATCGGGTCGGCCGCCTCGATCTCCAGATCTTCTTCGTCGAATATGCTGATTCCCTCGGCGGTTATGACGGTATCTTCCTTCTTGGGTTTACCGACCACAACGTCCGCCTCGGCCAGGCTCAACTCGTCCCCGGCTTTGTCGAGGGGTACGGTCTTCTCGAACGCCGTCTCGTCGACGGTTGCGAGAACATCTTCTTCTTCGGCGCCTTGCTCAACAGCGGCCGGTTCAGCCTTCTGGGGGCCGGCCTCCGCTGCAGGGGAGTCGCCGTGTGCAAGGGCGTCGATATGCTCTGTGACGGGCTCGGCCTGCCGTGCGATGAGATCGACCTGATCTGCGACGATATCGACCTGCTCTGTGACGGGTTCGGCGGCCTGCTCTGCGGTCACCTCGACCTGACCGGGTCTGTCCAGGGATACGGTCTTCTCGAACGCTATCTCGTCGATGGTTGCGGAGGCGGTTTCTTCTTCGGCGCCTTGCTCAACAGGGGCCAGTTCAACTTCCTCGCCCCCGGTAGCTTCAACAGGGGCCAGTTCGATCTCCTCCTCGGCGGAATCCCCCTTACCTGCCAGGCCCTCGATCTCGTCCGCCCGGAACATCTTGCGCGGGCCATCCTGGAAGACACGAACCTTGTCGTCGCGAACGTACTTGGCAAGCTCGTCAGCCGAGATTCCGAGCATCTCGGCGACCTCTTGCTCGTTGTAGTACATCTTCTTGCCCATGGGTCCTGCTCCAAATCAAAGTGCCCGATTATGGGCCCGGCTTTTCCTTCAAACGCCTATGCTGTTCGACAAGCTTCTTTATCTCTTGTGGCGGAAGCTCAGTGTTGTACGCGTCCAGCAGCAGGTCAAAGGTTATGTTCCGGGCCGCCCGCAGGTGCAGCTTCCGGGTGGTGGGCACATACTGGTACACGCAAATTGTGCCTCTTTCCGCATCCACCAGATACATCCCGTAGGTGTCGCGGGTAATCTGCCCGGCCACCGCAAAGAGCCCGCCCTTAGCGCCGCTGCCGGCGCCCGCCTGGGCGCCGCGCGCGTCCAGCGTGGACGCACCCACTTCGATCAGCAGGCAGGTGGCGATGACACTCAGCAGGATGACTATCACCCATTTTCCCGCAGAGTGGGATGCGCCGAGCGTGTTTTGTGTGCCTGTTTCACCCATAAGCAATCCAAGCCCCATCCGGGCATAATCTACACTATATCATATCAATTATATAAGCATCTGCGCAGCGTGTGCAAGCGATTCCGCCTCGCTGCGGCTGGGCGGGGGCCCAGCGCTCCGCCTGCCGCTGATAATGGCTATCGGCAATTTGTGATGATAAGCTACGGGCCAATTTTCCGTTGCCAACCTGCCTGCCGGCTGACTTCAGCGGGCCAGGCGGGCGGATTTCCCATTTGGGTGCCCGTCTGGCAGGCGGTGTCCGGCTTTATGAAAAAGCTGCCCGTGACGGATCACTTCCCGGGGTTCATCACGCGGCCCATGAACAGGATCGCCCCTGTCCGGTCGTGGCGGATTACGAACATGAAGGGGTGATCCGCCCGGAAAACGAGCGGCTGCGCTGCTACGCTTGTCAGGCCTATGACCACGGCGGTAGCGGCGGCCGCTTCGGTGCCCTCTTCGTTCACGTCCACAAACGCCTTGTGAATCACGGCTGAAATGAACAGGTCCCTCTTGCCGTTCATCCCCGAAAAGTCTGCTTTCCCGGGCACGAACGCGTCGCTCATCCCCAATGCCGTCAGAACCTGCTTCAGGCTGAACTGGGAGGTCATCTTGAACTTCGGCATGTACACGCGCACCTCGCGCCGGTAGGCCTTGGCTGCAAAGGCCGCCAGGTTACTGGCCGTCAGCTTCTTTGCCATATCAGCCAGCCCGCCAACCTTCTTCGGCAGCAGCACCAGCATCGACAGGTCCTTGCCCTTGTACGGCATCGACAGGATCTGGGTGGTGTTGTTCGCGGTGTAGCCGAATTTGGCCTTCTGGTACATCATGGGCACCTTGGTGGCCCCGGAGGCAGACAGTTTGAACGGCATGGCGCGAGTCAGCTTCTTGTCGAACTGGCTGGCCCAGTCGCCCTTGAAATAGATCGCGTTGGTCAGGACCAGTCGCGTAAGCGGCTTGAGAATCCCGGGCTTCAGCAGGTCCTTTATCTTTTGGTTGGTCTGGCCTTCAACCCAGGCGTTGATGGTCCTTCTGGCGGCCTCGGTAGCCGTCGCAAAATTCACCTCGCGCAGGCCCGCGTCGTAGCCGGCCTTTGTGGTGTCCAGAAACTCCTCGATCCATGGATAGCCCTTCTGTCCCCAGAGGGCGTTGGCAACGCGGAGCTCGTAGCCGCCTTCCTTGGGGGGCTTCAGTTGCTTGAGCAGCCCGGCGTAGGCCCCATGTGGGTCTTGCCCCGGCAGCCGGAGCGTTTTGGCCATTTGGACGGCCGTGTTGCCGCGGGCGCCTGTGGAGGTCATCGCCAGCGCGGCGTGAATGCTGTTGGGCGAGAAAAAGAGATTGCCCTTCTCCCCGGCGGCGAGCTGCTGGTAAACGGCCAGGCCGAAATCGTTTTTGCCTCTTACAATCGGCGTGACATTCCCGCCCGGCTTTACGGGCGTCCGGGGCCGCCTGCCCGCCGGCCGCAACGATCAGAACCACACATGCCAAAATTGTTCGTGCCGTGTTTTTCATTGCCGTCTCCTTTCGCCTGTTAGACGTTCAAGCGTTACGACTGCTGCGAAGATTCCAGCACGTAGGCCTCCAGGCCGGCCACAATGAACAGCAGCCGCCCCCGGCCATCCAGCCAGTACACCCACGGCACGTTGCCCCGGCCTACCTGGTCGTAGGCGACGAGCCGAAGTTTTCGCCCGCCCAGAGATACGTCTATCGTGTTTCGATACGACAGCAGGTAGCCCGGCTTGATCTGGTCGAAGTGATCTATCAGCGTGAATCTTTGCGGTTTGGTCTTTTCCCGCGGCAGGCGCTGCACTGCGTCAAACAGTGACCAGTTGGTCGTGCACGGGCCGCTGACTTTTATCTTCCGCACGGCCTTGCCGCTGGAGATCCGGATCTCGCCGTCTTTGAGCAGACCGGTCTTCTTCATTCTTGTTTGCGTGATGGTCTTGTCGGCCGGGTCCAGCAACCGGCTCTCGAACCACCAGCTCCCCGGGGCCGACAGAACGCTGTCGGGGCGAATCTCAATCGCGCCGGCTACCTTGTGGCGCCCGCCGATGAGTTGCCTGTCACACGCCACGTCGATTGCCACCTTGCCGTCTTGCCCGGCGCGACGGGCCAGAGTAAGCCTGCCTGTCCGCGGCCCGCCGGGCTTGCCGATCCGGGCGATGGAGTAAACGCCATAGGTCTGCCGCCATGGCTTGTTCGGATCGAAGTTGCCCTTGGGCGGATTGAACTTCTTCAGACACGGCTCGAGCGAGTCCAGCGGGAAATGCTCCGGAGGCGGCCTGGTGGGCGTCTGCTTTGCCATTGTCACGATCCCTTTCGGCCGGTCCGGCGAGGGGGTCGCTTTCGGCCCGCCGTGGGCTCGACAATCCGCAGGTGCGACTCAAAATCCTTCAGCAGCTTGCGGTGGTCTTTCATGACCGAGGCATACTTGGCCTGGTCGTACAGGTTCTTGGTTTCCCATGGGTCGGCCTTCATATCGAAAAGCTGCTCGACGGGATCGTCCTTGAAATAGACGTACTTGTAGCGGTCCGAGCGGACGACTCGTCCGTGGATTCCGAAATCGGCGACGACGAACTCGCGCCAGGTAACGTTCTTCTTCTCCAGGAGCGGCCTGAGGCTCCTTCCGCGGACGTGGTCGGGCGGCTTGATGCCGGCGAAGTCGCACAGCGTGCTCATGACGTCCACGCCGCTGACGAGGTGCGCGGTGTCCTTTGTATTTTCCGCGATGCGCCCGGGGGCCGACAGGATCATCGGCACCTTCACAGCCTCGTCGTACGGGTACCACTTGCTCACGTGCATGTGCCGCCCGCGCCCGTCGCCGTGGTCGGAGGTGAAGACGATGACGGTGTTATCGGCCTGCCCAGCGTCCTCGACGGCCCGCAGCACGCGCCCGACGTCGGCGTCGAGCATCTCCACCATGCGGCTGTAGATGTACAGGTAGTATCGCCACTGCTCATCGCTATAGTCGTTGGTGCCTCGCCGGTCGAGCCATTGCGGCGCTTTGGGGCGGGACTTGTTGTTGGGCGGCAGCTTGGGAAGCTCATCGCGGATCTGCTCGAAGGGCAGCCCCCTGGGCATCCGCATTTGACGGACGTTGCCCCAGTAGCAGATGTCGTGCGGCTGGAGGAACGACGCCACCATCAGGTAGGGCCTGTCCCTGCTGCGATTGCGAATATACGCTTCGCACGCGTGGGACACGGCGGTATCGCTCAGGTCGCCCTGCCCGTTGCGGGCGGGCAGCGTGGTAAAGCCCGGCACGTTTGCCTGGTATCCTGCCGGGAGGTGCCACTTGCCACAGTGGATCGTTTGGTACCCGGCGCGTGCGAACCACTGTCCGAGGTTGGGGCAGCTTTTGTGGATGGCGCGCCCGTTTGAGATCACCCCGGTCTCGGTGGTCATTCGGCCGGTCATAAGGGAGCTGCGGGCCGGCGAGCAGACCGGGTTCGTGCTGTGCGACTCCAGGAAGGTCGTCCCGCGTTTTATGAGCCGGTCGAGGTTGGGCGTCCGGACGTCGGCGTTGCCGTGGGCGCCAATGGCGTCCAGCCCCAACTGATCGCACAGGACGAAGAGGAAGTTTGGCTTGGCGCCCGCCGCCTTTCGCACCGGTGCCGCGCCCGCCTGCATGCCCGGTCCTGTCAGCAGCGCTGCGGCCCCGGAAGCGCCCGCCTTCAAGAAGTCCCGTCGAGTAGTCTGCCGGTGGCTCATGGGCTGGGGTATTCTACCGCCTCCCCGTTCCATCCTTTGACTTCGCGGCGGACCTTGGGCCGAAGGAACCATATGAGCAGGAAAACCGGATAGGGCAACCCCGTAGCCACTATCATGATGGCCCCAAATACCGACATCATGGAGAACTGAGCGCGCATCAGGTTGGACATCTGCTCCCCCATTGCCGGGTCCATCCCGGGCTCCATTTTCCCGAAGGGCAGTCCCCCCATGGTGTCCGTCATGATGGACATCGAATACGAGTGAAGGGCGATGGCGACACCCACGGAGATAATGCCCACAACGGCATAGACCAGATGCAGCGTCTGTCCGCGCCTGCGACGCCGAACCAACATGATCCCAGCGATCAACAGCAGGATCGCCGCCAGCAAACCCAGGAAGGAGGTGATTGCCTTGATGATGTAGAGAGGTCCCAAGGCTTTGAACATTGTGTCCATCATGTCGGGCGCGGCTTGCGAGTCCATCGGCATTGTCTCGCCTGTTGTAGGCCGGCTCGTGGCCGTGGGCATTTTGGCAAAGCTCCGGATAAACGGGACCATCGCGCTCCCGGCGATTCCGCTGATTGTGTTGCATGTTCCGCACAGCATTCCGAGGCCGGCAATCACGATCGAGATGATGCCGATCACCTTCGGCCAGGCCGATTTCTTGGCCGGCGGCGAGTAAGATGGCACGTTTGGCCCTGCCTGTCTGACCGGCGGGAGCCCCGGGGATGGATAAGTGGTCATGGGCCAGGCCCTTTCATGGAAGTCCGAACCCGTGCGATTATAATAACATCCGCACCGCGAGTGTCTGTATGATAGCGATTGTCAGTCCCGGCGGCTACCGGGCTTTTTATCCGCCGCAAACCGTAAGAGGGAGTCTACGAATGTCTCTGTCATACAGGTCGATGATTAATCTGGTGTTGTGTGCATGGCTGTGCGTTTTCGCATCCGTGACAACGGCGGCGCCGGCGAGCAAGGGCGGCGCGGAGGCAGCGTATTACGTCTCGCCCGCCGGAAACGACGGATGGAATGGGCGGCTCGCGGCGCCGAACTCCGGCAAGACCGACGGGCCCTTCGCCACCATCGACCGCGCCCGGCGCGCCGTGAGGAAGCTCAAGGCCGACAAGCCGAAGCGCCGCAAACCCGTTGTCGTGATGATTCGAGGCGGGACGTATGAGCTGGAAAAGACCCTGGCGTTCGGCCCGGCCGATTCCGGGACGGCCGAATCGCCGATTGTTTACGCGGCATATCCGGGCGAGAAGCCGGTCATCAGCGGCGGCACGGCCTTGAGCGGCTGGAAGGTCACCGACAAGGGCTGGTGGCAGGTGAAGTTGCCGAAGGTAGCTGCGGGCAAGTGGGACTTCTCGCAGCTATTCGTAAACGGGCGGCGTCGCTATCGGCCTCGCCTGCCTGAAAAGGGCTATTTCTATGTTGCCCACAAACCGGCCGCCACGCCGAAAGCAAAGGGCAGGGGCTTCGACACGCTCGGCTTCAAGGCCGGCGATATCCGGGCCGACTGGCACAACCGCGGCGACGTGGAGATACTGGCGATCCATCAGTGGTGCGCCACGCGATTCCGGATTGCCGAGGTCGATAATACAAAGCACGTCGTCACCTTCACCGGCCCCACGCGCAGTAAGTCGGCCTGGATGGATCTCAGGAAGGGCCGTCGATACCTGGCGATGAACGTGGCCGAAGCGCTGGGCCGCCCGGGCCGGTGGTACCTCGACCGCAAGAGCGCAGTGCTCACCTACGTTCCGGTGAAGGGCGAGAAGCCGGATAAGTCCGTGGTGGTCGCCCCGCGCTTGCAGCAGCTCGTGCGCCTTGTCGGCGAGCCGGGCAAGGGCAAGTACGTCGAGCACGTTACGTTTCGCGGGCTGGCGTTTGCCCACACGAACTGGGTGCTGCCGGGCGAGGGCATGAGCTTCCCTCAGGCGGAGGTCCACATGACGGCCGCCATCGAGGCGATCGCAGCGCGCAAGTGCACGTTCGACCGCTGCGAGATAGCCCACACGGGCGGCTACGGCCTGGAACTCGGCATCGCCTGCCGGGAGAACCTTGTGGACGGCTGCGAGCTGACGGACCTGGCCGCCGGCGGGATTAAGATCGGCTCAACGGGCCGCAGTTGGTCCACCGGCAACGTGAAGGTGACGCTTAGCGACGAGACGGTCGCGTCGCACAACACGGTTCGCAACTGCCTGATTGCCCGCGGCGGGCGTCTTCATCCGGCGGCCGTCGGGCTTTGGATCGGCCAGGCGCACCACAACCGCTTCGTAAACAGCGAGATCTTCGACTTCTACTACACCGGCGTCAGCATCGGCTGGACCTGGGGCTACGGCAAGAGCTACTCCCATCACAACCGCATGGAAAACAACCACGTTCACAAGATAGGCCAGCGCGTGCTCTCGGACATGGGCGGCATCTACACGCTGGGCATCTCGCCGGGCACGGTGATAAGCGGCAACTTGTTCCACGACATCCTGAGCTTCGATTACGGCGGTTGGGGCCTGTACACGGATGAGGGATCCACCGGTATTGTCATGGAGAACAACGTGGTCTATGGCACGCGGACGGGCTCTTTCCACCAGCATTACGGCCGGGACAATATCATCCGCAACAACATCCTGGTGGGGTCTCAGAAGTGGCAATTGCAGCGGAGCCGCGTTGAGAAGCACCGGTCGTTCACGTTCGAGCGGAACATTGTCTACTGGCGGACGGGCCCGCTGCTGCAGAGCAACTGGAAAGACGGCGGGTTCGACATGGACCACAATCTGTACTGGAATGCATCGGGCAAGGCGGTGGGTTTTGCGGGGATGACGCTGAAACAGTGGCAGGCCAAGGGCAAGGACGTTAACTCGATCGTCGCGGACCCGATGTTTGTGGATCCGGACAAGTTCGACTTCCGCCTGAAGGCGGGCTCACCGGCCGGGAAGATCGGCTTCAAGCCCTTTGACATAAGCAAGGCAGGTCGGCTCGCCGGAGCGAAGCGCGGCGCCGACCTCCCGCCGGAACCGCCCGCCTTTCCAACGGCCAAGTAGCGCGATCGCCGCGCGCAGCAGACCAACAGGACGAGGGTCACCATCGTCGCGGTCGAGGTGCCTGCAATCCTCCCGATATTTGGTTTCGGCTTCATTTCTGGTTCTCATCCCGAAAAGTCGGTGGTTCTTTTCGGCAGCAGGCCCGTTCACGGGCCTTTGCCCCGACGGAGTCGGGGTTTAGACCCGGCCTTTTAGGCCGGGGCAGCGGCCGTCTCACCCCTCCTCTTTAGCCCGCTTCAGCGGGCTTATCCTCTCGCTGTATGCTCGTAATGACACGGTGGGAATCTGCCTGGCTAAAGCCGCCGCTGAGGGTAAGCCCGCTGAAGCGGGCTAAAGGTGTATAGGGTAGTCGCTCCACGCATACCAGGGCTAAAAGCCCCCTTGGGGGTCCCTGAGGGCACCTGGCCTACACCCCAAAGGGGCAAAGGCCCGTAAACGGGCCTCAAGTTGGCCCGACTGCTTCAGCGCGAACACGGCTGGACAAGCCAGCCGTGCCACCCACAGAATCAATCTTGACGGTGCACCTAAGGTCTGCGTGCTTTCCCGGGCGGCTGATACCACAGCGACTTCCAGTACAACCAGTCGATCTTGTAGGGGTCCACGGGGTCGGTGGGTTTGAGTGATCGCGGCAGAATGCCGAATCGCTTCATTTCACGAATATAACCGGGGTGCGGGCGAAAGCCCTTCATGTCGAACCGCTTGATTCTGTCCAGCTCCTTCTTGGTATCCCGGATGGATCTCAGGAGTGTCCGGTAATCGGGATCGTCCACGCCTGCAAACACCGCCTGCGGCACGCCCGCGGGCGCTTTGTCTTTGTCCCTGGGCTCGCAGAGCTGATACCCGCCGTCTTTTCGCGACAGCGGCGCCAGGAGCATCATCGACTTTGGGGGGCGGGTGAGATTGTACAGGATGTGGCGGGAGAAGAGGAATTTGGGATCATCCTTGGGCACGCGGCGGATTTGCCGCGGCTCGACGCCCAGGTCGTCAGCAGGATGCCGCGCGATGGTCGGATGGCACGGCACGCAGCGTTTCTGGATGACGCGAGCGGCGGCCTTGGTGCTCGGCCAGCCGGCCGCCGACATGTCGTAGCGATTCTGCACGAGCCCGCCGATCATTCCCGTGCCCAGTGCCCCATACGTGCCTGGATACGCTGCCCCTGAGTTGATCCACATGCGGACCATCAGCAGTTCATCCGCGGAGAGCCTCACGTCGTTATGGCCGGTTTGAATCTTCTTTATCATCGGGCTGGCCGAGTCGCCGATTCTGCGCGGGCTATCGTTGCTCACCGGCCGATTGTGGCCATCCATGATCTGGTATCGGGCGGTGAGCATGAAGTAGCTGTGAGAGAACATTGGCCCGCGGTCTCCGGTGAGGATAACGCCGTTGGCCCGGGGCCCGGCGCGCCGGGTGAGCTCGTATCCGTGGCAGTAGATGCAGTGCCTGTTGAGGATCGGCTGAATGTCGCGTGGGAAGTCGATTACCTCCGGGATGCCCTTCAGCGGCGTGACTTTACTGGGCGGACGCTTCGTAGGTGCCAGGTTGGCCGGGCGGGTGGGCGTAACGGTGCGCCGCTCATGGTCGCCTGCACAACTGGTTGTCTCACCGGGCATGACCGTCAGGAAGCTCTGCATGCGTTTGACGGAGCTGTCCCTTTTGTCCAGGGCGACAAAGAACAGACTGCGATTTGCGGGCAGTTCCATGTTGGCCGAACCGTCCGGCTCGATGGGAACCGTGCCCAGAATCCGCTTGAGCGTGAACGTTCCCCCCAGGCTGATCGGCTCCATGCCGCCGGTAAAGTTGATGGGCTTGGGCAGCGCCTCCAGCACGAGCAGCTTCTTGATCCGGCCGCGCTTCACGCCGGCCATGTTTCGGCCCTTGTAGATATCGGCCAGGATGAGCCGGCCTGTGGTCTTCTTCAGGTCCACGCGCGATGGGATCACGCGTTCTCGCGGGCGCCGGCGAAGTGGGCGGGGTTCATAACATTGCACGCCGGTGCGGGCAAGGTCCGGCCCAAGGCGATAGATCTCGCGGGTGTTGCCCCGCCCGTCCATCACAAGCAGTTGTGTACCGCTCGCCACGAGGAAGCTGTCCTCGCTCAGCGGATAGGGGTCTCGGAAAGGCTTTTGGCTGATGGCCTGCGCCGATGCTTTTTTATCCGTCCTGTGCTTGGGCGATACGATCGTTATCGCGCCTTCGTGTTCCCGCTTGCCGTGCGGCGGGGGGATCACCGCGACAATCTTGTCCGTGCCGGGAATCCCCTTGGCGTCGATCATCACCGCTGGGGGATGCAGGTTGTCGTAGTACACCATCTGGCCGGTCCCATCCGGGTTCATCGTCCAGAGATGGTGATAGTTCACCTGGCTGTGGTCTATGTACTCCCATCGCTGATAGAGGATGCGCCCGTCGGGCAGCACCCACGGCGCGTTGTCGTGCCGGAGGTTGGACGACAGCTGGCGGATGTTCTTGCCGTCGGCGTCGCAGCGGTAGATGGTGGCCACCTGCGTGACCCAGCGGTCCACCCATCGCTTGCAGCGGCTCGAGCAGAACATGATGCCCCCGTCGGGCAGGTACGTCGGCTCGATGTCGTCGTACCGGCCGTCGGTGATCTGCCGCAGGCCTTTGCCGCCTGCCGTGCCTGCCGTGAGCGAAGTCGAACGGAGCGAAGTCGAAGGGTCGGCGCCGATCTCGTAGAGGTGAAACGTCTCCGTGCCGCCCTTGCGATACGAGAAGATGATCTTCTTGCCGTCGTAGTGAACCTGCGGATCGCGGAGGGAGCCCTTCGGGTCGTCGAGCAGCACCGTGACCTTTCCGGTTTTTACGTTCAGCTTGCAGAGGCGCCCGCCCGCGGCGTACGCCTTGCGCTTCTGGTCCTGCGCGAAATATCCGAAGTTGGCGTACCAGTGGCCGTCCTTGCCCGGTTGGCGGCAGGCGAAGACGATCTCCTCAACGCCCTGGAGCTGCGGGGTGAGCTTCTTTGCCTGTTCGTCGCCCACGGTCAGCGGGGCGCAGGAGACCGACAGGACCAGGGTCACCATCGTCGCGGTCGAGGTGCCTGCAATCCTCCCGATATTTGGTTTCGGCTTCATTTCTCAGCGTAGCGCCCCTGCGGTGAGTATCGGCAGGATTGCGGGCGTGGGTTCAGGGGCTGGCGGGAGCGTTTCGGCCCCAGACGGCCACCTCGGAGAGGCCGCACCAGCCGAGCGGCTCGGCCTGAACCAGGTCCGTGATCTTCATCGACGTCACGGTCCGCTTGGTGAACTGGAAGGTTTGCGGTTCGGCCGTCTTCTTCAGCGTGATCTTCTGCTTGCTTCCGTCGGAGAAGTCCAGCGTGGCGCTGTGCCAGTGCCTGTCGTGCGGGAAGTCGGCCCGGATGTGGATTACGACCTTGTCGATCTCGACCGCCTTGCCGAACTCGACCTGCCACCAGAGGTCCTTGCGCCTGTCGGGCCCCCAGGAGGGGGAGCGGGCGCCGTGGCCCCGGTTGGCGGTCTTGCCGTTGATCGCGCACTTGGCGGCGAAAGCCGCATTGTTGCCGTACTCGCTGTTACTGCTGGCGTGCGGATAGCCGGCGGCCTTGCCCTGAACGTCGTTGGGGTTCAGGGCGACGTTTCGATAGCGTGAGGCCACCTCAGACGGGGCGGGCGGCAACGGGCCCCCGTCCTGGTGCGCGATCAGCGCCTGGATGTTCTTCCGGTCGAGTTCGTCCATCTTCTTGCGCTTGGCCATGTAG
>SDBS01001780.1_pt1 | contig 21764 bp, 18 predicted proteins | sample 2277091 | NCBI WGS metagenome assembly SDBS01 (sample SAMN10404972, study PRJNA504765) | marine sediment metagenome | isolation source: marine sediment core GS10_PC15, 163 cmbsf | place: Arctic Ocean: Southern Knipovich Ridge | collected 2010
GATTTCAATGATTACCTTGTCCAGATTTCGCTCAGGGACCCCGGTGATAAGGAAAAATATATCGGATCGGATGAGAACTGGGAGAAATCGGAGAAGGCCATCGTAGAAGCAACCCGGGAGAGTGGCCTGGAAGCAATAACGGAAATTGGTGAGGCTGCATTTTATGGTCCAAAGCTTGATTTCATGGTGAAGGATGCTCTGGGAAGGAATTGGCAGCTGGGAACCATACAGGTCGACTATAACCTGCCTGAAAGGTTTGAACTGGAATACGTAGGTGCTGATAACCAGAAGCATCAGCCTGTTATGATCCATCGGGCACCCTTCGGTTCTATGGAACGTTTCGTAGCCTTACTGATAGAGCATTCAGGTGGGAAGTTCCCCCTTTGGCTTACACCTGACCAGGTAGTAATTATACCAGTAAGTGAAAAATTTAATGATTACGCGGAAAAAGTTTCTAAATTTCTAAATAATTGCGATATTCGCAGTCTGATTGACCAGCGGAACGAAAAGGTGGGTAAAAAGATAAGGGACAATGAGTTAAAGAAGATCCCGTACATGCTTGTTGTGGGTGAAAAGGAAGAAAATTCTGACACTGTTGCTGTCAGAAGGCAGGGAGAAGGTGATAAAGGCACCATGAAACTAGAAGATTTTGCAGATATGCTGGTCAAGGAAACTGAGGCACAATTGAACAAAGCTGAATAATTTTATTAACTAATCAGGAGGACAAAACAATAGCGGGACCACATCCAAGATCAAGAAATTTCAGACATCGGGAAAGACAACCCCAGCACAAGATCAATGAAAGAATTACAGCCGCGAGGGTAAGGGTAGTCGGCGAAAACATTGACAACCCAGGAGTCTATTCCATCAGGGAAGCGCTGGAAATAGCAGATCAATATGAACTTGATCTGGTGGAAATTTCACCAAACGCAGATCCGCCTGTCTGTAAAGTAATTGATTATAAAAAGTTCTTATACCAGCAGAAAAAGAAGCAGAAAGAACTTAAATTAAAATCCACTAAGATCGTTGTGAAAGAACTTAGGTTCGGTCCGAATACAGACGATCATGATTATAATTTTAAACTGAAGCATGCTCAAAAGTTTTTAGAGGATGGTGCGAAAGTAAAAGCATTCGTCTTTTTCAAGGGAAGGTCGATAATTTATTCTGAAAAAGGAGAAATTCTCCTTCTGCGATTCGCCCAGGATCTTGAAGAACTGGGAAAAGTAGAACAGTTGCCGAAGCTTGAAGGAAAGCGGATGACGATGCTCCTATCACCAAAATCAGTAAAACCAAAGAAGTAACATTATTTTCATTTTATATTAAATTGTAACAGGATGCCGAAAATGAAGACGAATCCGGGTGCAAAGAAAAGATTCTCTTTGACCGGAACAGGGAAGATCAGAAGGAAACATGCATATAAGAGCCATATCCTGACCAAAAAATCCAAGAAAAGAAAAAGAAATCTGGGGTATTATGGTGAAGTAGCTAAAGCAGACAAGAAAAACGTCAAGCTCTTATTATGCATGAAATAAAGATCTATCAATCAAAAGAATTAGAATTATTAACCGGAATGAATGAGCATTAAAGAATATGCCAGGACATATCGCTTACCATTCGAAAATTGAACAAAAATGCCAAGATCAACAAATTCAGTAGCTTCGAGAAAAAGAAGGAAAAAGTTACTGAAACAGACAAAAGGTTATTTTGGAAGAAGAAAAAATGTTTACACAGTAGCCAAAAATGCACATGAAAAGGCGCTTTCATATGCTTACCGTGACCGCAGGAAAAAGAAGGGTAATTTCAGGGCCCTCTGGATCCAGAGGATCAATGCTGCAGTCCGCGATTATGATATGTCCTATTCAGAATTCATGGGCAAACTGAATAAGGCAGGTATCGACCTGAACAGGAAAGTACTTGCGGACCTTGCCATGAATCACCCGAAGGCCTTTGAAGAAATTGTTAAAAAGGTAAAGGCTGCATAAGGAGCCTGATCAACTTATATCTTAATAAAGGGGAAGCTGAAATGTTTCCCCTTTTTCTATCCGCCCTTCGTGGGCGCACCTAAAAAGGGCTGTCCCAACGCCTGGAACAGCCCAAATTATATACATTACAGGATTAGTCTGTCTAATAGCCCGGGTTCTGTGGTAACAGATTGGCATTCCTGTCCAGTTCATCCTGCGGCAGCGCCAGCAGGTAATGAGACCCTGAATTGAAGTTATCATGTGGTTCCAGGGAATTGGCTCCCTTGAACACTTCTTCACCCAGTTGGCGCCGTTTAATGTCGTACCAGCGCTTGAATTCAAAACAAAGTTCCAGTCTTCTCTCATCAAGAACGGTATCCCTAAACTGATCCGCAGTTAGTCCGGCATCAACATCAGCCGGGAAATCACTGGTAGCTCCAGGCCATTGCCTGGCCCTTGCCCTTACCTGGTTGATATATCCCAATGCTTCTCCAGTAGGACCGCTGATCTCATTCAATGCCTCAGCTGCTATCAGGAGCACTTCTGCATACCGGAAGCAGACATAGTTATGGTCTGTGTACCTGGTGTTCAGATCAGAATTTCCCGGATATCGATGGAACTTGGCCATATGAGGACGTTGAACATCCTCGTACTGTGTATAATCCTTGAGTGTGTCATTGATCATAGTGCTGTCTTCTATACTGACTTTCTTCCTGTAATCCCGCGCATCCCATGTATCATAGACCAGCATGGACGGGACACTCACACTCCAGCCCTGTTGGTCAGAACCCCTGATGCCCGTGATGGGTCCCAGCAGATCGTCATTTTCTCCACCTCCTCCCCGGAGTTGTCCGATAAAATCAATCGCAAAAATGTGCTCTTCTATCCCATCCTGTTTCGTGGCATCAAACAGATCCTGGTAGTTATCCACCAGTCCATAATCAAGGTTCCCAGCATTATCGATCACCCATTTTGCATTGTCATAGGCTTGCTGCCAGTTGCCCAGGGTCATGTGAACGGACGCCAGCATTGTATAAGCCGTACCTTTGGATGGACGCGTCCTGACATTGCCCGGATGATTCATTGGAAGATGCTGGATAGCAAAATCCATATCTTCAATGATGAATCCATAAATTTCGGATACAGAAGTTTTTGAAATAGTGGAAACAGCTTCCGGGTCATTGACAAACTCGCCAACATATGGAATATCACCATATAACCGGACGAGGTGATAGTACATCCAGGCCCGTGTAAAGCGTGCTTCTGCAATCAGGGCATTTCTTGTCCCTTCTTCCACATCAACTATATTTGCACCTTCTATTGCTGCATTGCAGGCACTGATAACCGAATAGGAATATGGCCAGATTTGTGCCGTCATACCGTTATTCGCATCAGAATTGAAATCATTGATCTGCTGCCTTCTGGAAGGCGTACCCCTGTCCCCGATATCACACATATCACTCAGTAACTGAATCGAGAGGGATAATTTTCGGCCGTATAATCTTTCGGAGGCTATTCTTCCATAAGCCCCGAAAATAGCAGCCTCTACATCGGATTCGGATTTGAAAAATCCTTGAGGAGCGAGCACACCAACTGGATCTTCTTCAAGGTCCGTACATCCTACCATGGCAGCTATTATGAATAATATACCAAATAATTTAATATTTTTCATTTTTCTGATTTTTAGATGGTTAAACATAATTAAAATCCAAATTTAAAGCCCATGGTATAGGTCTTTGCATTTGGATAGCTACCATAATCTAATCCCAGGTTCCTGTTAGAATTCGTTGTACCAGTACTCTGGTAATTGACTTCAGGATCAAAGCCCGGGTAATCGGATATTGTGAGCAGGTTCTGTCCGCTTATATATACAAGCACTGACCTTATCCCTATCTTGCTCATAAGGGAAGCTGGTAATGTATATCCGAGTGAAATATTCTTCATCCGGATATAACTGCCATCATACAAAAATCGGGTAGAAGGCTTATATGAACGTCCAGTATTTGCTTTGGGATAATCAGTATTGGTATTCGAGGGTGTCCACCTGTTGAGTGCATCGGTTGTTGCATTGGCATTGCCTGCCAGGCGGTCCAATTCCTGGATGGTCCAGCTGTACAGATCATTTCCCTGTGTACCCTGGAAAAAGATATTCAGCTCGAATCCCTTGTATATAAATGTATTATTAAACCCAAAGATAAAATCAGGGTGTGGATTACCAATGATGGTTTTGTCATTGTTATTCAACTGGCCATCGGGTTCGCCTGTGAGATTTCCTTCATCATCGGTCACCCCATCGATATCTCGGTACTTTTCACCGCCGGCTTCCTGTTCAAAACCACCTCCAGGAATAAACGGATCACCTTCCTGGTAAACCCCATCATAGATAAAGCCCCAGTACATTCCAACCGGTTGCCCTTCTCTCAGGATATTGGTATTATCAGTACCAACTATATGGCCTGGCCTGGCAGCATAATACACATCATCCCCATCAGGTAATTTGACAATTTTATTTTTGTTAAAGGAAATATTAAAGTCCGTTGACCACTTAAATTCGCCGGTCAGGTTCCTGGTTGACAGGACGAGTTCAACACCTTTGTTTTCAACCTCCCCGATGTTTTTTAACTGGGAACTGTAACCGGAATACTCCGGTAGGCCAACACTAAACAGCAGGTCGGTGGTTAACATCGTATAATAATCGAATGTTAACATAATCCTGTTATTAAAGACACCGGCGTCCAATCCGATATTCATCTGCGTTGTTGTTTCCCAGCTCAGGTTATCATTGGCTACCGAGGTGGGTCTTACGGCATTGACTATCTGTCCGCCGACAACGGAGAATACTGTGCCGAATTTGGCCAGGGACTGGTAAGGCGCAATGGCCTGATTCCCTGTCTGTCCCCAACTGAACCTTGCTTTCATCATGCTGATTGGCCCAATACCCTGCATGAATGATTCATTGTTGATGTTCCATGCTACAGCCATAGAGGGGAAGAAGGCCCATTTATTGTTTTTGGCGAAACGGGATGAGCCATCGTACCTGCCATTAACAGTTACCAGGTAACGGTCCATCAGCTTATAGTTAATCCTTCCGTAAAAGGAAGACAGTTCTGAAAAGGTAAGACTTGAATTGGACCCCCATACGGTGCCACCACCCAGGTCCCAGAAACTGTTGGCATCGGTAATGAATCCGGAGGCTTCAGCATCCCAGTTTTCATCGCGGAATGACTGGTAAGAATAACCGGCCATAACAGTAAGATCGTGGATATCACCAAATATATTCGTATAGGTAAGGTAATTTTCGCTTACAATATCCGTATTCTTTTGTGAGTAAATTCTTCCATCTCCGCCTACATTTAATCCTGCATTCAGTGTGGTTGGATAATAGGTACCTTCTCTCCGGTTAAAGATGTTTCCGCCAATATTTGCCCTGAAAGTCAATCCCCTTAAAATCAATATTTCACCGTATATATTTGCCAACAGGCGGTCCCTGATGTCCTCATTTTCCAAATCAGTTGCAAGTGCAAAAGGATTGTCATGAGGGTCACCGATAGATTTAATGGTATAGGTTCCATCAGGGTTGTATATACCCAGGGTCGGTTCGAATTGAAGGGCAGAGGCTACCACCCCTGATCCTGTCGTGCCACCGCTTCCTTCCTGGGTTTTGATACCATCTTGAACAGACCTGTTAGCCATCAGGTTAATCCCGAAATTCAGGCGGTCGGAGGCCTTAATATTGACATTACTGGTAATTGAGTACCTTTTATATTTGGAATTAATAAGAATTCCTTTCTGGTTATAAAATATACCCGAGGTATAAAAAGTCACCCTTTCGTTACCTCCGGAAACTGCAAGCTGGTAATTCTGAATTCCCCCGTCTTGCAGGATCACATCCTGCCAGTCCGTATCCTCATAGGGCGGTGCATATCTCCCTGGGGAAAGTTCATTCTGATAGGCTGCAAATTGGTCTGCATTAAGCAAATCCAGCCTTTTAATCTCTTTCTGCAATGAAAATGAAGAGTTAAAATCAACCATGGTCCTGCCAGCCCTGCCTTGTTTGGTTGTCACCAGTATCACACCGTTTGCACCTCTGGATCCGTAAATGGCTGTTGCAGATGCATCCTTCAGCACCTCAACCGATTCAATGTCCTCAGGTGGGGGCAGGGTTGCTCCAGGGAATCCGTCAACAACGAATAGTGGATTGCTGGAAGAGTTGATGGATGTAGCCCCACGAATCCTTATTTTAAAATCAGATCCGGGTTCTCCATTATTGGCCTGGATATTTACACCGGCAGCACGGCCCTGCAATGCCTGGACCACACCGATGGCCGGATAGGCGGTGATTTCTTCCGATTTCACGGTAGAAACCGCCCCGGTCAGGTCACTCTTCTTGACAGTACCGTAACCGACAACGACCACCTCATCCAGCCTCGCAATGTCTTCCTCCATGGCGACAGTGATGGTGGTGTTACTGCCAACTGTTATTTCCTGTGTTGAAAATCCAATATAGGAAAATACCAGTATAGTCTCCTGGTCGGGGACAGTGATTGAAAATTCCCCGTTTAGATCTGTAATGGTACCTTCGGTAGTTCCACTGATGATCACGTTTACACCGATAAGGGGCTCCCCACTGGCTGCATCAGTAGCGGTTCCCGTAATCGCTATACCCTGGGCATAAAGATTACCGAATCCCTGCAATGCAAGGAGAGCCACTACCAAGATCGGAATGATCAGTCTTCTCAACAATTTGAGATGAACATTCTTGAATGATAATTGCATAATAATTAAATTTAATTGGTTAGGGATAAATGTTTTGATAATAGAATTAGTTTTTTTAGATATGATTTCAGGTTTCATCATAGGCGTTAGATTTTTTAGGTTAGTATTTGGATTTAGGATGTTATTAAAAACAAGATATCTAGCGGCATGGAAGGATCCGATGGGATGAAAATCAATGAAAATCTAATACTCTTAAATATGAATAATTCAATGTATAGCATGAGCTATATGATTGATGATGCAAATTATGCAAAATTTCAACATTATTAACCATGATTCTAAATAATAATAAAATAATATAATTGCTGCACATGCTCATTTATTCCTGGTTTTCAAGATAGAATGCTTGTATGTAAAACATTTAAGTTGTTTCGTTTCTAAATAAATCTGAGATCTTCCTCATGGCAGATTTTGTGTCATTTCAGGCTGTATGTTTATCCGGTTTATTTCTATTGAAAACCTGCATTATAATAAAAAGAATCTATTTTTGTATGGTTACTGAAAATCGATTGAAATGAACATTGCTATTATTGGTTATGGGAAGATGGGTAAAATGATCGAAGCCACCGCACAGGAGCGGGGTCACACGATAGGGTCAATAATTGACCTGGGTGATGAACAACTGATGGCCCCGGACAATTTGGATCAGCATGATGTGGCCATAGAGTTCACTTCTCCATCCACGGCCTTTGATAACATATCAAAATGCATGGATGCAGGACTGCCCGTAGTCTCTGGATCTACCGGATGGACGGATAGGATCGGCGAATTGAAAAGCCGTTGCAAGGCCGAATATCTCGGATTTGTATATGCCTCCAACTACAGCCTGGGAGTTAACATTCTTTTTTCCTTGAATGAACGCCTTGCAGCGATTATGCAAAGCCACGAAGCATATGATGTGAGCATGACGGAAATCCACCACAGTCAGAAACTTGATGCTCCAAGTGGGACTGCCATAAGTCTCGCGGATGGGATCCTGGGAAATATCAGCAGGAAAAAACAATGGGTCTTACAGGATAATGGGAAGGATGAAGATCTCTGGATCAATGCCATTCGCACGGGAAAGGTTACCGGTGTTCATGAAGTGATCTATGAATCCGTATTCGATAGCATTTCAATCAAGCATTCAGCCAAAGACAGGAGAGGATTTGCCACAGGTGCCGTGGTAGCAGCTGAATTTATTAAAGACCGGAAGGGGTTCTTCACGATGAAGGATGTCCTTGGCCTCTAGATCTATCAGGAAATCAGTTATATGAAAATCCCACGAAGTAAATACATCCTCTTTGCGATCGCATCACTCCTCTACGGCATATTTGTCATTTGGACCGGGCTATTCTGGTTACTGTTCGGGATTATATTGATTTATGATCATTTTATTACCAGGTTTCTCTTCAAAATCAGGAAACTCATTAGACTACCTGCTGTACTGACCGAGACGCTGGAATGGATCACTGCCATTGTAACTGCCCTTTTTGCTGTCATCATCATCAGGACATTATTCGTTGAAGCGTACAACATACCCACCCCGTCCATGGAAAAAACATTGCTTGTAGGGGATTATCTTTTTGTAAGCAAGCTCAGCTACGGACCCAAAATACCAAACACACCCATTGGATTTCCTTTCACACATAATACCATGCCCTTCTCGAAGGATAGAAAATCATACAGCGAAAAAGTGCAATGGCCCTATAACAGGCTTTTGGGATTGGGCAAGGTGCATCACAATGATGTGGTGGTTTTCAATTTCCCGGAAGGTGATACGATTGTAAAAGAATTACCGGACCAGAATTATTATAACCTTATCCGGAACTATGGCAGGAAGACCATCCTTTCCCAGTATGAGGTCATTAGCAGGCCGGTCGATAAACGGGAAAACTTTGTTAAGCGATGTGTGGGACTCCCGGGAGATACCATAGAATTAAGGCATTCCAGTATTTTTATTAACGGGCGGGAATTATCTCAACTGCCCCTGGTCCAGTTTAATTATTATGTAAGAACAAACGGAGAGAAACTGGATAGCATTTTCATTGCAGACCTTGAACTTACCGATGCAGACCGGCTGTATGATCCTTCGAGGGAAAGCTATGTTTTCCCGCTGACCACAAATCAGGCGATGAAAATCAGGGAGCTGCTCAATATCCAGGTTGTAACCCGGCTTGAGAATACTACCAAGCAATTATCCTATTTTTCTTTTTTCCCTTATAGCCCTGATTATCCGTGGACAGAAGACAATTTTGGACCGCTGGTGATCCCGGAAAAAGGTCAAACAGTAAGACTAAGTGTTAATAATCTACCGTTGTACCAGAGAATTATTGAGGCTTACGAAAAAAACCATCTGGAAGTCAGAGATAGTATAATCTACATTAATCATGAACCACGAAATTCTTATACCTTTGGCATGGATTATTTCTTCATGCTTGGTGATAACCGGCATAACTCAGCTGATTCAAGGATCTGGGGATTTGTACCTGAAGACCATGTGGTAGGCAAAGCGGTACTTGTATGGCTTTCAATAGACAGATTAAAGAAAGGCTGGAAACGGTTCAGGTGGAACAAAATGTTTAAGAAAATCAACTAGAAATTTACTATGAAACAAATTCTCGATATCCTCAAACAAAAATATTTTAAATTCGGACTGGCAGCAGTGATCTATATTTTATGGGTCATCTGGCTTGGGAATTACTGGTGGTTGTTCGGACTCATTGTTATTTATGATATTTATATTACTAAGAAAGTTAACTGGTCTTTCTGGAAAAGCCGGAAGAAAAAGAACAGCGCCCTGATCGAATGGCTGGATGCGCTTATCTTCGCAGTGGTTGCAGTGACCATAATCAATATCTTCCTGTTCCAGAATTATAAGATCCCTACCCCCTCGATGGAAAAATCATTGCTGATAGGGGATCATCTGTATGTGAGCAAGGTCGCGTTTGGTCCACGTATACCCAACACTCCCCTCTCCTTCCCATTCACACAGAATACAATGCCCATACTGAAAACAAAATCATACGTGGAATGGATAAAGCGGCCCTACAAAAGGCTGGCCGGATTTGGCAAGGTGAAGCATGACGATGTAGTGGTTTTTAATTTTCCGGGAGGTGATACGGTTGTAACGGCTCATCCGGAACGGAGTTATTATTCCGTCATCCGGGACTATGCCAAGCAACTGGAAGAGAATGACATACGGTATAATCGTTCCGTGAAAACCTGGGAGGAATACCTTATAGACGGGCGACAAGCCGTATGGAATGACTATGATATTGTAACCCGTCCGGTTGACCGCAGGGATAATTATATCAAGAGATGTGTTGCCTTACCCGGTGATACACTGCTGATTGTCAAGGGTAAGCTCCATATTAACGGAAAACCGATTCCAATTTATGATGGGGTCCAGCATCGCTATTTGGTAAGGACAAACGGTACACCTATTAATCCCAAAGCCTTTCAGAGGCTGGATATTGCCAGGTCTGACCAGGAAAAACTCGGTAATGAATATCATTTACCTCTCACCGGAGAGAATGCCGAGAAACTAAGGAGGTTTACCAATGTTATCTCTGTCTCAAAATATGAATACCCTGAAAATGAATATAATTATCAGATGTTCCCGCATGACAGCCTGTATAAATGGACCCTCGATAATTTTGGTCCCCTTTGGATGCCATCCGCAGGCACAACCATTCCCCTGACACTGCAGAATCTTCCGCTTTACAGGAGAATAATCGAAGGATACGAGGGAAACAGCTTGAAGGTAGAGGGGGGCCAGATAATTATTAATGGTGAATCAGTACGGGAATATACATTCAAGCAGGGTTATTACTTTATGATCGGTGATAATCGGCATTCCTCCTCAGATTGCCGTTACTGGGGATACGTTCCCGAAGATCATATCCTTGGAAAACCTAAATTCATCTGGCTCTCACTCGATGAAGACAAACGTTTTCTTGGAAAGATCAGGTGGAAAAGAATGTTTCTTTCTACCGATAAGGTCTGATCAGAAAGGAAATTCCTCCTCCATGTCAGGTTGTTCAAGTTCTTCTTCAGGGGGCTCGTCGGCTACCTGATGAATTTGATGCCCGTCCACATATATAGCTTTGAAGGGTCGGACAGGACAGGCATACTCACAGGATCCGCAACCTATGCATATCTCTGGTACAATTTCAGGCAGAGTCAGGCCTTCCCTGTACGGAACCATGGTTACTGCCTGGGTGGGACAATTCTCAGAACACGCACCACAGGCCGTGTTTTCAGCGTAAACCACACAATTTTCCAGGATCAGCTGTACCTGTCCCATCTGGGTAGTCTTTTTGGCTTCTGAAGCAAGAGACAGTATGGCACCGGTGGGACAAACTTCCGTACAGAGAGTACACTCAAAATTGCAGTAGTTGGTGGAATAATCCATATGTGGCTGCATGATCCCGGACCAACCATATTCAGTAAGAGATGGTTGCAATACTGTAGTGGGACAAACACTTACACATAGATGGCAGGCAGTACAACGGGTAGTAAAATGTCTTATCCCAAGCGAACCTGGCGGTGTAACCGGGAAGTTCTTCACCGGTTCAATCTCAGTTGGAACCTTATTTTCTATCTCTGTTTCCTGGCTACTGACAGAGAGACTGAATCCTGATAGAGCAACACCGGTGGCAAGCATCCTGGTCAGGGCCTCCCGCCTTGCAGGATCTTCAGGGCCGGAAGGGTCAACTGGCCTTGCAGGATCACCTGGGCCGGAACTTGCGAATGAACCTGCTGCAGGCAGGTATTTAATCGCGTCCTCCGGACATACTGAGATGCAATTATAACAACCTACACATCTTGAAAAATCAACTTCCAGGGTTTTGATACGGATGCATGAAGCCTTACAGGCAATAGCACATTTTCCGCATTTGGTGCATTGATCTTCGATCATGCGTATCCTAAAAACAGAGACCCGGGATAGCAGGCCAAGCAAGGTTCCCACGGGACATATGGTATTGCAATACAATCGCCCCCTGGTAAATGAAAACCAGATCACAAGTCCCAGCATAAACCCCGGAATCACATATGTTAGTCCCCTGGCAGGAGTAATATTTTCCGGGAAAAGAAAAAAGACATTCATACTCTCCAGTACACCCGCTATTCGATTATTAAACCACATGTAAACCGGATGGAACAGATCAGAGGCAATCCGGCCAAAGATGCTGTATGGATCAAGCAGGTTGATCCCGATCAGGCTTTTCCCTACAAGCAGGATCAGCAAGGGCAGGACCAGGAATCCATACCGCCACCAGTTCTGTGGCTGGCCAAAACGGTATCTGTGTTTTTTTTTTGTTTTTCTCCTGATCCAGCTTACAACATCCTGAAAAATTCCAAGGGGACATATGGCACTGCAGTAAATCCGTCCGAATAAGGCCGTCAGAACAAGGACAAAGATAAAGCCTGTGGCCACCAGGCCAAAGGTTGTGAAGAAATTCAAAACAGAAGGAAGAAATTGAAGGAAAGTAATTCCAGTAATCAATCCCGGTGGAAGCAATTCCCTGAAATCTATAAAAATAAAACCGGTAGCTAAAATAAAAAGAAGGGCCAGTATGACCCTGATGGTCTTCAGGCGTCGCTGGTGCATGTTTAAATCATGATCCTGTTGATATTCAGTTTTGACAGATCCATACTGCCCAGTCCCATTTCATCGGCTTTCCTGATATGTCCTATCTGGCCAGGATCCTTTCCAAACAGCTTTGCTGCTGCCGTGTCGGCAACCACCATATTTTCAGCTATGATCTGTGATTTCATATTGACCACATCTGCTGTAGATACGCCCCTGGGACCGTTTTTTTTCAGGACCCTGTATGCGTCAACCACGTTGAGATCTGGTTTCACAACAGTGGTAATATCGGCAATACATTGGTGAAGATCATTGGCATGCCACCACCTGCGGTCCCATACCACACCCATCAGGTTTTTCATAGACATTGACAATACTGTACCACCATGGCTCTTCAGTACGGGGACATTGATAAATACATCCGATTCAAGGATCAGTTGGTGGACCAGGACACTTTTAAGCTTTTTTCCACCCTCCACCGCTATTTCATGATAACTTCCTTTGCTCTTACCTGAGAGGACTTTTGCCCCGGCATCCTTCACCGCCTTTTCTATACCGCTGTTCTTATAGCTTCGAGTCCATTCATTGATGGTATTGTCAAATACATAAACATCTTTGGCTCCGGCAGCAAGGCAATGCTCCACTATTCTCGCCATCAGCTCAGGGTTGGTGTTGGCAGCCCTCTCCGGTGTGGTATCCCAGCCAATATTGGGTTTGACAACCACACTCTGTCCTTTCTTCACATATTTCTCTATTCCACCCATGGATTGGATGGCCTGATCGAACATGGTTCCGGGTTCCCCTCCTTTTACAGCAACGAGATCATAATCAACCATGGACACTCTGCCTGCAAAGAGTTTGTTACCGGGAGTGATGGACATGGCTGCTCCTGCTGCAATACCAGCCCCAATGCCTTTCCTGAAAAATTCCCTTCGTTTCATTTGCCTGATGTTAAATTCAATTAGCCCGAAATTTACGATTTCCCGCTTACAATTATCATGGAAACTCTGTCTTTTTCAACTTAATTTTAACAGATTCTAAATAAGCAGACGGAGAATAGGGACCAGGTAAGTATTGGACCGGTCAAAAATGTCTCAGTTACTTGATTCCTGAGTTTAGTGAAAAACGTTTAACTTTACAGGCCAAATCAAACTCCGGGTCATCAGGATAAAACCATATTGAATGACGGTATTGTATTATGATTGTTTTTCAGGCATCAGCGGGGATATGCACCTTGGGGCGATGATCGACCTTGGAGTTGATCCTAAATCCCTGATTGACCAGCTCGGCAGGCTGGATCTCCCGGGTTATGAGTTGAAGATAACGAGGGACCAGAGGAAAGGTATCTCCGGAACGAAAGTTGATGTTGTCCTTGATGAAAATCCACACGGTCACGATCACGGTCATGATCACCACCATCACAGGAACCTCGAGGATATCAGCCGGATCATTCAGGATAGTGATCTCAGTAAAGCCGTCAAGGACCGAAGTATCAGGATGTTCCGCAAACTGGCTGAAGCGGAAGGAAAAATCCACAACAAGCCAATACAGGAAGTGCACTTCCATGAGGTGGGGGCCATCGATTCCATTGTTGATATAGTGGGTGCTGCCATTTGCATTGAATCCATTGCGCCGGATATGATCATGTCCTCAACTGTTGAACTGGGGGGTGGATTCGTAAAATGTGAACATGGAACCTTCCCCGTTCCTGCGCCGGCGACTGCAGAAATTCTTGCCGGTGTTCCGGTTAAATCTGGAGCTGCTCCCTATGAAACTACAACACCCACCGGAGCACTCATCCTGGCCTGTAATGCAGATAAATTTGGACCAATGCAGGATCTTCGCATTAGCAAAACAGCTTATGGGATCGGCAACAGGGATATGGATATACCGAATGTATTGAGGGTGCACCTGGCAGAATCCACAGGACATGCAGAATCCTCACCGGAAACCCGAAAGGCACTTTTGATGGAATGCAACATTGATGATATGAACCCTGAAATGTATGGTTATGTAATGGATATATTGTTTGGCCTTGGTGCAGATGATGTATTCATCACCCCTATCATAATGAAAAAAGCACGTCCGGCCTCCAAACTCTCCCTGCTCTGCAGTCCGGATAAAAAACAGATCATGACGGAAACCCTGCTGACCCACACCACCAGTCTGGGTGTGAGGAGCTACGAAGTGGATAAGACCATGCTCGACAGAGAATTTTCCAAGATCAAAACCAAATACGGTGAAGTGACAGTGAAGACAGCCATATACAGGGGTAAACACCTGAAGTCCAAACCCGAATATGAGGATTGTATCCGGCTGGCCAGGGAACATGAGATCCCGGTGCAAAAGATTTATGAAGAGATCTCCCGGCTGGTAAATATTGACGATGCAGGATGAAACAGGAATTACAGAAAAAATACGATGGTCTTATAAGCTACCTGGGGAAACTGGATAATATTGCAGTGGCATTTTCTGGTGGTGTGGATTCGGCTTTCCTTCTGCATGCTGCAAAAGAAGCCATTGGAGAAAATGTTTTGGCACTGACCATTAATTCCCCCTATATCCCGGATTGGGAGATAACCGAAGCCAGTGAAATAACTGCCAGCAAAGGGATTGACCACCAGGTTGTTGATGTTCCTGTCCCCGAACAGATAAAAAATAATCCGGAAGACCGCTGTTATCTCTGCAAGTCATTCGTGTTTACACTGCTGAAGGAAATTGCCAAACAGCGTGGATTTACAAACCTGGCGGATGGTACCAATTTTGATGATACAAAAGACCACCGGCCGGGGATGAAAGCCCTGAAGGAGCTTAATGTGCTGAGTCCCCTGCTGGAAAACCACTTCACAAAAAACAACATCCGGGAGGCTTCCAGGGAGATGGGGCTATATACCTGGGAGAAACCGGCTTATGCCTGCCTGCTTACAAGGATACCATATAATACCAGCATTGAGGTAGAGATCCTCAGAAGAATAGAAAAAGCGGAAACATACCTGATTGGGTTGGGCATTCGTGCCATAAGAGTAAGGGCCCATGGCGATCTCGCAAGAATTGAAACAGAGCCAAGATATATTGAAAAGATTTTCAGTGAGGGACATATGAAAAACATTTCAAAGCAACTAAGGCGGTACGGATTCAAATATGTAACACTTGATTTGGAGGGATACAGGACAGGCGGCATAGGAGAAATTATTAAAGAGAGTAAAAAATGACAGGAAGAAGTGATATAAAAAAACTGCTAGAGCAGGTACGGGATGGCAAAATATCCAGCGAGGAAGCCATGAAAAAATTGAGTGACCTGCCATTTAAAGATCTGGGACACACAAAAATCGATAATCACAGGGAATTGCGAACAGGCTATCCCGAGGTTATTTTCTGCGAGGGAAAGACAGCCGAACAGATCCGGAATATCATGGAATATATGTCCACTCAAAATGTTAGTATCCTGGGTACCCGGGCAAATAAAGAAATTTATCAGACTGTCCTTGAGGTACTGCCCCAGGCCGAGTATAACGAACTGGCCAGGACAATTACCATTAAGCATGCAGAAATCAAACCGACCAAAACAGCCATTGCAGTACTTACAGCCGGTACTTCAGATATGCCGGTAGCAGAAGAGGCCGCAGTGACGGCGGAAGTCTTTGGGAACCGGGTCGAGCGGTTTTTTGATGTGGGTGTTGCAGGTATACACAGGTTATACGACAACATCGACTGTATCAGGCAGTCACGCGTTATCATTGTCATCGCCGGAATGGAAGGTGCCTTGCCTAGCATTGTAGGTGGACTGGTCGATAAGCCCATCATAGCCGTACCCACAAGCATCGGCTATGGAGCCAGTTTCAATGGACTGGCAGCCCTGCTGGGAATGCTGACCAGCTGTGCCTCCGGGGTAAGTGTCGTAAATATTGACAATGGCTTTGGTGCTGCCTATATGGCCAGTATGATCAATAAACTATGACATGTCTCCCCGTGACCCCGATACCGCTCTGCTGAGCATCTCTTACCTCGGACCTGTACAGTACCTTACAAAATTCCTTATGCATCCCGTACGGATCATTGAACGATATGATCATTATATCAAACAGACCTACAGGAACAGGTGCAATATCATGGGAGCCAACGGGATACTTCCATTGAGTATCCCCATCTTAAAGGGACAGGCACATAAAACATATGTCAGGGATATCCATATTGATTATAATAAAAAATGGCAGAAACTACACTGGAGAAGCATAGAATCTGCCTACCGGCATTCTCCCTTTTTCGAATTTTACATGGATGAATTCTCCCCCTTCTATGAGCAAAGATTTGAGTTCCTGCTTGATTTTAATGCTGCCCTGCTTGAGTTGATTCTTCAGTCCCTGGAGATTGATAACACATTCCGGTATTCCAGTGAATTTATAGATGTCTCTGCCATGGATTATTCTGATTACCGGGAGGCCATCCATCCAAAAAGGGACCTGTCATCAGATCCCTTATTTGCTCCTGTAACTTACCGGCAGGTATTTGCAGAACGCCTTGGCTTCAGGGCCAACCTGAGCATCATCGACCTGCTGTTCAATGAAGGCCCTAATGCCAGGTCGGTCCTCGAGCAATGCATCGCCCTCCCTTCCTGAACATTGATCAGAACCGGAAACCAAGGGTGGCGACAAATTTGTGTTTGTCCGAGCTGATCTTGGCCCCGTGTACATCCTCCGGTATATAGAGGTAGTACTGGTAATCATTGGTCTGTAATGAATAGGCCATGTCGAAGAATACACTCTTGCCCCTGAATCCGAGTCCGCCGCTATAAATGATATTCCAGGCTTCTGCATTGACCTGGTTGTCGTTGAAAGGGCTGTCATAAAAAGCCGCTCCACCCCTCAGGTACATGGGGCCCAGATGCAATTCTGCGCCTGCACGGAGATTGTGTGCAACGGAATAAACGTTTTGTATCTTGTCATTCACATCCAGCAGGGAGTAATCGGAGACCCTGCTATCCATGTTGGCATGGCGGTAATCCATATACTCGTAATCCACACCGATCATAGCCACTTTGCCTATCTGAAAGGCCACGCTCCCAATGGCCCTGTAGGGGGTCCTCAGCCAGTACTCGAACTGGTTCACAGGAGACCTCTCAAAATAATCCGGTTCGCCCGTACCCTCATCGAAAGTGGAAGACATGTCCGTATAGAAATCCTCCCTGATCTTGTAAAAGGTTGGTATATGGAATGCGGCTCCTAGCCTGATCTGGCTGATGGGCCTGAAAATAATTCCTGCTTTAAAGGTATAGCCTGTCCCCCGTGTCTCCAGGGTCTCCCTGAAAGTAAAGGAATTAAAATAAGGAATGATCTGTGCATCATCTTCTTCAAAATGGTCGGTATAATTGCTGTACCTCATCCTGTGGATACCGAACGTAGCCCCGAAATACAACCTGTTCCCGTAATTGGCCCCGAAGGTAAATGCAGTTTCTCCCATGCTACCTGATTCCTGTATCCTCCTGCGCTGGGACTGTCCATATCCGGCTTCATTGATATCATTCCAGAATACATTATCAAGGGTATCAAGAGGCATCACATTGGTAAGCCAGGCAAGCTCCTCATAATAATCACTCCACACTTGGGGTTTGGCATTGGCATTGTTGGTAAAATTATCCAGGTATGATGAGCTCTCGCTGCCCCCGGATAACATGATCCCTTCCATCATGGTGTTCCTGTTGAAATTGTTGAGCTGGTTGTACCCTATGCCAAATGAGTAACCTACCCAGCCTTCATCCTTGCCCGTCTGGTTGGAGAAGACAAAACCCATATTATTTAGAATAAATTGGTACCTGTTGTCTGTTCTTTTATTTCCCAGGTAGTCTGTGAACGTATTGTCGTAGATAAGACCCGGTGATATGGTCGCTTCATTGCTTCTGTACACACCGATACCGGCAGGATTCAGACTCGCTGAAGCAAAATCTCCGCCGAGTGCACCAAATGCCCCGCCCATGGCTGTTGACCTGGCTGTTCCACCAAAAAAGTTCTGTGAGTACCTGAGGGCATCTGTTTCGTTCTGGGCCCTCAGGGGGACCAGTATGAAACAACTCGTGATGATGAGAATATATATTGTTTTCATGATTTCAATCTTTATTAGTTCAGGGATATAATTCGTGCTGTTAACCTGCAATTCTGGTTAATAATCAGTTCGTTTTATGGGTTGTTTAAAACTGCCTGCTATCTACGTCCGCCTGAGGACCGGCTGCTGCCTCCTGAGGACCGGCTGACGCTGCCAGATGACCGGCTGCCTCCAGACGAGCGGCTCATGCTCCCGGACGACCTGCTGCTGCCTCCTGAGGACCGAAAACTGGACCCTGAAGACCTGGCACCTGATGAACGGTAACTGCTGCTCGACCTGGACGGTGATGATCTATAGGTAGAACTGCTGCTGCGTGGCTGTGAATAGGTGGACCGACCAGGGGTTCCCGACTTTAATGCACTGCTGCTACGGCTGCTGGTGCTGCGATTATAACTGGGTTTATAGGTGGTCCTTGGCTTGCTGTATGTTGGTGTATAACTTTGCCTCGTAGTAGTATTATACCTGCTGCTGGTACTTCTGCTCGTACTTCTGCTGGCAGTTGTCCTGGTAGCCGCATTTGCACTCTTTGTCCGGTTGGCAATAGGATTGTTCGGATTTCTGCTGGTATACCGGGTATTGGCAGAACGGGAACGGGTTTGTTCAGCAATCGATCTTTTGGCGGAAGTGTTTTGCATATTGCTTCTGGAACGATTCGCCGCACTTGCAGCTGTAATAGAGTTGCTCCGGCGTGCTGCAGATGAATTTGTATTTGTTAAATTGGATGTACGGTCGCTTTTTGCAGCAGTCCTGGTACCTGCCGTAGTTGCTCCAACTGCAGCAGCACTTGTTCCATAACGGCTTCTTCCACTGGTTAAGCTGGTCTTGTTGGCCTTCGATGCATCCACGCTCCTGGCACCATATTTCGTATAACCTGACCTGGACTCGCGGTAACCATACCGGTAGCCCCGTCCTCCTTCAGAGTACGAGTAATAAGGTGTGGGATAATAGTATCCGCCGCCACCATAATATCCATCGTAGTATCCACGATTATAACCTGACCAGTACGATCCATATCCGTAATAAGGATAACCCCAGCCATAGCGAGAATAACCATATCCGTAATAAGGATAACCCCAGCCACCATAGCCATAGCCTCCATATCCATAGCCCATGCCAAAGCCGAAGCCAAGGCCTATTGAAATACTTGGTCCCCATGAACTGTAGTATGGATCATAATATGAGTTGGAATAATAGGGATCATAATAGCCCCCACCTCCATAGCCTGAGTGAAAACGTGAAATACGAGCGCTGTAATCAGGATACTGGTTGACCGTTCCGTAATAATTATTCACTACAGGAGAGGCGCTGCCGTCATCATAATAAGCATATCCCAGGTCTTCTTGCTGACCGACATACATGGTATCTTCCTGTGCATAGGACTTCAGTTCGGCTCCCTGGGATTCTTCATTCAGGTATTCATCCTCGAGGGACAAACGGTATTTTTCATAATCGCTTAACTCCTCTTGTGGGACTGCCTGCACATTCTGCTGATTCGGTCCGGGCTGAACATTCGCAGCTTCCGCCTGCATCTTTGCATCCCGTGGTGTATAATATAAATCGTCATAGTCTGTAACCCCGGCTTTGTATGACGAAGAACAGGAACCTGAGATCAGGCTGACGACGATTAGTAAATAGATGGATGTTTTCATGGCTCTTTCCTCCAGATTTTGTCTTTTATCAGAATGATGCAAATACCATACCAAAAACGTAGGCTGGACAAATTCATTATTCAGAATAATACAAAAATTCAGTGATAAATAAAAATATCACGAGACTTTAAATTCTAGCCGATATTTGCTTATTTTGCAAATCCTTATTTAAACTATTACATCTCAATTAGATATCAAGAACCTGATGGCGAAAGACCTTACCCCCAGAGAAGAGAATTATTCACAATGGTACAATGATCTGGTCATTAAAGCAGACCTTGCAGAGAATTCAGCAGTCCGTGGATGTATGGTAATCAAACCATACGGCTATGCCATCTGGGAAAAAATGCAATCCATCCTTGACGGGATGTTCAAGAAGACCGGCCATTCCAATGCTTATTTTCCGCTTTTTATTCCCAAATCTTTTTTCAGCAAGGAAGCCGCACATGTGAAAGGTTTTGCAAAGGAATGCGCAGTAGTTACACATTACCGCCTGAAGTATGATGAAAAAACCAAAGAGATAGTGGTGGATGAAACTGCCAAACTCGAAGAGGAGCTGATCATCCGTCCGACTTCAGAAACCATCATCTGGCATACCTATAAAAACTGGATCCAGTCCTATCGTGACCTCCCTATCCTGGTAAATCAATGGGCCAATGTGGTGAGATGGGAAATGCGTACAAGATTTTTTCTCAGGACGACAGAGTTCCTCTGGCAGGAAGGTCATACTGCCCATGCAACCGAAGCGGAAGCAATAGAGGAAACCAACAAGATCATTAACCTTTATGCTGATTTTGCCGAAAATCATATGGCCATGCCCGTTATCAAAGGCAGAAAGACCGAAGCCGAAAGATTTGCAGGAGCCATTGACACCTTTGCCATAGAAGCCCTGATGCAAGACGGTAAAGCCCTGCAGTCGGGGACCAGTCATTTCCTGGGACAAAATTTCGCAAAGGCTTTCGATGTGCAATTCACCAGCAAGGAAGGAAATCTTGAATATGTTTGGGCCACATCCTGGGGTGTCTCAACCCGTCTGATGGGGGCCCTGATCATGGCCCACTCAGATGATAACGGTCTGGTGCTGCCCCCCAGGCTGGCACCACTGCAGGTGGTAATCGTACCCATTTACAAAAACCAGGAAGATTTTACTCGCATCAGCCAATCAGCCAACAGAATCAAATCGGACCTGGAAGAAGCTGGATTATCAGTAAAGTATGATGACAGGGACACTCACAAACCCGGATGGAAATTCAGTGAATACGAAATGAAGGGAGTTCCGGTCAGGATTGCTATCGGGCCGAGAGACCTCGAAAATAATACCGTGGAAGTCGCCCGGCGTGACACCCTGGAGAAAAAGATTGTCTCAAAGGATATGGTGAATGACATTGTTGTTGGTTTAATGGAAGAGATCCAACAAAATATTTACAGAAAATCCCTGGAATTCAGGCGTGAAAATACCTGCAAGGTGGATGATTGGGATGAATTCCGGGAGATCATGGACAAAAAACCTGGATTTGTGCTGGCCCACTGGGATGGTACTGCTGAAACTGAATTAAAGATCAAGGAAGAAACCAAGGCAACCATACGTTGCATCCCTCTTGATGCGAAAGTTGAAGAAGGTAAATGCATATATACAGGTAAACCCTCTGAAAAAAGGGTACTGTTCGCAATTGCATATTAAATAAAGCGGATATGAGCATTACAGAT
>SDBS01001781.1_pt1 | contig 21761 bp, 19 predicted proteins | sample 2277091 | NCBI WGS metagenome assembly SDBS01 (sample SAMN10404972, study PRJNA504765) | marine sediment metagenome | isolation source: marine sediment core GS10_PC15, 163 cmbsf | place: Arctic Ocean: Southern Knipovich Ridge | collected 2010
CCGTCGAGTCAACGATCTCAATCTGCCAGGATCTACCGTTCCAGCGGGCGTATTTAAGATTACTGTTGGTGGTCGCGTAGTACGAGATGTGGGGGCGACCATACGAATCCAACGCAAGGGAGGTGTACCGGCCCACGTTTCCCGTCGAGTCAACGGTCTCTATCTGCCAAGAGCTGCCGTCCCAGCGGGCGTATTTAAGGTCTTCGTTGGTGTAGTCCAAATACGAGATGTGTGGGCGGCCAGACGAATCCAATGCCAGGGAGGCGTATTGGCCTAATGATCCCTCCGAGTCCACCGTCTCGATGTGCCACTCGCCGGCGGGCGCCGCGCTGACAATCATCAGCACGAAAACCAAGAACATCAGCCTCTTCATCTTGACCTCGTTTTGGAAGCGGTGGGACGGAATGACTTCACAATAATAATACACACATCCAGCGCCGAAGTCAAAAAAGCGGTCCTGCGACCGCTCGTTGATTTACGCGCCGCGTTGGAGCTAATCTGCGGGCCGGGTCACCGCTTCCTCCTGCGCCAGCCTTTCGATCAGCGGGATGGGGGTGAGCTCCGGATAGCCCAGCTCTGCGGCGATCTCCTCCGGCGTGGGTTTGTTGCCTTGGAACCACAGTCCGCGGAGGAATTCGCCCGTCCCGGGATCGCGCCACCACTCATCGCCGAAGCGTTCGATGAGTTGCTCCCGTATCATGGCCTCGAGCATCCAGGCGCAGAGGTAGTTGGTGGTGTAGAAGTCCTCGTTGGTGTAGTAAACGCCGGTGTCGTACTCCTCCTCGGTGTGTTCCCAGATGCTGATTGCGTCGAGCAGCTCGCGGTAGCTGGGCAGCGGGTCGGCCTCGACGCCGTGGAGCACCAGCTCGTAGAGGAAGCTGAAGCAGTAATAGCGGAGACTGGAGACCTCGGAATAGAGCTGTTCACGCCGGAAGCGGCGGATTTCCTCGCCCTCCATTCCGATGACCTCGCGCAGGTAGGCCGGGTTCTCGAAGACGTTCTCCAGGGTGAAGGCGTAGGCCTCGGTGACGCCGTCGTCGCCGAGCAGCTTGAACTCGTAGGGCAGCTCCGGGTCGGTCAAGGCGAAGTGGAGGGCGTGGCCCATCTCGTGGAAGAGGGTCTCGTAGTCGTAGAAATCACCCGAGGGTTTGACGAGGACCCGGATGTCCTCGGGGACACGCATGGGCCAGCAGGCGGCGCGGGGCTCTTTCTCCGGCCGGTCCTCGGAATCCAGGAGGATATTGTCGAGGGATTGGAAGTTTATGCCGATGCCGTCGGCGAACTCGACCCAGAGCGGAATTAGGGCGTCGGCGGAGAAGTTTGCGTCAAAATCCTCGGTGCGCCAGAGCTGCCCCCGATCGTAGCTGCGTATGTCCTCCAGATCGAGTTCGGGAAATACCTCCTCCAGCCTCTCGCGGACCAGGGTTTCGTATAAATCCCGTGAGGCGCCGAGGATGTAGATGCAATCCGCGGTGAGCTGGGAAAAATCCCGACCCCGCGTCCGGGCGTAGTAGTCTACGAAATCGGCGTAGCCCAGCTCGCGGCAGCGCCGGCGGGTGGCCTCGACGATATTTCCCAGGCGCGGGTTGATCTCCTCGATGATGAACACCCGTTCGGCTTGCCAAAGCTCCCGTCGCCGGTCCCGGTCGTCTTCATAAAAAATGGCATCGTCAATCTCCCGGTAGGGAATATCCTCCCCACCCACCTTGATTATCCCGGCGGCCTCGGTCGCCAGGTACTCGTAGTAAAGCTCGTCAATGGTGAACCAGAGCTGGTTGTCCTCGAGGTCCCGCGCCAGGAAGGCGTATGACCTCTTCATTAGCGGGTTGTCCGCCTCGTCCTCCAGGTAGCGCAGCCAGTAAACCAGGGCTTGGTCGTCGAGGTGGGCGTACCTCAGGAAAATCGGTTCCGTGTCCACCTCCTCGCCGTAGGCGTCCAGGACGTAGTAAGCCTCGGCCAGCTCGTAACCGAAATCCTCCAGCTCCCCGCGCAGGTACTCGATGGTCAGGGGTTGGCCGTCGGGACCCGGCGGCGCCTCGACCGCTGCGGGTGTAACGACCTGAAAAAGGAGAATAATCAAGAGCGTTTTACGTAGCATGCGGACTCCTCCGAAGCAGCTCGAGGGTGCGCGTGAAGGTGGGCGGCGGCTCCGAGGTAAACCGCAGTCGTTCGCCGCTTTTTGGATGGTTGAAGGCCAGGAGCCGGGCGTGGAGGGCGTGGCCCTCGAGGGGCAGATCGGCCGACGCCCGGCGACTGATACGTGTCCCGTAGACCTCGTCGCCGAGGAGGGGGCAGCCAAGATGGCTGAGGTGCACGCGGATCTGGTGGGTGCGACCTGTCTCCAGACGGCACTCGACCAGCGCGGCCCAGGGATCTTTGGGCGGAAGGGTTTCTAGAACCCGATAGCGGGTCACGGCTGGTTTACCGTTCTGTCTGACGCTGAAGCGCTTGCGGTCACGGGGATGGCGGCCGATGGGCGACTCGATCGTCCCCTCCTCGGGGTAGGGCACGCCGCAGGTTATTCCCAGATACACCCGATCGGTGGTGTGCGCCGAGAACTGACCCGCGAGGGCGAGGTGGGCGGGGCGGGTCTTGGCCAGCACCAGGATTCCCGAGGTATCCCGGTCCAGCCGGTGTACGACGCCGGGCCGGCTTGGGTCGTCCACCACGGCGAGTTCGATTCCCCTGGCCGCCAAAACATTTAACAGCGTGTCATCGGCATGACCATGGGCCGGGTGAACGACGAGGCCGGTAGGCTTGTCCACCACGATCACCGAGGAGTCATCGTGGACTATTTCTACATCGGCATCGTGGTGAGCCAGGGGATTGAGCGGTTCGGGCTCGGCGAAGACCTGTGGACGGATCGTGATCAGCTCGCCCCCGTTCAGCCTCTTGGCCGGCGAGGTCTCCCCGCTGTCGAGGGTGATCAACCCTTCCCTGATCGCCGCCGTGATCCGGGACCGGGAGATGCCGCGGGCGCCCAACAGTTTAGCCAGGTAACGATCCAGCCGTTCTCCGGCCGCATTCTCGTCGGCTGTTAACTTGATCGGTTCGGTTTCCAATCCGTTGACCCGGTTTGACCCGCCCGCCACCGGACGGTACAATTCTCCCGGTTGATTCGGGAGGTGTGGTGCCCTACATTCGTTATCGCGGTCCCTACGCCGTGCTGGTGCACAGCATGCGGAAGGGTGGGAAGGTTATCCAGCGCCACCTGGCCTATCTGGGCGGGAGGACGCGGATCGAGCCTGAGCTGCGAGTAAGATTAACGGCTGAGTACCCGGACATCAAGTTCGACTGGGAAAAGCTAGAGTCGAGGCTCAGTGGGCGAATGAGAATGAAAAACCTTGATTGGTTGGAAGAGGATTAGCTTACGGCAAACTACTAAAGCCCCGGTTCGTTGGGGCTTTTCTTCCGCCGTTCGGGGTGTGTCCTAATCCCGCCGGAAGAGGATGATTCGGGCCTGCTCCTCCGGGATGTCCTCCTCCTCCCAGTGTTCGTACCAGACGAATGCGTCTATCACCCAGATGTCGCCCTCCTCGGTAACCACCAAATCCAACGGGGACCGCAGCCGCCAGTAACCCTCACCGTAGATAACGGCCAGAAGTTCGCCCTCGCTGGTGAATTTCTGGACGCGGGAGTTACGGGTGTCGCAGACGTAGATATTCCCCTCCCCGTCCGCGTCCACCCCGAAGGGGGAGGAGAGCTGTCCGTTGTTGAAACCGAACCCGCCGATGGCTCTTTCGAACTGAAGGGTGTACCGATACTCAAGATCGGGATTGGCTACCAGGTTGGGCTCCACGGTGAAGACCTGGAGGCGATGGTTGTACATATCCGAAACGACGATCCGCTCGGCGGGGGTTGAACAGATGCCCATCGGTCTGTGGAATTTCCCCTCCTGGTCCCCCAAGTCGCCGGTTACGGCTACCTCGGTGTCGTCCTCGAAGAGGTAGATCCAGCTTAGCACTACATCGGTGTAGACGAGCTTGTCGTCCGGGAAATAGGCGACGGGACCGGGCTGTGAGGTTAAGGGGTACCCGATCAGGATGTCGAAATTCGTCAGCAACGTGTACCGGGGTCGGTTGTCGTCGGGGTTGTCGATGATCGGTTCCGGCAGGGCCAGTTTGTAGACCTGTTTCCCCCATGCGAATCCCGCCGGACCAAGCTCAGATTGGGATTCGGAAACGAGAACCAGGTTCTTCTCGAACATGGCGTCGGGATAGGAATCGATGAAAAGCTGGTAGGTGGATTCCTGCCGACCGCGCGGCCAGATCCAGTAGGCGTCCCAGAGGGCGCTGCCGTCCGGGTTGGGGATGAACCGCTCGATGTAGCCGCCCCGGATGTTGGTGACCAGCAGGTTCCCATCGTAGTTCAGGGCGATGGAGTAGGGGAACCAGAAACCCCATTCGGGGTCGCCCTCGGCGTCGCCGATGGAGTACGGCCTCGGGTCCTCGTCGTCAACCCTGGTGAGCTCGAAGCCGCCGACGGCGGTGTAGGACTCGGTCGGTTCGGGGTAGACGATCTCCTCGCATCCCAGAAATGCCGTGCTCACGAGGATTGCGCCGAGGACGAAGAGGCAGAACTTTGATACCCAAGACATCGATTGAATCTTACCACACGCTTTTCCGGACCGCCAGTTAGGACCGTTACGGGTGGTATAATGTCCCTTCCGGTTGGAGGACAATGAGTGGGAAGATCATCACCCTGGCCCACGGCGGCGGCGGGATTGCCTCGAGACGCCTGCTCCGGGAGCACCTGCTGAACCGGTTGGACTCCGAGGTACTCAAACCGCTCTACGATTCGGCGCTGGTTGACGTTCCGTCGGGGCGGGTGGCCCTGACGACCGACAGCTACGTAGTCAAGCCCTGGCGCTTTCCCGGCGGGAATATTGGTAAACTGGCGGTCTGCGGGACGGTCAACGACCTGGCCGTGATGGGCGCCCGGCCCCTCTACCTCACGCTGGGCTTGATCCTGGAGGAGGGGCTGACCCTGGTTGACTTAGACGAGGTGATCGGGGCGGTGGCGGAGACGTCTAAAAACGCCGGGGTCGAGGTGGTCGCCGGAGATACCAAGGTCGTGAACCGGGGAGACGCCGATGGGCTTTTTATAAACACGACCGGCATCGGCGTTTTCGATGTAGCGCACCCCCCCCTCGCCGGACCTCCCCGGACCTCTGACGCGCTGATCGTCACCGGCGCTCTGGGCGACCACGGCCTGGCGGTGATGTCCGCTCGGGAAAGCCTCCCCCTGAAGAGTCCGCTGGTCTCCGATTGCGCCCCCCTGAACGGTCTGGTTGACACGATGCGGAGTGCTGGAGAGGTGCGGTGGATGCGCGATTGCACTCGGGGAGGCCTGGCCTCGGCGGCCAACGAACTCGCCGCCGATTACGGGGTCGGGGTTCGGTTGGTCGAGGAGAAGCTCGTTGTGCATGACGCCGCCGCGGCGGTGGCCGAGCTCCTCGGCCTCGACATCCTCCACGTGGCCAACGAGGGGGTGATCCTGGCAGTGGTGGCGGGGAAAGATGCCGGAAACGTCTTGGAGGCGGCCCGGTTGCACGCTTACGGCGCAGAGGCTGCCCTGGCGGGCGGGTTGACCTCGGATCACCCGGGCCGGGTTGTCCTCGAAACGGTGATCGGCGGCGAACGGATCGTTGACATGCTCACCGGCGAGCAGCTGCCGCGTATCTGCTAACTAGCATCGTTTGTAGAGTACGCTGCCGGATTATGTTAATCTTCTACGGCTTACTAAGAACGGCTTCGTTATCCGAAGGAGAAAAGATGGTGGAGGGACGCGCAAAGGACAAGGCCCGTAATCTGGAGGCGGCCTTCGCCCAGATCGAGCGGAAGTACGGCAAGGGCGCGATCATGCGCATGGGGGAACAGGGCGAGCAGGATATAGATGTTATTCCCTCGGGCTCCCTCACCATAGACCGCGCTCTGGGCGTGGGTGGTATCCCCCGGGGGAGGATCATGGAGATCTACGGCCCGGAGGCCAGCGGGAAGACCACTCTCAGCCTGCACATCATCGCCAGCGCCCAGAAACTGGGCGGCATCGCGGCCTTCATTGACGTGGAACACGCCCTGGACGTGAAATACGCCAAGAACCTCGGAATCAACGTCGAGGAGCTCCTGGTCAGCCAGCCCGACACCGGGGAGCAGGCTCTGGAGATCGTGGAGATGCTGGTTCGCTCGGGCGCGGTGGACCTCGTCGTGGTGGACTCGGTGGCGGCCCTGGTTCCCCGGGTGGAGATAGAGGGCGAGATGGGCGACTCCCACGTCGCCCTGCAGGCCAGGTTGATGAGCCAGGCCCTCCGCAAACTCACCGGCGTGGTGAGCCGTTCGCGGTGCAGCATCGTCTTCACCAACCAGATCCGCGAGAAGATCGGCGTGATTTTCGGCAACCCCGAGGTGACACCAGGCGGCCGGGCGCTCAAGTTCTACACCACGGTGCGCATCGAGGTACGCCGGATAGGTTCCATCAAGATCGGCGGCGAGAATATCGGTAACCGCAGCCGGGTCAAGATCGTCAAGAACAAGGTTGCCCCGCCGTTCAAGGTAGCCGAGTTCGACATCATCTTCGGCAGGGGCATCAACCGCGCCGGCGAGGTGATCGATCTGGGCGTCGAGGCCGGCGTGATAGAGAAGTCGGGGAGCTGGTTCTCCTACAACGGCGAGCGCCTGGGCCAGGGCAGGGAGAACGCCAAGGAGATACTCGAGGAGACCCCGGAGATGATGGGCGAGATCGAGGCCAAGGTACGGGACTTCTTCGGTATCCCGGGCAATAAGGATTTAGCCAAACCCGCCGGGGAAACCGAATCAGAGTAATGGAAATGCCATTAAGGCAGGGTATTACGTATAGCTTCCCCCGGAGCTAAAAGCCTACAACAACATTAAAGACAAGGGCTTTTGCCAGAGGCATAGCTCGGTTTGTCGGGGGCATAGCTCGCTCCGCTCGATTCGCTCGGTTTAACCCCTTGTTTATCATCTCCGCGCACGATACCGAGATTGCAAACGTAGGGGCCGACCTTAAGGTCGGCCCGCCCTACGTCCATGGATCGGAAATACTCTTTCTTTGTGGAGTTCAGTTGGTCCAGATAATGGTTGTGATACTTTTAATACTCTGGTTGTCCGTCTAATATTCAGTCGTCGAATCTCCGATGACCCTTTTCAGGATTAGAATACCACTGATGATCAGGGCCAGACCGATCCAGCCCGGCATCGAGGCCCAAAAACCGATCCAGAGCGGCAGTCCCTGAAACGTGCATCCTAAAAAGCTCGCCAGCCCGATCAGGGCCAGGATGGAGCCGGAGATGAAGAACTTGACGGCCCGCTCCTTGGGTGTTTTTTGTTTTTTCTCGACGTCCGCCAGCCAGTCGGGCGGCGTGATGCCCTGGCGAAGCGCCTCCATTCTCTCCTCGTGGATCAGCTTCTTCCGCCGGAAGTCCATCCAGATGGCCAGCATACCGATGCCGATTCCCATGAAGACCGCCGTGAATCCTACAATATCCATGCCCGCTCCCGTCCTCGGTATAACCGTTCACTCCCTTAGACACGCCCCGAGGAAGAACGGTTTCACCTTGACGATATTACCACAGCATCCTAGTATTGGTTGTAAGGAGAGGAAATTCGCTGAAACCGGTCGAACCTTACGTGTATCTAAGATGATGAAAGTCGCCCAGCGTGGAAAAAGATCGGGAACATAAGTTAATCAGAGAGGCGATCGAGGGCGACGAACAGGCATTCGCCGAGCTGGTTTACGCGACACAGGGTCTGGTTTACACATGTTGCTTACGGGTTTTACGCAATCCCCAACGAGCCGAGGAAGCGGCGAACGAGGCCTACTTGCGGGCGTGGCGTGGATTGGCCGGATTCCGATTCCAGGCCAGATTCTCCAGCTGGATATTCCGCATCGCCCACAACGCCGCCGTGAGGATGGCAACGAAGCGGCGCCTGGATACGGTCTCGACCGATGATGAAAGGCACCTCGGCCTCGCTGCCGTGGCGAGCGAGGAACCGATGGTCGAGCGGAAGCTGGAAGCCGAAGACGAACTGGCACTCATCCGAGAGCTCATGAACGAACTGCCCGAGAATCAGCGCAAGGCTCTCGAACTCGCTTATCTGGAGGGGATCGAATACCGAGACGCCGCTACGGTCCTGGGCTGCCCGGTGGCCACGCTGAAGACCTGGGTCCACCGGGGAAGGAAGAGGCTTAGGGAGCTCTACATCGAGCGGACGAGCGGGTCGTACTGAAGTTGTCGATAAAGCCGATTTGGGCTAAGCTGTTTATTGGAGAAAGGAATGATGTAAGGAATGACGATGGACGCCGAAGAGCTGCGGGATCTTTTCGACCGTTTCGCGGCGGGGGAGCTGTCCCCCGACCAGCAGGAGGCCTTTGTTCGGACCCTCCAGAGCGCCCAGCAGGCGATCGAGAGCGCGAAAGATACCCTGAAACGTATCGACGAGTCCGTTTTTGACCAAGTCGAGGGAGCCGTCGGTGAAGCCTTGTCCAGATCACAAGAACTGGGCATCCCTGGAATCGAAGGAAAGGTTAAGAAGGCTATCGAAAAGGTGAATATAAGGCTTGCCGAGAGCCGGGAGAAGGTCAGACGAAAGCTCAGCCTGCTGGAGGAGCTGGACATCGCCCGGTTGATCGAAAAGAGGCTGAAGTCGGCGGTGGTAGTCAGCGCACCGAGTGATCTGGGAGCCAGCGTTTTAAAAAGTGTGCAAAAAGAGGGGCGTCGCACGGTTGTCATCCCGCGCATGCGCCGGTCCTTATTCCCCGCAGTGCTAACGGGCTTAGGCATCCTGGTGGCCCTCGCGGCGGTCGTTCTTCTGGTTCCTCCCCTCTTCGGTCTCGATCTCGGTCTGAATCCGGCGAATATCGAGCTTCCCGACTGGTTCAACTGGGCGATCATCGGCTTTGCAGCGCTTTTCGGCGGCGGTTTGATGCTGAGAACCTTGCTGCACTTTAAAAACGATCCGGCGTTTCAGAGTGCAAGGAAGAAGTAGGGGGTGAGGTGTGGACGGGGATCTTCTGCCCGACGGGAATCGCGAGGTCAGCGTTTTTTTCACCGATCTGGAGGGGTACGCCAAGCTGACCGAGAGGCGCGGCGACGAGAAGGCTGCCGACCTCCTGGCCGAGTATTACGCCCAGATAGGGCGGATCGTCGAGGATAACGGCGGGGTGGTGGACAAACTGATCGGCGACAGCGTTTTCGCCACCTTCAACGCCGTCACCGTTCTCAAAGACCACCGGACGGTTGCCCGAAAGGTGGGCGATGAAATAATCGCCGCGGTTTCCAAGCTCACCCTGGATGGTGAGCCACTTCGGGTGGCCGTTTACGTGGCGTCCGGCCCAGCCGAGGTGCGCACCTTCGAGGCCGGTGGCCACACCGCCACCACGGTGATCGGCCAGACCGTCAACCGCGCCGGCGGGGCGATGCGAAAACCGGTGTACGGTGCGCTCGTGGACGCCGATCTAAGATAGAACCGCTGGAGACTGGAATCCCCGCTCAGGCGGGTTTTTTTTTGATTTGACGGGCTCGGCGGGGTGGGATAATATAGGTTCATGCTCGACGGAACGCAAATCGACCGGGCCTACGGCGTAGGCGAGTTGACCTCCCTGATCAAGGGCACCCTCGAGGAATACTACTCCGGGGTCTGGGTGACCGGTGAGCTGACCGATGTGAAGCTGGCCCGGAGCGGCCACCTGTACTTCCGGTTGAAGGACGAAGAGGCCGTTCTGGGGTGCGCCATGTTCCGGCCGCGGCCCCAGCGTTTGAATTTCACCCCCGAGGACGGGCTCGAGGTGCTGGCCCACGGTGACATTTCCGTCTACCCGCCACGGGGGAACTACCAGCTGATCTGCGATGAGCTGGTCCTTCGGGGGCTCGGCGAGCTCCAGCGGGCCTTCGAGGAGCTTAAACGCAGATTGGCCGCCGAGGGGCTGTTCTCCGTCGAGCGGAAGAGGCCCCTCCCGATGCTGCCGCGCCGGGTGGGCGTGGTCACCAGCCGTGACGGGGCGGCGTTGCGCGACATCCTCCGCGTTCTCGCCCGCCGCCACGCCGGGCTCGACGTCGTTCTCAAACACGCTCCGGTTCAGGGCGACGGCGCCGGAGCGGGACTGGCACGGGCGGTGGAGGAGCTTGGCGGTTCGGGGCTGGTGGATGTGCTGATCGTCGGTCGGGGCGGCGGTTCCTACGAGGACCTTTTCTGCTTCAACGACGAGCTTTTGGCCCGAGCCATCCATGCCTGTCCGGTGCCGGTCATCTCTGCCGTGGGGCACGAGGTGGATGTGACCATCGCCGATCTGGTGGCCGACGTCCGGGCGCCGACCCCCAGCGCCGCCGCCGAGATAGTGACCGCCGAGCGCGACGAGCTGAGACGGCGGATCACGCTCAGCAGAGCCTCACTCCGGCGAATTGCCGGGGACAGGTTGAAACTCGAGCGCCTGCGGCTGGAAAACCTCGGGGGAGGGCTGACGCTCGTAAGGCTTTCCGGCTATCTGAACCTCCGCCGTCAGCGGGTTGACGGCCTGGGTGATCACCTGCAACACGCGGCCCGGCTGGGTGTCGAAACCGGAAGGAAGAGGCTGGCGCGGGTCCGCTTGGCTCTGTCCCAAGCCCACGCGGTTCCCCGGTTGCGTGAGAGGGTTCTCTCGGGTTACATTCACCGTCTGGGGCTTTCCGCCGCCGGTGGCATCAATGCCCACCGGGTGAGGTTGATCTCCAATGCGGGTAGATTGGCCGCCCTCAACCCCCGGGAGGTTGTCAAACGGGGCTACGGTCACCTCACCAAGCGCGGGAAGCCGGTATGCTCCGTGGAACGGCTGCGCCCGTCTGACGAGCTGAGGGTGGCCGTCCACGATGGGACGATACTGACCAAGGTTGGGAGGATTATTGGCGGAGAAGAAACAGAGCTTCGAGGAGGCGATGGAGAGGCTGGAGGCCATCGTCGCCGAGCTCGAGGGCGGGGGATACCCCCTGAACAGACTGATCTCCCTCTTTGAGGAGGGGATGGGGCTGGCAAAATTCTGCCAGTCGCAGCTTGACGAAACCGATCGCAGGCTAACCGAGTTGGTTCGGGGTGGGAACGGAACTCTGGAGGAACGTCCCCTCGATCTGCCCGACGTGGAGGAATAGGGGGATTATGCAGCTCGAGGCGTATCTGGATGAGAAGAGGAAAGTCGTTGACGGTGAACTGGTCCGGTTACTGCCCCTCCGGGGAGCGTATCCACCGGAGATCCACCAGGCGATCCACTACGCCGTTTTCTCGGGGGGGAAGCGCCTGCGTCCGATCCTCGTGCTGGCTACCACCGAGGCCATCGTTGGTGAGTTGCCCGAAGGCGCCGTCGAGGCTGCCTGTGCCGTCGAGTGCATCCACAACTACTCCCTGATCCACGACGATCTCCCCTGCATGGATGACGACGAACTTCGTCGTGGATGGCCGACAGTGTGGAAGAAGTTCGGCGAGGCCGTCGCCGTTTTGGCCGGGGATGCGCTTCTGACATCCGCCTTCCAGATACTCGCCCTGGGGGCGACACGGGAGATCGAGCTCTCCGACCGGCTTTTGCTCTGCTCCCAGGAGCTGGCCGTGGCCTCGGGGACCTTCGGGATGGTTGGCGGACAGGCGGCGGACATCGCCAACGAAGGCAAGGAGATAGACGCGTCTCTGATCAAGTTCATCCACGGCCGCAAAACCGGGGCGCTCATCCGTTGCGCCTGCCGGATGGGGGCGATCCTCTCCCAAGCCGACGACGCCGGGCTCATGGCGGCTACGCGCTACGGGGAAAACCTGGGCATGGCCTTTCAGATCGCCGATGACCTTCTGAACGTGACCGGTGACGAGGCCAAGCTGGGCAAGTCCGTTGGCTCGGACCGCGAGAGAGGCAAAAACACCTTTCCCAAGATCCACGGCGTGGAGAAATCCAGGGAGATGGCTGCTCAGCATGTGGACACCGCCATTGACGAGGCGAAGCGACTGCCAAGGCCCGAGGTGCTGATCGAGTTGGCCCGTTTCGTCGTCGAGAGGGATTATTAAAAGAAGACATCTGAAAATCTAATATAGGCAAACGGTTGATAGCGCACGATTATCCCTGAATTTTTTCGTATGATGCTAAAAGAAAAGGGATTTTGCCAAAGGCATAGCTCGGTTTGCCGGGGGCATAGCTCGCTCCGCTCGGTTCGCTCGGTTCTGCCCCTTGCCACAAAAAAGATAAGCGAATCTTGAGACTTGATTCTTCCGCTTATCCAAGGTTTCAGGGCTTTTGATAGCGGAGGTCAAGCCGCACAATACCCTCTTTTATGTGCGATGCGTGTCACGGTGAGGCGGTGGCACAGGTTTTTGCATTATGGGGCTTTGCATACTTTTAACAGGTGAGAAAAACGCAAAAACTGTGCCACCGCCGGCGCAAACCTGTTCTGAAAAGATGCGGCCTTCTTAAAGGTCAGAATATGAAACCAAACCCACGGCCCCTGTTGTTGAAGGGGGGGACGGTGGTGGACCCCACCATCGGCCTCTTCGCTCTGGCCGACATGTTCCTGCGCGAGGGTCGGGTGGCCGCCGTGGAGATGGGGATCGCCGAACCCGCGGCGGAAGTGGTGGACTGCGGCGGTCTATTCGTGGTGCCGGGTCTGGTGGACATGCACGTCCACCTGCGCGAGCCGGGTCTGGAGGATAAGGAGACAATCGCCACCGGAACTCGGGCGGCGGCTAGGGGGGGCTTCACATCCATCGCATGCAAGGCCAACACCGGTCAGTTCGTGGACAGCGAGGCAGCGGTGGAGTACGTTCGCGCCATCACCGAGATCCGTGGCCTGGTGAACGTCTTCCCCATCGCCGCCCTGACAAAGAGCCTCGCCAGCGCGGGGATCGCCCCACTACGCGAACTCCGGCTCGCCGGGGCCGTGGCGCTCTCCGACGACGGCCACCCTGTAAGACAGGCCGGACTACTCTTGAACGCCCTGCGTTACGCCCGGGACGTGGGTTTCCTCGTTATCAGCCACGCTGAGGAGGAAGCGCTTTCGGAGAGCGGCATGGTTTCGGCGGGTCCGCTGGCTGTGGAGGCTGGTTTGGAGCCGATCCTCCACGAGGCCGAGGAGGTCGGAACGGTACGGGACATCATCCTGGCGGCCAGCGTCGGTGTGCCACTGCACGTGGATCACGTCTCCACGGCCCGTTCCGTACAGATAGTTCGCCACGCAATACGGCGGGGGTTGGACGTCACCGCCGAGGCGACGCCCCACCACTTCTGCCTGGACCAGTCCATGCTGTCCGAACGCTTCGACCCAAAGACGAAGGTGAACCCACCGATCAGGGATCCCGAGGACCGTCGGGCGGTCATCGAGGGCCTGAGGGACGGAACACTCGAGATCATCGCCAGCGATCACGCGCCTCACACCGTGGCCGAGAAGGACCAGCCGTACCAGTACGCCCCGTTCGGCATCGTGGGACTGGAGACCATGCTGGGTCTGACGCTGACCAACCTGGTCGAGGCGGGGCACCTTTCCTTCGGCGAGGCGGTGGAGAAGCTGTCGGTGAATCCTGCTCGTCGGTTGGGGCTGGCGGGGCGCGGCAGCCTTCGGGTGGGCTCGGCGGCCGACGTTACGGTGATAGACCGGGGCGAGCGGTGGAAGGTGGACCCGAAGGACTTCGCGAGCAAGGGTGTAAACACCCCTTTTGCTGGCTGGGAGCTGACCGGACGGGCCGTTTACACCGTGGTGGGTGGACGGATTGTAATGACCAGGGGTGAGTTGGTGGAGTGATGGAGACGTCATGGTGATCGATGATAAAAGGAACAACGACGACCGGGTTGAGACCATCCTCCATCTGGCGAAGGTGATCGACTTCACCCGAGACAGGAAGGTCATCGAGGATCTCTGCCAGACCATCCGTTTGCTCGAGCCCCTCGTGGATCACACCCTGCTCACCGTTGAGCAGGAGTTTCTCCTCTCCAGGTCGATGCGGCGCATCCAGAATTACTACTCCTGAATTAACCCTTCGGTCTATGCTGCGGATGTTGCCTTAGGTTAGGAATATTGCTCGGCCATGAACTGTTGTGTCCGTGCTGCGCCGGGTAGTCAGCTTATAATGGGCCGGCGCATTAGCGTCGGTTTTTTCGTTGCGTTTTGGGTGGGGTGTGGTATAGTGCAGGAAGAAACTACCGAGGTTGTTTTATGAAAGAAATGGATATACTGGAATTCCGACGCCGTTTAAAAATGCGCTTGGGAAGACCGGAAGTACGATTCACATTTTTTATAGGGGCCGGTTGTTCGGTTTCGTCCGGCATACCTTCGGCTGGTTCGCTCGTTAAGGAATGGCTGCCGAGGTTGAAGGAGATTAAGACTGGCAATAATAATGATGTCGAGGAGTGGACGAAAAAGAAATTCGGAAAAGCGGCGCTCGAAAACCCGGCGACTATTTACGCTACTGTTATTGAGGAATTATTCCGCCAGACCGACGACCGCCAAGCGGAAATCGAACGTATCTGTTCGGATGTTGACCCGGCGCTGGGGTACGCGGCGCTCGCTAAATTAATGACGCACCCAAAATACGGACACCAATGCAATACGGTATTAACTACTAATTTCGATGACCTCATCGCCGACGCGCTTTACCTGTACGCGCGGGTTAAACCCACCATTATAAGCCACGAATCGTTGATAGGCTTTGCGCGGACGGTAAGGAGTGTACCGTTGGTCGTCAAACTGCACGGCGACGCCAAATTCGCTCCGATGAATACCGCCGGGGAGACGGCAGGATTAGACAAAGCCGTGAAAGAAGCGATGGGAGTTTTGTTGCGCGATTCCGCGCTTGTGTTTATCGGCTACGGCGGTAACGATACGAGTATTACCAACGTATTGAAGAATATTCCGCCCGACTTGCTGCATTGCGGCATTTACTACATAAAAAGTAAAATTCCGGAAACCGAGTTCGGCCAATGGTTAAAAGACCGCGATGCGACGTTCGTGGTACACCGGGATTTCGACGAGTTAATGGTCCATCTCAGCGAAGAGTTCGAACTGGATTATCCTATAAAAGAGCTATTCCGGGATAGATTCGATGAATTGGAGAATAAAAATACGGCTATACTTGAAGAATTGAAAGAGAAAATAGCGGGGAAATCGGGTGCGGAAGCCGAAGCCCTCGAAGAAGCGGTTGAGAGGACGGCTAAGCAGTTTTCCAGATGGTGGTTAGTCGAGGATGAAGCCCAAAAGTATATAAAATCCGACCCCGACAAAGCCGACGAGATATATAAGGAAGGAATAAAACAGTTCCCGAAGAGCCACGAGCTACTGTGCAACTACGCCGTTTTCCTTTACAAAATCCCCAAGAACTATGACCGGGCCGAGGAGTACTATAAACGCGCGCTTGAGGCGGCCCCGGACGACGCTATTTACATAGGCAACTACGCCGCTTTCCTTCATAAAATCCGCAAAGACTACGACCGGGCCGAGGAGTATTACAAGCGAGCGCTTGAGGCCGCCCCGGACGTCGCTATTAGCCTGGGCAACTACGCCCTTTTCCTCAAAAACGTCCGCAAGGACAACGCCGCGGCCGAGAAGTACTACAAACGCGCGGTAGAGGCCGACCCGGATAATGCGATTATCCTGGGCAACTACGCCAATTTCCTAACGGATATTCAAGGTGAACACGCCGCCGCCGAGGAGTACTACAAGCGAGCGCTCGATGCCGACCCGGACGACACTAATAACCTGGGCAACTATGCCGGTTTCCTTTACGCGTGGGGCCGGCCGGACGAAGCGAAAGAGTATCTTGAGAAAGCGTTTGAAAAAGCAGATATAGATTCCTTAAAACTCGAATGCTACTTCTTCTATCGGTACGCCCATTCGGACGACGAGAAAGAACGGGCCGCGTCCTTATCCGAAGTTAAAAAGCTGATAATGACAGGCGTTCGATCTCTACATTACAGCCTTTCCCAGAACGTCGCCCGCGCGAAAAAAGACGGGCACCCGGAGCAGGAGTTACTCCAGGTTTTAGCCGAAGTAATCGCCGATGAAAAGGACGCCGCCGAGCTCGACGAGTTCGAAGCCTGGCGCAACGCGTAACTGGAATCGTACCCTTCAAACGTGCTGAACTACACGCAAGAAATCCTCTACATCGGTCTACATGTAAGTGATAGTCACTAAGATCATGATCGGAAAAACCCGCGATCAGCGCGGGTTAACCCTCGTCGAGCTTTTGATCGCCATGGCGATCTTCGCCATCATCATGGTGCCGATGGTGATGCTCTTGACCGGCGTCGGCGCGGGGTTCAACGAGTCGAGCAGGCGGGCCGAGCTGCAGCGTCGCGGCCGGATGGCTCTTCAGGCCATGGTGACAGCCATCGGTCAGGCCGGGGCCGATCCTACCGGGATGAACCTCTTCGAGGCGATTATCGAGGCGGCTCCCTCCGCCGTCGTCGTGGCCGCCGATTTCCGGGGAAATGAGCCGGACACGCCCCCCGATGGAGACTCTGATGACCGGGCCGAGCGGATAGGATTTCGCCTCGTTCCCGGCGGATCGCTGGTTAACGAAGTGGGCGATCCCGCCGAGCCATTCGGCCGCGATCTGTTCGAGCTCTCCCGGGACGTGCGAGATTTTCGGGTGATCTATCGGAATGCCGCCGGCGAGGTGATGGACCCCAAAGTGCTTACAGAGGAAAAGCCCGAGGGTGTGCTGGCCCGGCGACGTATCCGCAGTCTGGAACTCACCCTGGTGCTGGCGCCGGCCGACGATCCCGGTTTCGCGCCGGTGGTGCTTTCTACAACAGTAACGCCGGTGAACCTTGCCTCCCGTTACCTGGGCGCCGCGGCGGGGGGCGGGTTTCCCCTCGGTGAAGAGGCGGGCGGCGCCGAGGGACCGTCCGTTCCCGGCGAGGGTGCTCCACCCAAAGGTCCGCCCGAGTTGATGAGCCAGGGTGCAGCGGCGGAACTCCGCGATTCGGGCGTCGGCTCGCCCCGGGTCATCTTCGATTCCCCGGTGGACGGAGCCCTGTTGCAGGGACCGGCCCCCGTGGGCGCGGCGGCCTATGACGCCGACGGCACAGTGCGTCAGGTGGAGTTCTACCTGGATGACCAGGTGCTGGGCGTTGACGGCTACGCTCCCTACGACGCTCTCGCGGGCGGCTGGAACCCAATCAGCGGTAGCTGGAGTGTTCCCGACGGGCACCATCTGCTCTACGCCCTGGCCATTGATAACCGCAATCAGATCGGATCCGACGCCCTGGTGGTCGAGGTCCGCACCGGTTCGGGGCCGGCGCTGTACCTGGACACATCCAGCCCCGCCTATGTTCTCGCCAGCCGCGATTTTGCCGGCGCCTTCAGCATGGTGAACCGAGGCGATACCGAATTAAGATTGACCCAGCTCCGGCCGGTATGGAACCGCGGAAAACTTCTGTTGAGTAGGGTGGAGTTCGAAGGCGTGCGGTATTACAGTAACGATGAGGGGATGGAAAGTGGTTCCCTCATACCGCTGGACAAAACGCTTACCCTGTCACCGGGGGAGGGCGGCGAGCTGGTGCTCGGATTCACCCCCCGTCCGGGCGCCGGCGATCCCCGCTTGGAGGGGGCGAGGATTGCCGTCCTCGCCGCCGACGACCAGGGGCGGAGGTGGGGGATGAGCTGCTACCTGATCCCGGCCTCCTTCATGCTGGACCGGTTGCTCATCCAGGGGTCATTCTACGCGGAGAAATGGAACGACTACTACCGCCTGGCGCGTATAGTTCTGGGTGATTCGATCTACACCGATGAAAGGTACTCCGCCCAAAACCTTCCGCCAAGCTACGACGGCCTGGTTTGGCTCCTGACGGCTAATCAGGACCGGATTAAAGGGGTTGGGGAGGTAGTGCTCGGCCGGGACTTCCTGGGTCGTCTGAGGACCGATAACCGGGTGCACATTTACCTCCTGTACGACGATACTTCCACCCCACCCATGTGGGTGCGCGACGACTACCTGAAGAGCCGCTACGTGATGCTCACCGACAACGTTCAGGCCGACCGCCTCCGGGTCTGGCTGAATACAGCGGAGCCAGGCGAAATATTCTTCTACGGGAACCGCTCCGCCGGCGTCTCCGACAACGTGGACTGCATGTACCTCCTGGGTTTCGGCGGACTCTTCGCCCCGGGCACGGGCGAATAACCAAAGGGATTACAATGCGAGGACTGATACCGGTCTTATTGGCACTGGCCCTGGTTACTCTCGCCGAGGAAACGGGCGAGTTGGCCACAGATTTCTCCACCGCGATCCCGGTCACCACGATTGACGAGGAGTACGAGTACGTCTATGAGCAAATCTGCCCCGCGTGCGGCGGGAGCTACGCAGTGGCGGAGCAGTCCCTGGACTTCGACGAGGCCGGCACGCCCTACGACATCCTCCACTCACTGTGCACGGATTGCGGCGCAACGCGGGACTTCTACTTCGATGTATCGGGTCTTCCCTGGTTCTCCGGCGAGTGGGATTGATCCTTTAAGACCGAAAAGAAAAATCATTTCTTACGTTATGCGCCGTAGGGGAGGGTCTCCAGACCCTCCCGTTGTATACGGAGATTAACCGTGGGCGGGGATTTGAGTACCACACCCGGCGTATAACGAAAGGGGCGGCCCGCAGAGGATAGTCATTCTACGGGGCCGCCCTACATCCGACGTTCAAGGGTCGGTAACGCTATCAGTGCGCCGTGAGCCAGTTCTTGCCGCTCCCCACCTCGACCACCAGGGGCACCTGGAGATTGATAAGCCCCGAACAGGCCCCTTCCATTGCCTCTCGAAGAATTCCGCCCACCCGCTCCGCTTCCCCTTCCGGACACTCGACCAGAAGCTCGTCATGAATCTGCAAGAGTAGCCTGGCGCCGCAATCCGCTTCGACGAACAAACGTTCGGCTCGGATCATGGCCAGCTTGCAGATATCGGCGGCGGTTCCCTGGAGCGGGGCGTTGAGGGCGGCCCGCTCGGCGGCCTCCCGGGCCATCCGGTTGGGCGAATTCAGCTCGCCGAAGGGACGCCGGCGGCCGAAGAGGGTCACCGTGTAGCCCAACTGGCGCGCTCGCTCCAATCCCGAGTCCATCCACTCCCGAACGGCGGGATATTTATTAAAATAGCCGTCAATGAACACCTTCGCCTCGGCCCGCCCGATGTTCAAGTCCGCGGCCAGGCCGTAAACCCCCTTGCCGTAGATCAGCGAGTAGTTGACCACCTTAGCGGCGTTACGCTGTTCATTAGTAACATTTTCCGGCTCGACACCGAAGAGGGTGGCAGCGGTGGAGACGTGGACGTCTCCACCGGCGCGGAAGGCCTCGATCAGTCTCACCTCGCCCGAGATGTGGGCCAGGAGCCTGAGTTCGATCTGTGAGTAATCGGCCGAGACCAGGGAGCAGCCCTCGGGGGCGATGAAGGCCCGCCGGATCCTCCGGCCCAACTCCGTACGGATGGGGATATTCTGTAAATTCGGGTCGCTGGAGGAGAGGCGACCCGTGGCGACCACGGCCTGATGGAGCGTCGTATGCAGCCTTCCCGAGACCGGGTCCACCTCCCGGGGCAGCTTGGCTGCGTAGGTACCGTCGAGCTTTCCCAATTGCCGGTGTTCGAGGATCACTCTCGCTATCTCGTGCTCGGCCGCCAGCTTCTCCAACACGTCGCCCGCGGTGGAGTAGCCGGTCTTGGTCCGCCTGCCGCCGGGCAGCTTCAGCTCGCCGAAGAGGATTTCCCCGGTTTGCTTGGTCGAGGCCACGTTGAAGATGCGTCCGGCGAGTTCGTGGGCCCGCTTCTCCAACTTCTCCATCCTGCGCGAAAGCTCGAGGGAAAGCTCGTCTAATGCCGATGAATCCAGGAGGAGGCCGCGTTCTTCAACCCTGGCTAGAACCGGCAGAAGTGGAAGCTCAATTTGCCGGTAAACGCGCCCCAGCTCGAACTGTTTAATTTTCTCCCCCAGAACCGGCTCCAGTTCGAGGGCGGCTGCGGCGTGTCCGGCCAGCCTCTTCAGTCCGACATCCCCGCCGGAGAGCAGGTCGCCCTGGTCGGGTTCACCCTCCTCACCTGCCGGCCTCTTGTCCAGGTGGGTTTGGCAGAGTGCGGCCAGTCCGCGCGGTACGCGGTCTGCCTCCAGCAGCCAGCCGGCGATCATAAGATCCTCGACGGTTGACGTTTGAAGAACGATGGGCTTCAGGTCATAGCCGACTACGGTTACCCTGGGGTCGGTGAAAAGGTCCCGGAGCCAATCAGGTGTTTCGTTCCCGCACCGGAGGCCGTAACCGGTGTTTGAGTCCACGGCGAGTCCCACAGCTTTAATGGAGTGATGACGCGCCGGACCGACCTCGACCTCGAGGGCAATCCCCAGCCTCCCGACCTTCTTCACCCTCTCGACGAATCCCTCCGGGGGGCCCGTTCCGAGAACCTCCAACCGGGCTACGGTCCGCTCCACCAGCCCCAGGTCCCGGATGAGGCCGGCAAAGCGCAACTCCTTGAGCAGCTCGAGCGCCGCCGGTTTTACTCCCGCAGTCCCCAGATCGTCCAGGGGCGGGACCGGCGTGTTTTCATCGAGCCCGACCAGCCTCCAGGTCAGCCGCGCGTCTTCGGCGTGTTTTACGAGATTCTCGCCTGGTTTGCCTTTCACCTCGGCGGCGTGGGAGAGGACCCCCTCCAGGTTGCCGTATGCGTTTAAAAGCTTGGCCGCCGTCTTCGGGCCGACGCCGGGCACGCCGGGCAGGTTGTCCACCGAATCCCCCGCCAGGGCCAGAAGATCGCGCAGGCGCTCCGGTCCGACGCCAAACTTTTCTAACACGTACCCCGCGTCGCGCAGGCTCTCCTCCCCCTTTCGCCCGTGGGCGATGTGCACGACACGCGGGCCGATGAGTTGCATCAGGTCCTTGTCGTGGGTGAAGATGCGCACCTCGTAGCCGGAGTCCAGTGCTTTTGTGGTCAGGGCGGCGATGGCGTCGTCGGCCTCGTAGCCCTGCGCTTCCACCAAGGGCCAGCCCAGGAGGGGGAAGAGCTTCCGCAGGAGATCGGCTTGCGGTGGGATGCCGGGCGGTGTGGGCGGGCGGTTCGCCTTGTACTCGGGAAAAATATCGTCGCGGAAGGTGGGGCCGGGGGCGTCGAGGACGAAGGCGACGCGGTCGGGTTGGTGACGTTCAAGCAGACCCCTGAACAGGCGGACGGTGCCGTAGAGGGCGGCGACGTTGGTCCCGTCTTTCGCCGTCAACGGTGTTTTGATCGAGTGAAAGAAGCGGAAGAGGAGGGCGTAGCCGTCTACGAGGAGAAGCCTGAGTCGTTGTTTCAGTTCGGACATTGGTGCTTCCCTTTTCCGCAGATTATACCAGTTATTAAGCCGGGAAGCGGAGTGGAAAGGGCCTTGACTACACCCGCGGGCCGACCTAAAGGTCGGCCCCTACAATTTAATTGCACTCGCGGAGATGATGACCGAACGTATTAAACCTCTCCTCGCGGGGCTGTGATCCAACGCACTGCGTTGGTCGGCCCCTACAATTTAATTGCACTCGCGGAGATGATGACCGAACGTATTAAACCTCTCCTCGCGGGGCTGTGATCCAACGCACTGCGTTGGTCGGCCCCTACGCCCGGAGACCCAAAATGTAGGGCGGCCCCTCTGCGGGCCACCGCTTTTCATATAAGGTAGCCCTCACCCCGACCCGTGAGCGACTGCTCCTCCCACAGGGAGGGGGAGATAATGTAGGGGAGGGTTTTTAGACCCTCCCGCGGACGACCACAGAGGGTCGTCTCTACGAAAAACGGCAACTTATGGCGGGTTTCACCG
>SDBS01001782.1_pt1 | contig 21743 bp, 29 predicted proteins | sample 2277091 | NCBI WGS metagenome assembly SDBS01 (sample SAMN10404972, study PRJNA504765) | marine sediment metagenome | isolation source: marine sediment core GS10_PC15, 163 cmbsf | place: Arctic Ocean: Southern Knipovich Ridge | collected 2010
GTAGTGATTCCGACTAAGCCTATTCCTGAGTCCGGAATTCCTCTCAGGTAATCAAACCTTTCCTCCCATCGCCTTATCATGAGTCAAGCGATAACCGGGGTGGTTCGGCGCAGGACTACCTCCTGCTGTCACCTGCAACAAATGTTTTATCTGAATACATCTTACACTGAACCCTTCGGCTGCCTACACGAAAACACACGAAATATAGAGAAGATCTGAAAGTGGGATTTTGCCGGAGGGAGAAAGGATTATTACTTCCCTGCATGATTATATAATAACATAAGATGTGGTGCTGTCTAAATTCTGTGGTAAAATGTTCTTTAGAGATAGAGTAGGGATAAGAAGTATGATATAGTTATGTATGAAAGGCGGTGGACTATGTATTCAGTTATGCATGAACAGGATGGACAGACAAAATTAGTTAAGGAATGTCAATTAAGAGAAGAGGCTGAACTAGCATTACTAAGAGTGCTTTCTGATGTTTTGTCTAACTTCGATGAATATACTGTTGATGATATTGGTGAGATATGTGATCGAGGTGAAGAGAGGTATGGACGGGGAAGAGTTTATATTGATTGGTGATTGGTGATTGGTGATTGGTGATTGGTGTTGGAATATTTTTATCAGAAAGATGGTGCGGGAAGAAGGCGTTATAGTATAGTATTAACTTAAGGAGACAAATATGATTATCGGATTGGCTCGTACGAATTTGCAGAGTGAATTGAGTAAGGGAAACTTTGAGCTTTATCAAAACGTAGCGGAGATACGTACGAAGTTATCGCCGGAGTGGATTGCTTGCCGGAGATTTTTCGACGTTAAGATGGAAGTTACTTCGCGAAAGTTTCATCTTGATTTAGGTAAGGAGATGCAACTTTCGACTCGATTTTGGATACTGAATCATGGCTACGGTAAGAAGATGCATATTAATCGTGCTACCGTTATGGCGAGGCATCGCTTTCGTCGTATTTTAAGAAAAGCTGAAGCAATTCGGGAATGTAAGGCGATGAAAATAGAATATCCGAAGTGGCAGGTGGATGAATTCGTGTTGGAACCTGGCAGGAAGACTGCAACATTTATTAAGCGAATTAATCCAAGAAAGAAACGGGTATAATGAAGAATCCACTCGGTAGTTTATTGGCTAAAAAGCGGCCGACTGATTGTGCTGATTGTGAATCGTGTCAATATAAGGAAGAAGTCGACGACAATGGGTACTGCTATATGTTTCAGGTTTTTGGGACCGGATGCACGCCGGATAAACAAATCAATCTTAGGAAGGAGCAAGTTAAAATGAAGAATCCATTAAGTGGTTTATTGGCGAGGTTGGCTGTTTTGGGCCGCGGAGAGATAAGGGGTCAATGTTCGGAGTGCAGAACAGTGCAACTTTTGGTTAGAGATTTCAGTAAGACGCCGGGGCCACGATTGAAGACTGAGGGTGATTTTTCTGGGGAGGAATTTAGAGAATCATTTCTCCTTCCTTTGCTTCTCAAGTCGGTCAAAGAGAATAATATGCTTCAGGTGGATTTGGATGGTACAAGTGGTTATAGTTGTGCATTTCTCGAGGAGATATTCGGCGGGCTTATCCGATCGGGAAAGATATCTTGTGCTGAGATAGATTCTCATCTTGAGGTAATTTCCACTGAGGAGGATTATATATTAGAAGATATTCCGAAATATCTTCGGGAAGCAATGGCCGGATATTTACTTGAAGCAATTCCATAGGGAGGATATGGTGATTTGTTTGAGATGTGGGCATTGTTGTATATATTATGACGTCGTTATTGTTAAGCCAGAGGCTATTATTGATGGTGAGGTGGCTGATTTTTTCGATGAATCGATTTATATATAAAAGCCTACTGGGGAACAATGTCCGAGGGCTCTACATTTACAGAAAATAAGGAAGCAGTATGTGGAATTCATACTTTGTCTTGGTATAAAGAGACGCCTTGTTTTGACCATAGGCAAGTCGAGCGTGATAATACTAAATGCAGGATTGGCATACAGCGTCAAAGAAAGGTATTAGTATGAAATTACAATACGTTATAACCACTTTGGAGGTTGTGTGTATATTGATTTTTGTGGTAGGAAGTTATATCTATACATGGAATGAGCCATATAACTCATTAAAGATTCCATGGCCATTTTACGTATGTTTGGCGGTGGGTGTTGTATGTTATATCTATGAATGGAAAAGGCAATGAAAACTGTGTGTATATTGATTGCTAAGACTGTGTGTATATTGATTGTTGTGATAGGAAGTTATATTTATGCATGGAATGAGCCGTATAACTTTACATTGCCATTAAAGATTCCATGGTTATTGTGCGTATGTTTTGGAGTTGGAGTTGGCATTTCTGTCGGTTATATTTATAAAGAATGGATAAAATGATTACGATCGTAGGGCTCTGTAATCAGAGGCTATGCGTGGGTATAGTATAAGATATAGTAGTCTAGAGATAAATAAATTCTGGAGGGAAGATTATGTTTTATAAGGTACGAGATCTAAAAACAGGAAAATTCGTTACACGAGGAACGAAGTCGGGTCAATTAGGTCAGGGATGCGGAGAAACATTTGTCGCGGCAGATTTTGCGCAGGCTTTTTGCGACAAAGCTAAGGAGCTGTATGGTGACAATAATTTTGAAGTTGTGGCCTTTCATGTGATCGAAGTGTTGCCGGATGACTTTAAGCCATTGCAGATCATACGTAATGATTTTTTCAGGATTCGGTTTGATACATTACTTGATCAGGTGGAAAAGGGCGGCGGTGAGATGTATGAATTTTTGGCCGCTGATCCTGAATTATCTGCTTTCTGGATCGGGAGTACTTTGGATCAATATGATTTTACTCTCGGGATGACCGCGAGAGAGCGTGGATATGTTAAGATCTATTACTATAATGCTGACGGAGTGCGTTATTACTTTGGTTTGCATTATGGTCAGAAAATCGCATTTATTACAAAAATTATGGAATCCAAGATTAGTAAGGTAATGTGACTCTGGTTTTGATATGTTTGTCCGAGGGCTCTACATTTAACAGCTTATTAACAGCCCAAAAGTTTGTATTTTTATATTTTTGGTAATAAGACTATTCACTTCCCTGCATGATTATACTATAACATATTTCGCACATCTACCTTACCTCTGATTACAGAATTCTATAAGTTAGCAAGGTGTCCTAATGAATATCTGATAAGGCTCTACAGAGACTAGGTTTTATTACCAAATTACATATATATATCCTAAGTGTATGATTCGATACTACTTAGGTGGTCAAAATTTGACTGTCAATAATTGATCAGTTTGCTTAGCCTTCTAAGATGTCCGAATGTAGATTAGTAAGAATCTTATATCTTTATAGATAGACTCTAATTAGCACGATGGATTTTCTAACATGTTCATCTGATTAGACTTATGAATTAGGATATTTTAATAGATTTATATGAACAAGAATATTATATTTTTAATACTTTAAAGGTAGACTATAACATTTAAGGTAAGCTTCATAAAGTGTTCATCTGATTAGACTTATGAATTAGGATATTTTAAGCATTACTATATAATGTCCAAAAATGTAAGCCTTATCTTACCTTATACATTACAAAGTATTAATAATTTTTTTCTAACATGTTCATCTGATTGGACTTATGAATTAGGATATTTTAATAGATTTATATGAACAAGAATATTATATTTTTAATACTTTAAAGGTAGACTATAACATTTAAGGTAAGCTTCATAAAGTGTTCATCTGATTAGACTTAGGGTATAGTAGTGTTTTAAGCATTACTATATAATGTCCAAAAATGTAAGCCTTATCTTACTTTATACATTACAAACAACTAATAGTTTTTTTCTAACATGTTCATTTGATTGGACTTATGTATTAAATGTATTTTAAGACTTAACATATAATGTCCGAAAATTATTAATTATTTAAGTCTCTATACTGAGTTTAAAAACATCCGTTTTCTATATAAGTAACTTGAATAGATCTTAGGTAGTACAAGAAAGTCTACTATAATATGTCTTAGAAGATAAACATACTCGTATGATCAAATCCGCGTAAAAATCTTAAAAAATACCCCAATAGATTAAATGTAGGGGTAAAAACCAAACAATGGAGGAGTTAGGCGATGAAGAATCAAATGAAACAGTGGACTAAACAATGTCGATGTAGTCTTTACATACCTGATGAGTATGATATATGTGACAATTGTTTATTAATAAAAGTAGGGTTAGCAGACAAGATCAAGATTGACAGTCAAGATGTGGTTGAGATGTACAGTCAAGATGATGTATTGATAGTTCTGAGAAAATTGTACGACAGAATTAGAGCATTGGAAGAACATAGTGTAAAATCAGTTTAGGAGATTGATTATGAACCTTACATTGAATGATGAAGAGAGAAAAATTTGCATGACGTTTATTAATCCCAAGTATCCTCTTGGTGTTCGTTCTATTTCTGGGATTGCTCAAGAAACTAAACTTTCAATCGACGAGGTCGAGGAAGTTCTTACTAACCATGGCGTTGTTTTTGCACGTTTATATGGTCGATCAGATGGGAAATATCAATTGAAGCCTATCATTTTCTTACTTCAATATGCTCCTGCTTTAGGATTGGAGATGTAAATGATTACTAAACAAGTTAAAGGAGATGTAAATGATTACTAAACAAGTTAAAACTCATAAGGTCACACCACAGCCAGAAGAAACGGAATATCAAGTATTAGTTGCTTCAGATGGTCGTCAATTTCCGTTATTTAAATCTGGAGAAGCTAAGTGCTATGATCAGGCACTTATTGCTTTTCGAGCCGTTAGACACGTTCCGGCTCCTGATAATCTATTAGAAGAGCTTAGCATTGGAGACGTTCGCTCGACAGCTTTCTGGGTATACCCTACAACCATAGAGGATATAGACAAGATACATGATTTTTATTTTTGGAAATATATAATGCAGGACGATCTTAACCATAGATACAAATTAATAACGAAAATTCCTCTTAAAACGTGGACATTAATTTTTCGGCATTGGGAGGATCGTAAATATAATTTTCCTGATAAAAGGATATACGCAGAACAATATGATTTAGTTTATGATCAACTTGAAACTAACAAAAGAAAGTTGATCAATTTAATGAGTCAACTTCCAAAAAATTGATTGAAATTGAAAGAGAGTAATATCATGACTGCAGAAACCACGATTATGTTACGTGAGATTAGAGATCAGGGAAGCAAGTTTATTCCTTACCCTGATGACTCCATGGACTACAAGTTCTTGAAAATGATAATTTCTGATTTATTCCGCTCTGGTATAATATTTCCCCGCGAGTTAAAGTCAGGTTGGAAACTAATTCTGAAAGAAAAGGGTCTTCGTTTCATCAAGGCGCACGAAGAAGATTGGCCTTTAATGCCCACAAAATCCAAAATTGAAGGAGAGTAATATCATGAGTAACGCTACAATGAAGTTTCGAGGAATGAACACTGTAATTCGTAGGAAAAGCCATAAGCCTATTACAGTAGATTGGCATGATCTCTTCTTTGGCAATTCATCTACTACTGACGCTACAATTGATTTTGCCGCGGGAAACATCGGATATCGAAAATGGAAGGATCTCTGTTGGCCTAGCGATACCAAAGCTGCAATTCAGATTATGTGGAATAAGCTGGGTCCCACAAAGCTTCGAAGACGCGCTCGTATTGCTTGTACCCGTTGTTGTGTTGATTGGCGTCAAGCAATTTAGAAAAACCACACGAATTGTGTTTGAAAGTATATTTTCGCAGAATTCATGCAGTGGTTAGATTTATGATATAGTTACTTAGGATTAAGTTACTTAAAACTAAAACGTAAGGGAGATAAGAATATGGGGTATTCAGGATTGAGTTCAATTTGGGAAAGCGATATGGCGGGTGGTTTTGCTACTGATCTTCTACGGTTGGATGTTGATGAGCGTGGTAGTTTGATCAAAAAGATTCGCAAACATCTATCTGTTAAAGAGAATGAATATAATACTGATGGAGTGATAGACGTGGGAATGTTGTTTCGCGACTTAATTACTCCTGCCGCCAAGTTTTTCTGCGGGTCCTGCTCAAGCAACGAGCTGTTCGAATTGGCAAAAAATTGCAAGAAAAAGATGCTTAAAGAAATCGAACAAGCCAAAGTGAAATATAAGCATGAATGGGATAATGAGAGTCGGCGCGTTCAACATCTCAAAGCTTATCAACAGTGTTATCGAGCTTTGGAAAGTTTTATTAAGACATATAATGATTTCAAAAACGATATGGAAGGAGGATAAAACAATGGCAAGACTTAAGAAAATCTCAAGTCCGATTAAGGTTACTCTGGCTTCTGATGCGTTGATGAAAACAGTCAAAGATGCTTTTGACTGTTTTCAGATGGGAGAACAAACCAATAAGTTTCTGACACGAGTTAAGCAGGTTGGCGCTTATGTACTTGGAACAGAAGATCCTAATGGTACCGCTACGACCAAAGCGATTCTTAAAGTTGGAGCAATGGCGGTTGATAATCGACTAGATCGAATCATTCAGGTTCCTACGGTAACCGAAGGCACGTTTTTCTTCGCATTAGGAATTCCTGCATTACGTACTTGGTGTAAGGAACAGATGATTGATGTTCCTGATCCTGTTATCCCGGCTGGAGAATAAATTATATTATGAAACATCTTACATTAAAGATGTTATTGGATAATGCATTGTCCAAAGAGCAACACAAAGTATTGGTTAATCTTGCTTTATGTGAGCAGAAGCAATGGTATCCAAAAGAAATCGGGAAGATGCAAGGATTGCAATGTGGTCATTGCGGGCATTGCGGGCAGATTAATCAAAGTTCATTAAGTGTTTGTTTAGGTAAATTGGTTAAGAAGGGTTTTTTGAAGAGAACACGAGATGGTAGAAACATGATTTATGAATTTGTAGATGTAGATTTGAAAACCGCAATTCAAGAAATGTCCTCAGTTATAAATTAAATCCCTTTATGATGGAATTCCTTCCTGCTGTTCTCGATCTGGAAAATCGGCCAATTCTATTTTAGAATCACACTCGTTTTTCTGGGCAATTCGATTTTTGTGAAATAAGAACTCAATTGGGATTATCTTGCCTTCCTTATCTCGAATAGTTATAGCCCAGGCCAGCGTGGATGCAAGGCGTTCATTGATCTTACGTCTCTGCTCTATTAAAACAGTCCGAAGGCCGTCATCTTTAACACAAGAGCTAATTATATCCCCAACGAAATCATGCACTTCAGTCGTATAGATATGGCTCAATTCATGGACTAAATATTGTTCCTGTTCATAGGGATCTTGTTCCCAGAACCCATCTTTTATGACAAGTAATGCCTGTTGGTATTCGTGACTTATCTTTATGCATGCTTTCGCATTCTCGCTGCTAAATTGATCGTTATAGACATGTAATTCGTGTAACCAATTCGGAAGATAAAAAGCATACCTCCGTACCAACCTCGCTATTTCCTCTTGGATTTCCTTTGGAAAATTCCAAATGTGAATTTTAGTTATATGGCTCATGGCGTTCCTTCTATTATTATTTGTCTTATAGATCACTACCTACTTTACTTACTTTGCGTCTATCAATTTCTGCATTATTCTTCAGCAACAAAGGCATATGTATATAGGACAAGTCTAATGTATCATCCTTCATAAAGCCTATGTTATGGTTCAGCCTTATTCCAACAGTTATGCCGTCAATCACTGGGTAAAAAGTACCTTTGTTGAATAGAGCTCCAGATAAGCCTCCCTTGTCTTCACTTTTGTATTTTTTACCCAATTGACTCTTTATAGCCTCATAGTTAACTTTACTCCCGTCTACAAACTGAACATTTATTGAGTAGATATTATCTTCAAATGTCTGAACGGAAAGTGCCTTAACATTTTCGTTTTTGTTCTGAATATCCCATATTTTGCCTGGGTCATCTTCATCTATAAAATCATTGAGTTTACTTGGATATACCTTAAACCGCTTTTTTAGCGAATCTATAGTTTCACCTAAAAATATTCCAAACATAGGTTGGCTTATCGCTGATGGTACTGGTTTCTCAATCTCTTCTTTTGGCGAAAAATCAATACCATTTCTCTGACAAAGAGTTTCTAACCGCTTAATTTCAGCTTTTTGGACTTCTACGGTTTTGTTTAATTGCTGGATTTCAGAGAGCTGGATTTCAATTTTCCAAGTATCTGCAAATGAGGGACATAGGGCGAAGCATAATACAGAAATAATTGTAACAAGTTTTTTCATGATCTTACCCTTTCAAAAATATGGATTCAAAAATGATCACCGATCTTATAGCGTGTTGCTAAATTAAAGGACCGGCGGCTTGTCTGCCGGTCCTTTTTTACTATCTCCAGATTAGTTAGGAGATAGTAGTACTTAAAATCTCTACTTTAATTTTAAACTCTAATAATATATAGTAAAAAAGTATAAGGGAGAAGCGATTTAACTAAATTTGACGTCTCGACTTGTCGGGTCGTTTCACAAACAAGTTCCTTAAGATTCTACTCATGTCCAACTTGGCCAATTAATATATATTTTTCATGAATGATCAGTTAAGGGTTTCCTTGTTTTAATTCTTCTGTCCCACAGAAGAATTGCGTCTGAATTCCTTCATGTTCCTAAATATACAGTGATCTATGCTGTGTTCTTCTACTAAGACAAGTCGCCTGAACGACTGTTCCGTTTGAATACTTACGTAGGCATTGATATATACTGATATCTAAAAACAAAATAGTTAGGACTAACCTTAAACTATTTTGTTCAGGATAGGTTATCATAAAAAGATTTGAGTAATTCTGGGATCTTTTTACAATAGAGCCTAATTGTCAAACCTCCTATATATCCCTTAGTTATTTGGAACTGATTACTCGGTTCCAATTGATGCCGTTACTGTCTCTTCCGTCTCTGTTTGAGATTGAGGCGGAGAGTTTCTGCGTTGCTCGCACACGAATTCCTCATGTCTTTCTGTGAGCAGTCGTTCACGAGCTTCGATGTCGGTAGTATTATGGACTTCTCGGATTAAGTCCCGATAACGAGACTTAATGTATCGTCTCGAATCGAAATCCACAAAGTCTCCATCTTTAAATTTCCTGGATGTGGATTCATATTTATCTAATTGTTTGAGTCCATCGGGATTTTCAAGGTCAAGAGTGCTACCGACACGTTGTTTCTTGTACCATAAAGATAATACACAAAGACCTCGTTCTATATTATGTTCAGTTTGACCAATTAGAACGACTTCTTCAGTATCTCCCAATGCTACAACGTATGCCTTTTTACCTAAGTGAAACGTGCGTGTTACCTCCGACATTATTTTACCTCCTTCGACAAAGTTTATATTACTTCAACAGTTAACTTATCGTCTAACTGTAGTAATACATATAAGATTGCATCATAAGCTTTTTTTACCACTGGATCCTGATCTTTTTCAAAAAATGAATATTCTATTCGTAATCGATAATGCACATCATCTGGCCATTTGACAATATAAGCATCTCTATAAACATAATACTCCCCATATACTGTTCCAGATCGTTTTATTTCTTTTTTTCCATGAGTCTTGAAAAACCCTATTAGCAAGCTATCTGATTGTTCAATTAAAATGCATCGGGGAATAAGTTTGTATTTATCGAGATTTTCTCCTTGGCCTAATTCAATATTATCCATAATGTCTGTCGCAGCTTGTGATGCTGCAGCAGATGCGCATTCTAAAAACCTAGATATTCTTTGAGTTTCATCCATAGCATGGTTATATCACCAAATCGCCTTATGCCTAAATATTTAACAAACTATCACATTACCATGTTTGATGTTAGAACTATCACTTCGATCTGTTTCTGTATGAAACCATAAAACTGGTTTCTTTTTAGATACACGGGAAATGCCAATAAAACCTCGTTCTAATACAGAATCATGACTGCTATATTCTTTATAACCATAGCATGAATTGCCAGCTATGTACATCTTTTTTTTATTTCGCGACGCGCTTTTTAGATTATTTTTAGGTAGTTTTTTTCTTTTAGGTACATCAATAGCAATTTGATGGATTTCCATGGTCTGAGCATCGATCTTCCAAATTACATATGGCTTTATTTTTTCAACTTTAACATTCTCAAATTGTTGTTGTAAATTTGCTGTTTTTATAGCATCATTCCAAATGGCAGTAGTACTACAAAAATAATATTGGCCTAATATATCTAATGCATTGATAAAACGAGCAGGTCGACCAGGATCCCTAAACAAATAAAAGGTTATCGCGCCGGTTCTTGGATTCCTATATAAAAGTTCAACAGTAAAATCTCCTGTTGATCCAAATAATTCGTATACTTTTTGAATTCCTTGGCAAATATTACTTTGACTTAAAATAATTTTTAATAAAACTTCTGAGTCGCACTCACTAGTACATTTAAATCGTTTGATAAATTGTTCTTTCATATCACGAAAGAGAGAAAGGGATCCATTATGGATCAAACCAATATTACCAGATTTGGAAATGAAAGGATGGTTATTTAAATTATTCTTCCAATTACCTGAAGTCGCCGCTCTTGCGTGTCCGAGTAATGCAATTAGATTTTGGTCTTTTAATCGAAGCCAAGGATCTAATTCGGTATAGGTTTTAGAAGGGATTGGGGCTTTAAAGAAATCAATTTTTCTATCATGATTAATTGCAAAATGACCAGTTGCGTGAAATCCACGGCGCTGTGTTTCACGCAATAAAGCAGTAGTAAGAATAAAAGAAGTTTCTCTGTCGACAGATTCACCTACCGAACCAATAATGCCACACATAATCTGTCCCCTTAGGAACCAATATATCATATAAAAATTGTATGCCTATAAAACAGTATAACTTTCGTGATATTTATTTAAGCCACGGCCTCCTCAAGTTCTTCAGCATTTTCATCATCATATTCAGTAAACTCTCGCCATAGATTCCATACCCTGGCACGTCTGTCATCTACGCTCTCATTAAGATTTAAGACACGTTGTACCTGCCAGTCTATAACAGAAGACTTAAAACTCAAGTCATCCATCCACGGAATACCTGTCTGATAACGTTTCATAAAGAGTTCAAGGGACGTAGTATCATATTGAATTTCATTGGTATTGTATTTTGCAATCTCAATGAAGTACAATAAAGTTAGTATCCAATTAACAACTTTATCCCCGCGAATACTAGAAGCTCCATGTCGGAATTCAATCGTTCCATTTTGCATAAACTTACTAAAACTTAACGCGCGATGATGATCGTAAATGGCATTAGCTTCATTGCGGTGGTCAGGATTGAAATTTTCATACCATTGACGAGAATTAGATAGATTAGTGATTCGACCGCAATAACTATTTTCCAAACGTGATTTCGGTTGTAAAGCAAATAATGAATCTTCTAAATGCACAAATATATGACAAACTTCGCGTATTTGTGCAACAGTTAGATCAGGGATACCGATATGTACATGGAGTCCACAGTCTCTATTAATGATATTTTTGCCTCGGACTGTGCCACGCAAATGTTCAAGGATATTGTGGATTTGTGTGAATGTTTCGGGTTCAATATTGTAGAAAGCACGAGAAGTAAATTCGTGGCCGGTATGTTCATTTTTCACAGTCCACCAACGCCATCCTTCGTTCCCTAAACCATATGATGGATCATATCGTTGGACTGCTTCAGCAAGTGCAAAACGAAGAGTAGCTCGATCTATATTTTCGTTAATTTCAATTTCAAAACCTAAACTCCGAGCCATAGTGTTTTCCTTTAATATATGATAAGATGATTATACTATGAGTTAAGGAGCCGCAATATCACTGAAGTCATCTTGTTCTTGCAGTTCTGTAATCATTTCGGCAACTGTTTCATTATCGCGTTCGAAGTATTGTTCTGGCATATTAGCCGCCAATCTACGAAGAAACCAATTTCTCATAGAAGTAATAGCAGGCGAAAATTCTTTGGAAACAACATGGGTGTCATTCAATAATCCTAAGAATCTCATTGCTTCTTTTGGCGAATACCAATTTAATGTACTAGGGTCTGGCATAATTTTAGTCAAGTCGACAAACCAAACAAAGAATCTAATACGATTCTTAGCATCTTCTGAATCCAGTGTCATGTCTCCCATACGCCATTCAATAGTTTTATGTCTTTCATAACTTTGGACATTCAGTGCAGCCCGTTGAGTTCTCAAGGCTCGAAACAATTGGTCGCCAGTATAGGTTTGTCCTGCCTGAAATTCATGAATCAGTTTATTGACAGAAATACAATGACTATCATTAGCTCTACGATGACCAGGGTGTGAATTCATAACAGCTGTTTCAATACGAATCCAATATTTCAATAAAGTATAAAATTGAGGTTGAGAGAAATCACTGATATCTACATGAATGTGAAATCCACAACGTTCGTTAAATTGTGATCTGTCATCATTATTCAGAGCTTCCACTATCTTACCAAATAATTTAAGTTCATTTGGACCACGTAAAGGTGGAGTACAAACTTCATAACCACAAGTGCTATCAGTTTTCATGACCCATATTTTATCATTATTTCGAGTATGTTCCCAACCTCGAACTTCAACTCGATGGTCAGAATGTTCTCGTTGTAGTGCTTGTTTTACGATATCGGCTAAAATATTACGATCTAAATTAGATTCTAAAAACTCTAACTCAATACCAAATCGACGCATTCTATTCCATTTAATAACGGTCCTTACTGGATCTGTCCTTACTGGATCTGTCCTTGCTGGATTTGATGGCATAATACCCTCTCAAAATATGAATCTTGGTTCATTGTATATATATTTCCCATCCTGCCATAATAAAAAATATGCGCGATAGTGATCATATTTTCTTCTTCGGGCAATCAAAGTTTATAGGAAAATTCTTCTGGATATAAAGCTTGATGATCACTGGCGAAGTATCTTTATTGAAATCAGGATTACGATTTACTGAATTAAGTATTTGTCCAATTAGGGCACCAGGTTCATAACCCATACTGATCAAAAAATATCCGTTAATAATTTGATTATCAGGTCGGACAACTTCGGATTTCTTTTCTATAAATTGTCGAATTTCTTCTACTACTACATCACCTAAAATTCGCTTTTCGAATTCTAAAGCGGTGTTCAGATTTACCTTGTTTTGAAACAAGTTGATGATTGTAGGAAGAAATTCTGGCGCAGCTTGTTTTTGAATTAAATCTGTGGCTGCTTGTTCAAGTAATTTATATACCTGGTTACAAAATAGATCTTTTTTAGCGTCTCGATGAGATTGTTGGTTTTCAGATTGTTGGAATGCAATTCCATGAAATCTAATACTGCTTAATATCCAGTTGGCAAAGTCTTGAGGATTCTGATATAGATTGATATCCTTCATAGGCCATTCTAAGCCTAATAAACTTAAACCAGTCTTTGGATCACCGCTCAATTCAAAGAAATGAGTTCGCTCTCTAAGATCAACAATCCTTAAAAAGAATCCATGAGTCGAGAATTTATATCCGCACGACCGTGCAAAATGACCGACGATAGCATTAAATACAATAGGCCGTGAATAAAAGAACTTTACTCGTTTGAAGTCTTGTTCGGAACTACATAAAATAAGATCAATCTGATAATGATAACCACGAAATGGATATAAGATATGTTCAAAGTTACCATTGGCAGATGTAAGAGTGTACCGGGCTAAGAACATCTTTCTTAGTTCTTCACGGATATTATATTTACTTTTAATGGGCAAACATAATATATCTAAATCTCCATGATCAGATTTTTGATCATTCGAAAGTATATTGGAAGTTAATTGGAAATGATCAAAGAAATGGCCGATATCACTTTCGACAGCTTTATATAATTCTTGGATCAATCCCGTTGGAATTCTTTTGGCTAATAAAGCACCATCCTCAGCCTTAAATACTTTCCCACCCATGTGATTTCACCAATACTTTCAAGTATCACTCAAAGCTTTTAATATATTATAATCATAACATCGATTTGAAAGTCGCTTATCTTCTGTTGAAAGTTAGTCACGGCGGCCGGCCGTGACCGCCGTGACTATGAGTCGTACGTGGTATCGTTACACATCAATCTGATATCATGCGTCAGCCTGCGCGCAGATGTCAGGTATCCCTTGATGCAACTAACCACGTGTAGATGGTTGATCCTTATTAAAATAATAGAGTTTATATAACCATTTGTTTATATCTTTCTACTATTTCTTTGCAGTCAATATTAGCTTTGAATCCCACAAGCTCTTTATGTGTTTCAAAGTGTAAAACCAAATCAAGTTTCAAGTCTTTCTTTGGATTATCTTTATTAAACCATGCATAATTCGAACTAGTATTATCGCTTACAATCTCAAATCCTTCAATACTATCGCCATAGCTAAACAACTCAGTTAAACACTTATGGATAGTTGATGCAGAACAATTTATAAAACAAATTATAAATAAATAGCCAGAAGCATCTTTTGGATCATCAATTGAAGAGAAACCTGTTGAAGTCCAGTTATCTTTTTTGTAGGACTTCCCAATTGTTGACGATTTGCTATTTTTAATTGTTTGAGATCGATCGGATTGAATATTTGTAGTTGTGGCGATCGAAAAAGATTTATTCTTTAACGATAATTCTTGAGTCTTTGCATCATATGTCAATGTGAATTTGTCTCTCGTTTTAAGGGCATAGAGAAACCTTCTGCGACTCATCAATCCATATTTCATAAAAAGAATAAAATAATATCTTGTTTTTGTGATAATAATGAATCGTATGAAATCAGGGTTTTGCTTGATGATTCGTTTGCATGTTTTTCGTGATAGACCAGTATCTTGCGCAATGCCTTTTAAGGTCCTTTGGGTGAATTTTCTACTGGCTAAAGCCTTTAAGACCGTAATGGTCGTAGGAGATATAGTAGTAAAATCAACTGTGGCAGTAGTAAGATTTGACATGTTTTTCTCTCAATTTATTTGATATATAATAATAACATAATTATAGAAACTGCTTAATTTCTGTAATTATATCAGAGAGGCTTGTTCCCAATTTTTAGTCCAATGCTCATCAGTTTGAACATGATTTTCTCGCACCCATTTTGCTGTATTTATTCCAAATTCTGAAATTGGAAATGCAGTAGCAGTTCTTACGACATAGCCTTCGATTGTTGAACCTAATTTCGACTTCATAGTGTCTTCTATATTTTGAAGGCTGTGTCGGAGTGTATCAACATGATATTGTGCTTCTAAACAAGCTATAATTGGAACATGACAAAAATCAAATCTCTTACAGTGTTCTGTTAATGTTTTCCATGATACAAACATTCCGTTTTCAACTATATTGAAAATGTAGAAATATGCCGTTAGTTGTTCGTACGTAATTGTATGAATAGCATACATATTTTCGCCATAGATACGAAAATTTTCAGGGAATAGGTATTGTAGGCGTCCATGAAGAGCCCGTATATAGGATTGCCATGGACGAGAACATGCTTCTTCAGATCGTGCATGCATTTTATCACAACTCATCATAGTACATTCACCATCGAGTTTTTCAGTAACGATTAGTGGCGAATGCAAAAAATGATCAATCGTATCTAACATACGATCATCTGAAGTAGCCCCCGGACTCCACGGAATATGTGGAATCCGGGGAAACTTCGTCCGTTCATTACTCGTTGACTGGCGGGCCGATTTCGAGGTCTTCATCTTCATCGCCGTCGGCTTCCTTGATGGAGTCGTCGCCGTCTTCATCAATATCCGGAGTAGAAACTTCTACCTCGGGAAGGTTAGGAATTTCGCAATCAATATGCTGGATTGCACGAAGAGTGCGCATAGCCAAAACAACCTTGAAAGCGGGAGTATTGGCGCCGTTATTCTTGATCGCGAAAAGTTTTCGCTCAGTTTCCCCACGGGTCGAATTTCGGCTCGATACGATTCGCTTACTTGTTAAACGTTGGCAAGTAAGATCTACGACTTCTTCCGGCAATCCGGTTGCATTTGCCAAACCACTTATTGATCGTTCGGACCAGCGTGGATGACAAAGGGCCTGAAGTACTCTCTGTTCGTTAATGGTAAAGCTATTCAATATACTCATTGTTCTCTCCCTTTCTTATTTGATTTAATGTGATTATATACTAGAATTTCTTACTGCCTTGTTTCTTCTTCATCATCGATATCTGTTTCTTCTTCTTCGATATCTGTTTCTGCCCATGCACCATTTAATTCTTCATCCCGAGCTTGGATATATGCTAAAATACGCGGTTTGCGGTTTTCAAGCCAAGGATGTATAACGCTATTTTGCTTAATAAACTCAGACAAATCTTGTGGTGTAATTGTGGTACCTGTATCAGGCAAGATACAGAGTTCATCCATATTCTTGGTGATTTCGATTAAGCATTGCAGAATCAATATCCAATTCATCACTTTACGTCCCCGAATAGTGCCGGCAGAATATAGAAAACCAATCGTTCTTCGTGTGTCGTAGCGGCTGAAGTTAACGGCATTCCGGTCGACAAGAAGATGTCTAAGTGTGTTCCAATCGTCAAGTCTATTTGTTTCGATATTGCGTAGACGACCTACAGGCCCAAAATTAGTGGTAAAAGAATTAGTCCGACGAGAAGGAGGTTGTAATTGAATGAGGGCAGGTTCCCATGCCCAAATTAATCTCACTAAATTGTGCATTTGAAAATCCGTCAAATCAGCGATTGTGAAATAGACTTGCAGAGAATCTCCCCGGCGGATGATATTGTTTCCAGCACAAAGTTTGCGAAATTCATCAATAATACGCATAAGACGAGTATATTGTTTGCCAACGCAAGGAATGGCAGGCGATTGGATTCTGATAGGATTGTCAGCCTTTATTACCCAATTATTCCCTAATAAACTAGGTCCTAAAATATTCCGTTCGCCTTCTCCTTTTGTTTCCAATGCGGCTTCTAGATTTTCTTTAATCTGGTCATATGATATATCCCGCGTATTGACACTGAATTCAATCCCAAAATTTCTTGCTTGTCGTTTTGCCATTTTTATCTCTCCAAGTAAGTATTAAGACTATTATATATCAACTTTCATTGTCGCTTGTTTTCTGAGAATCAATCATTAAATTGCAGGCTTCATTTACCTCGCTGAATTCTTCGTCGAATCCTAATTGACCTGTTAAATTTAAATTAATTTCAGAATATGGATCGAATTCTTCTGCTAATTCAATGAGGTATCCATCATCATCATCATCAGGTCGCTGAATTCCTTCTTCATTATCATCGGGTCGCTGAATTCCTTCTTCATACAACATTGTTATTGCTTCTTCTTCTGTCATAATACCCATGGCGACTGCTTCTTCTTCCCAGCCAGACCATCGTTTAGTAGGATCAATAATAGCCGCTCTAAGCATTGCTGCTTCACTTGTATCTTCAGGATCTAAAAAATCTGGATCGAAAGAACCCTGATAATTCAATTTATTATGATAATTTGATAACTCAGTCGTAGCAGCATCATCATCAATTTTAGATCCTGAAGATGACGAAAGTGGATTTTTCCATTCGTGTGTAGGATAATGAGTCGTATGCTTATGGGCATAAACAGTAGTCGGATAAGGATCCTTAGTCTCCCAGGATTCAACAAAGTAATTGCCTCGCCAATATCCAGAAGTAGTAGAATATCGACGATAGCCTCGGTGTTTAGTTCGAATCGGGATAGGAACTGAATATTCTTTGATTTGAAGAGTTTCAGCATCAATAGCCAAAATCTTGTAAGGCTGAATATTTTGAACTTTACTTCGGTGAATACCATTAGATAAATGTGCTTTGGCTAAAGTACGTTGCCAAATTTCTTCTTCAGAACAAATATAAATTTGGCCTGTTGTTTTTCGAGCATCAATCAGTTTGCCGGGTCGACCGCTGTCTCGGAAGAAATAATAAGTAACTTTATTTGAATTAGGGTTCCGATGTAATACCTGGCAAGCAAAATCTCCACCCGGCCCAAGTATCTCAAAAACCTTTTTAATTCCTCTGAGGATATCTTTTTCCCTCGTGATAATTCGCAAGATTATCTCAGAGTCACATTCACTGGTCAACTGATAATCTTTTTTGAGACTACTATAATCATTTATGGTTCCATTATGAACCATACCTAAATTCCCACCAAGAGACACGAAAGGGTGATTATTACGATTGTCTTTGGTATTCCCTCGAGTTGCCAGGCGAGTATGCCCAATTAGTGCAAGACCAACGTCGGCAGTTCGCTTCCAAGCTTTAGTCTTAACATACCGGTGAGCAGGAGTTGGCGCTTTATGGAAATCTACAACCCCACTATCTGTAACCATAAAGTAACCAGTAGCATCTCTACCTCTAACTTCCGTCTCACGAAGCAAATGCGTCGTAAGATTGAAGCATTCAGCAGGACGCTTAGATTTTCCAATACATCCAATGATTCCACACATAATGTTGTCCTTTAAGTGATTTTAATATTAAAGTGATTCCAGCCTATGATTTGATTTGTGCAAGAAGACCATCTACTTCTTCTTTATCTCTGCTGTAGTAACCTATCGGAATATATTCACCCAATGCAGACAAAATCCATTCTCGCATTTCGAGCAAAGCAGGACTAAGAACTTTACCCGGAGCATCTACCAACATCATCATCTGTAGAAAATTCTTGGGAGATGTCCAATTCAAATTTTCGGGTTTGGGCAGATTCTTAACGATACTGACAAACCAGAGCAACGCACGAATACGATTCTTCATATGAAACAAATTCCGACTCATATCGCCGAAACGAAATTCAATCGTTCTGCAGTTTCTGTATTTCCGTAAATTTATTGACTGAAATCGTTCATCGGAAGCAATCCCCCAGAGCCTGTCTAAATCATAATCAGAGTTAGCACGAATACGATCACCAACGGCGCGTGCCAGAGAATTGGAATAAACATTATTTCGTCTGTGCGATGGGGAAGCGTTCAGAAATACTCTTTCGACCTTTACCCACCAAGCAACCAAGATTTTGACTTGTGTCTGTGTAAAGCCACTGACGTCAATATGGACATGGCAGCCGCACTTTTGTCCAATACCAATGCGATCTTCATATAGTTTAGCCAAGATATCAATAGCAAGCTTCAGATCAGCCGGGTTTTTTAAGATCCGACTAGCTAATTCACGACCACAGGTACTATCAGGTTTACAATGCCATTCTCGCCCATCAGAGTTAGCCCAATCAGTAACGATTGTTGGTTCATCTGGAAAATGTTGATTGACAACACGCTTAATCTGATCAGTGTCAGTTCCAGTAAACTCATATTCAATTCCAAAGTTTAAGCGTGGATGAAATTTAATCAGTGTCTTCATGAAAGGTCTCCTTTAAGCTTTGATAATATAATAATAACATGAAAACCAAGGCTACATTATTACTGGTAAGCTATACTTCAGACGAAGACATTGTAACTTCTTCACCATCGCGGATTGGTTCACCAATCATAGTAGTGAGGAGCATCTCATAAATTGCATTCAAAGTGGTAGACTGAACGTTACTATTCTGGAGAAGGCCAATGATTTCAACTTTACCGATTGCTGCAGAATCATCAATTCGATCTTGATACTCTCTGGCTAAATTGGTACGAGGAGTATCATCCCCAACAGTTTCATTTCGAGTTCTAGATGTTGCAATTATGGTAGAATTGCCGTTTGTTGGCGCGGCGATTCGTAGGTTGGATGCAACACTACCATTCTGTTGAGTTCTCCAACGAGGATTACTAATTGCTCTAGAATACCGAATCTCATTCAGAATCCGAATGCTGCAATCAATGAGACCGCTCCAGTTCCGGTCAATAATCATTCTTTGTATTGCAGCGAATTCGTTTTCATCGATATTGAGCATACATCGTCCGTTAAACTTTGCTTCTTCCCGACTAATGCTGTTGCCCCTGGGAGTCCTGTAATCTGCCTGTGTTATACGGATATAATCAATATTATAGCCATTGCGGCACAGCCCGCGCTCTCCAGAAGCAGCCGCCCGGACAGCTTGCAGAAAATTCAGAACCATATGAAACAATACTTGCATTCTGTGATGATTATGAGTAAAAGTAAGAATACCAAGATCATTAAACCAATTAATTTCGTTTTTGATTTCGTCATATGCAGCACACATCCCGCCGTCGGCCACGTCGATACAGTGCCGGTTGATTCTGGACAAAAGTATATTGAAGTGAGATTCCCAATCCGTCATACACAAAGCAGGCAAACTAGAACCAGTTTGGCGCTGCCATTGTCTTACATAACTAAAGTAGTTAGAATTTCTTCGACGATCAGGGAAGTTAGGGTATAATGTTTCTCTATCAACTGTAATTTCTGACATTGGTTTCCTCCAAATGTTATTCTTAATACAAGACAACTATATCATTAAATCATAGGGTACCTGATTTCCGGTCATCCGATTTACAGAGGTTTGAAAAAGTAAATGATTTTCTCATATTCACTATGACCTTATTGCCGTGCAGAAGTTAAAAAGATTATTGTTTCCCTGCATAATTATACTATATCATAAATCATGTAATTGCCTGTTCTCTGTTATTCAGTACTATCAAGAATAATGCGGATTTGGTTTAATGTATTTTGAGTAAGGGGATTCCTTCGGATTAACTGAATTAACAATGATAGATCAATTGTTCCCTCATCTTCGCGATTATAATATTCTCTTGCTAACGCAGTACTTGGTCTATCAGTAGTTGATGTATAATTTGTAGATTGTTGGGTAATAGCCTCTCGTGGTCTACGAGTCGATGTAAGAGTACTTAGAGTAGACCTTATATCCTGAGCAGACGACCTTATATCCTGAATATCCGCACGGCGCGCGCTGGGCGACAAGTATGGCGGGGGGAGTTCAATGCAATTCCATGTATTCACATTAGTTGATCTTATTCTACTAAGATGTCTTGGGTTTTCAAACTTTTCTCGTAAAACATGATTATTCCCACGATTATACAATCTAATAATATTGCTCCAAAAGTAATGGGACTGAGAACAGCGAAGATTATACTGAAAATCTTCAACTTCATTTAACATTAAAACCATAATACAACGATCAAAGAAATGATTTTCAAATCGTTGTCTTGGGAGTTCGCTACAAACAGTAGATGGAACAATCTTCAAAAAATCAATTTTGAAAGTGGCTAATCGAGGATCTAAACATTCTTGTGCCATCCATTGTTTCCTCATCGTAGCATAATAATTTAATGCCCATTGGATAGCAAATAAAGTATGATAATAATTAATACATGCCAAATCTTCCCATCCTAATTCATTTATTATATTAGTTTGGAGAAACATGTCATCAAATTCTGCAATTGTCGAATTATCAGATATATCCATGCGGTGGCAAAGGAGCCGGTTGCGGAGAGGCGGTTCGCAATATGAATACCAAATTTTTTTCCATTGTCGCCAAGTCAATGGACGAGCATTATGGTGACATCCACTTTCGTGCGAAAACTTACGAACGTATGAAAAATAATTTCTCGTTTTGGTTGAAGTACTAGGATAATTAGGGTATAAATCGCAAGCTGTCTTTTCAAGTATAGGCATTTTGATCTCCTAAAAAGATTCTATCACAAATATCCGTTTTGCCTAAAAACGGATAAAACTTATAGATGAAGTATCTACCAGAACATCCGATAGGGGGTCTATTGCACGATAATATCATGTAATAAACATCCACACGAAAACAATAATATGCTTTATTTTGATTGTTCTTAGGCTTGTGATCGGAT
>SDBS01001783.1_pt1 | contig 21735 bp, 18 predicted proteins | sample 2277091 | NCBI WGS metagenome assembly SDBS01 (sample SAMN10404972, study PRJNA504765) | marine sediment metagenome | isolation source: marine sediment core GS10_PC15, 163 cmbsf | place: Arctic Ocean: Southern Knipovich Ridge | collected 2010
ATTTTCTCAGGGTAGACAGATCCATCTTTTCCATTTTTCCGCTTCATGATTCTTCTCCTCGAAGTTTCTAACCATCATACTTCTTGGAGAATCAAAAGCGGAACTATTCGCTTTTACGTAACAACGGGTTGACAAACCCTAAGATTTGGCCTAGGTTTTCCACAGTATGCTCCTGGGGATTCCTTTGGTTTGATAGGTTTGTTTGCATATGTTCTCTGAGGAGAGATTCCCGAGAAGGATAGATATGTCAGTCAGAGTAGCTTTGATTTTAGTTATTCTCTCCGTGGTCGCGCTGAGCAATGCTGCGATTTCCTTCTTCAAAGAGGGACCAGATTGGAAACATTATCCCTACCATCCTCAAGGAACAAAGATACAATTTCCTCAAGATGAGGGCTCCCATTCAAGTGAAGTATCTACCCACATGGAATGGTGGTATGGGTTCTTTCATGTAGTTGGTGAGAGAACGGCCAAAGAGTATACCGTAATAGTGGCCTTTTTCTACGAGACTTATACCAATAATTTTACAAACGTCAGGTTTTTTCATATCACCGACCTAACTGAACGACGAGTGATCTCTGATACCACCTATGTAGGTCGACTGACTGCGAAGAAAGAGTATCTAGATCTAGGATACCAACACGGATTGAAGTCCGATCGTTGGTATACAAAAAGAGCTCCTGATGGTGAACTTCGGCCCTTTCAGTATGACCTGCAAGTTAGAGGATCGTCTAGACATCCAGGTGTATCTATTGAATTCGAGATGAACACCATAAAACGTCCAGCGATCATAGGAGAGAACGGATATGTTGAGATAGGCGAAAGTGGGAACTCCTGGTACTATTCCCTTACCAGAATGAAGGTTAGAGGCACGCTTAGCCTGGATGGGAGTTTGGAAGCAGTAAGTGGAATAGGCTGGATGGATCATCAATGGGGACCCTTTTTTCTTACTCCTCGGTCAGATCAAATTAATTCCTACGAGTGGTTTGGCATTCAGTTAGATGACGGTGAGGACATCATGGTGAACGAGATCTTCAGATACGACAAAGTTCCCAAGGATGGCAGTCATGGTGGCGTGTTCTGGTTTCCCCGGGATGGGGCTCCAGGGAAAACGTTGGATTACACCTTGGAGCGCCTTGAGTTCTGGCAGGATCCATGGACAAATAACTACTATTCGTGCAAGTGGCGTTTGATTATTCCTGATTGCGGCCTTAATCTAGTTATTACTTCTCGTCTGAAGAATCAGATGCTCGATTTCATTTTCCCATTCTGGGAAGGTAGGTGTTCGGTTACTGGAACCCAAACCATAAATGGAGTGGAACGAACCGTCCGAGGACTTGCGGTTGCCGAACTAACCCATTCCTTTGATTTGGATTAAAGAGGGTGGTCTCGTCGCCTCGGCCTAAAAAACTATCATGCCTAGCATTTACGCTCATGGTTCCATCGAAATTAACAGCAGAAGAGGAACCCTCGGTGAAGGATGATGTGTCTGGACAGCGGACGCTGTACCAATCATCCGACTGAAATATGCGGCGGGAACGGGACCCTCCCAGAATGCTCCCTTGATTTATTACTGAGAGCGAGGGAGGTAAGAAAAGTTCTAACGGCGTTCTGCCCCGGACCAGAGTTCGCAGACGCTATCTTCTGCCAGATAAGGGTACCAAGAGACTATTGATTTCCAGAAATCTACCCAAAGGGTCTGACAATCTGCAGACGAACCAAAAGGAAACAAAGGACAAGGTGTGCAATGGATGCGCTCCTTAGACTCCATGGCTCCCCTTAGAAACCCAGGTTAGCTCCCACCACAAATATGAGAATGTTCGATAACAGGGGCTTCTTTTCCAAAATGACCGTCACGTTGCACATCCTTTGAGAAAAACTACATTGTCCAGGGCACCTATCTTGCGCGAAACATGGGATCTTCTCACTCATTCTTCCTTCGCTCACTAGCCGTCGAGCGTTCATGGGGGCAGCTACATTCTTGATTCGAGCCATGCCTTCTTTGAGGTCATGCACTATTTTATTCTTGCCCACAGCCATAATTACCTGCCTTGGCCCAAAGATCATTCCCGCCACGCGGTTACCCACACCGTCAACACTAATCACTCTTCCGTCCCATGTTACAGCGTTGGCGCTACAGAGCAGCACATCTGCAAGAAGCGCTTCTCGTCTCTTCTTGATGGTGTCGTCACGAGAGATGTTAGGTAGATACGGATCTATCACGATGCAACGCTTCCGAGACAATTCGGCAAACACTCCCAGCTCAACCATTGTTGTGGAACCACACCGTCCCACTTTCGAACCACCCGGAATCAAGTCCGCTATCCTCTTCCTTGCTTCTGTTTTGTCTGAAGCATACTCTGCTTCAAATCCATTCTGTCTTAGTGCTTCTACGACGTTGAGGCACCTGGTTTTCCAAAATTCATGTTCTATTTCTCCCCCTCTAACACTGGAAGTATTCATCATTCTTCCTCCTCCCTCCACTTTCTTCCCAAGACCGCCAGGATTCCTTTTCAGACACAGTGACTGTTCTCACCCAACAAGTTTCTAAGCGCGAATGGGCCAAGAGTTGGTCCCACCCTTACTACCGTAGCCATTGAGAGACGGTCTGTCAATATGTCAATGGGAGCTCTCTGGGCGTCGTTGCGCTGTTCCGACGGCCGCTCTCATGCATCACTGGTGGGAAGCCGACAACATATATTTTCTGAGAGAGAATTGTCCCGGGATCGATATCTTCTTTTGCCAGAGCTTTCTCACACGTCACCGAATGTCCGTACTTGTTCTTTCTCATTGCTTCTGTTAGCATAGCGAGAGATGAATAGAAGACATCGATTTTCTTACGCATGGATTTTTTTAGCACTCTCTTTTGTCGCACTGTCCTTAGGTGCTCTAGCTCGTAATTCATTTTCCGTTTTCTATGTAGAGATTTTGGATGAATTTGGATGGAGTAGAGCCAGTACTGCGGGAATTTTCTCTGTTAACGTAATTGCTTTCGCAATGGCTGCTCCTCTTGCTGGATTCCTGGTGGACAGGTTTGGACCCAGAAAGGTCCTTCTGGTAGGTGGGACCACCTTGACATTGGCTATGGTGCTTTGCAGCAGAGTAGATACCGTATATCATCTTTATGTTTTATTTGGCATAGTAGGAGGTATTGGCGCCAGCCTAACAGGGTATCCCGCTACTGCCCCGGTGCTAGCTCAGTGGTTCGTACGAAAACGGGGATTGGCTTACGGAATCCTTTCTTCAGGATGGGGAGCGTCCTTACTTATGCTGCCGCTCGTGCAATACTCCGTCACCATGTTTGGCTGGCGTATATCCTTCGTTTTGGTTGGTGTCACCGTAGGAGCTATTTTGCTTCCGTTGGTCGCTCTTTTTGCCTATCACAGGTCCCAAGACACGGGTCTTTTCTCGAATGACATTCATCCTGCAGCAAAGACGGAACCGTGTGTTGATGAAGTACGGAGCACAGTAAGAGGAAACAGAGGCTGGGAGAGTACAACTTGGAGTCTGAGAAAGGCCGCCAAGACCTATCAGTTTTGGCTTCTCTTTCTTACCTCGTTATGCATTGCGGGACTTGTCCAAAACCTTGTACTGGTTCATCAGATTGCCCTCATAAGAGACGCCGGATTCAACCGTAGTTTCGCTGTCTCAGTAGTCGCTCTCTACGGAGGAATGAGAGTTCTTGGAAACCTGAGCAGTACTATCTCGGACAGAATTGGCAGAGAAAAGACACTCACTCTGGGGTGTTTTCTCTCAATCATTGGTCTTTTCTTGCTCATGTCAATCGAAAGGAGGTCCCACAACCTGATACCCTACCTGTATGCAGTGTTTTTTGGTCTGGGAATGGGAATGAGCACACCTGTCCTGGGCGCGTCAACAGCTGACTTTTTTCAGAGTAGGCGTTTTGGTCCTATCAGCGGATTTATGGTCCTCGGCTTCGGATTGGGAGGTATTACGGGTCCCTGGCTTGGAGGATTCATCTTTGACGTCACCGGAACTTACTCTGGAGCCATCACCACTGCTATCGTAGCGATCTCTGTTGCTTGTGGTCTGCTCTGGATTGCGGCTCCCAGAAAAGCGAAAAAGCTCAGGCGAGAGGACAGCATCCTGTAGCTCTGGTATTCGCTAGAGCATGGGTTAAGAGTGTGGAGCCTATTTTGGGAAGAGCATATTTTGTCTAAAGTTATGACCTGATCAGGAGTGACTATCACCATGGGATACACAGATGGTTTCTGGGGCTGAACCTGAATTTAGTATCTCAGTCGGCGTAGGCTATCTCAAACACACGGTATTTTTCCATAACTTCTCCCGCAACGAGCATTATTGGTGTAGACATCATCATTTTCAAAAAATGGTCGGGCCGAAATCTTGCTGGAGTGATCATCCAGGCAAACTATGCAATAGATAAGCTTTTTCCCTAAGTAAGAAGAACCAGCTTTTGGAAGATCAGCTATCCAACCGAACAAGTTCTGCTATCTTCTCGATCTCAAATCTCTTCGCTGGTGTGAATCTGACTGCTGTGGGTTTGTAGTGAGGTAGCTCAAGGAGAATATTTCCAACTGTTGCTCTATTGAGCTTTGTCAATATTTCCTTTCCTTTAAGCTCTCTTTCAGCAACATAGGCTATATCGGGATTGGTGAAATAGAATACGTTTTCTTGATTTCCTTTACCATATCCCTTGCTACTCTTTCTACCTTGGTCCAACGCTGTCCACTTCTGGTGTGAATCAAAGAGGTTATGCACTAATCTGGGTAGCATATTTACTCAGTAAGTTCTGTATGTGTCTATCAGACCCCCCGGTTCAGTTCTGCAGCCATCTGAATTTTCATTATTTTGTTCCTGATGACGAGACCCGCAGCTTTGGACCTACGAAGAACTTGCTCACCGTAGAGAGATTTATCTTTCCCAATTATCCGTTTCGTTTCCACCTCCTGAAATAGATTTTTTCAACACTCGACCTTAGGGTAAGATAAACGGAACTATAAGCCTTTACGCAACATGAGCTGGTGAGCTTGACAAATTCTTCAAGAGATGACATGATGACATGATGACATGATGACATGATGACATGAGGTGCATGACGTTTTAGGCTCCTGGTAGTACCATCTGACGTCATGAACCTCACCCGGCTCTGGAGTCGTCTAGATGCTCGTCCGCCGAACCAACCGGACTAGGTTCGCATGTCTTAGACTTCGGAGTCCGCGACCGGCATAGCACCCTACACTGAGAAGAACAGGGGTGGACTTCGACAAACCTATACAAGGAGGTTCATAATGAACAAGAATAGTGTGGGCTGGAAGGGAGTTTTTTGCCCCATTATCACGCCGTTTAACAAGGACGGTAGCCTGGACGAGAAAGCCCTTCGAGAGAACATCCGTCTTCTCATAAATGATGGAGTGGATGGAATAATTCCGGTGGGATGTACCGGTGAACCATGGGCCTTGTCCAAAGAAGAGAAACAAAGAGTCTTTCAACTATCTATGAATGAAACCGCTGGAAAGATTACCGTCATCGGAGGAACAAGCGCAATTGGCACTAGGGAAGTAATTGAGCTGACTCAATATGCACAAGAGCTAGGCATGGACGGAGTGATGATACATCCGCCTTCTTTCATCATGCCCAGCCGCAAGGAAGTTATCTCCCAATACAGGGCAATATCTGATGCGGCAGACATTCCCATTATGTTGTACAACCTACCCCACAGAGTAAACTCGAACTTGTCTCCCGAGATTGTTGATGAAGCCGCGAACCTGAAGACGGTGGTTTCTATCAAAGAGAGTTCGAAGAATATGCCCCAGATCATTGAGACCCTAAGGCTTACACACGATAGACTCTCCCTCTTTGTGGGCCATGAAAACCTAGTGCTTCCTTGCGTGGTCGTCGGAGCGGCGGGAGTGGTAGCCCCGGCAGTACAAATTGTGGGGAAAATGATAGTGGACCTTTGTAGTTTCTCCCAGAAGGGGGACATCAAAACAGCACAGAATCTACAATATAAGGTCTCCCTTCTGTATAAGAAACTCTTTGGCATGGAGGAGGCATATCCGTCCTCCATAAAGGAAATGATGAATCTCTTGGGTAGACCGGGAGGTTACCCAAGGCTGCCGATTCTTCCTATGCAGCCAGCGGAGAAAGAAGAACTCAAGAACCTACTGAAAGAATTAGGACTCTTGTAGCTGACAAGTTCTATACGCTCTTTCAAGAATTGACTTGTCTTGCTGGTCACAAATTCAGTGATCGAACTTGGCGAGAAGTCGTGGTGCCAGTCTTGGGTCGACAGAGCCTGACTAGAACCGGCCAAAACGGGTATACCTGTTTTGGTGTTCGGATACTGACGCGAGCAAGGCTGAATCACTTGGTCGCTATGACGCAATAGTTGGGGCGTGCTAGATTTTTACAATAAGCGTATCTCCATTTTCACGACATGCGACCGGAAAGGAACGAGTCAGACAGATATGAACCCCAGGGAAGTAGTTATCTCAGCGATCCGTAGAGAGGAGCCTGAAAGGGTACCCAAACACTGCAGATTCACCCCCAGTAGTCTTGATACGTTTCGGAGAATGACGGGGGCTGATAATCCTGAAGAATATTTCGACTACGAGGTCAGAGCGCTGACCTTCGGGCCGACACTCATCAACACGGATTTCACCCCCTACCACAAGAAGAATCTTCAAGACCCAAATGTCAGGATTGACGAGTGGGGAGTGGGATGGGTTCGCGGTTCGATGTACCATTTTGAAGACATGTTGCATCCCCTATTAAGTATCAGAACAGTGGAAGAAATAGAACGGTATCCTTTTCCGGACGTGACGGCTCACTATCGTAGAGAAGGCCTGCAGGCTGCTGTTGACCATTACCATCAGCGCGGATACGCCGCGAGCATAGAGCTTCCCGGCATAGGCAGCACTATTTTTGAGACTGCATGGAAAATGCGTGGTTTCGAGGATTTCCTGACTGATATGGTCCAGAATCCAGAACTGACAGCTGCTCTACTGGACAGAATTACTGAAATGGCGGTGGATAATGCCGCATTCGTTGGTGAGTGTGGAGCTGACATACTGAGTACGAGTGACGATATTGGTACTCAGCGAGGGATGTTGGTGAGTCCTGAGCTCTATCGGAAATGGCTGAAGCCTCGCATGGCTGAGGTTGCGAGAGCTGCGAAAGAGGTTAATCCGGATATTATCATCCTCTACCACACCTGCGGAGATGTTTATCCCATCATTGGCGACCTAGTTGAAGTTGGTGTAGACGTACTCGAACCTGTACAGCCAGAATGCATGGATCCTGAGTTGGTGAAAGAAGAATACGGTGATCGCTTAGCGTTTTGGGGCACAATTGGCACCCAGAACACGATGCCTTTTTGTAGTCCCTCCGAGGTGAGAGACGTCGTCCGTCGGAGAATTGCTACCGTAGGAAAAGGTGGAGGGCTCGTGATTTCACCCAGCCAGCGCATTGAACCAGAGGTTCCGTGGGAAAACATAGCAGCATTCTTTGACGCAGTGGAAGAATATGGTAGGTACCGCTAGGTAGAGGGAGAAAGATAATTCTCTGGCGTTCTGTTCATTCAAAAACAGAATTCATCTCCTGGTTCCCCTTGCGGTTGAGGCGAGGGGATCTGTTGTTGCATCTTCTAAGTCAAACAATGGATAAGGGCTTGGGAGCCTTGTCTCTTAATCCTGAGAGGCAATGCTTTACATCGAAACTCTTTTGCGGAGATAAGAGAAAGTCAGCAATGTATGATCTAACCATGTGGGGCCAAAATGGATATTGAGGAGATAAAGCCGATAAAGAGTGCAAAGATTTCAGAACAAGTGGCGGGACAATTGAAAGATCTCATCTTGGAAGGAAGGATCAAACCCGGCCAGAAGGTCCCTTCTGAAGAGTCGCTGGCACAGCATTTTGGCGTTGGACGTCGCTCAGTAAGAGAGGGCCTTCAATCTCTTGCTGTTATGGGTTTAGTTACTATTCGTCAGGGGGAAGGCACATTTGTGACGGGAGTAGATTTGGACAGTTATATGCTCACCATGGCAGAGGTTCTGGGGAGGCGATTCGCCGGAGAAAGAAACGCTATTTTCCAATTGGTGGAAGTCAGATATTTCTTGGAGGTACAGGTTGGGGTCGCGGCTGCAAAGAGAGCTGAAGAGTCAGATCTAAGGAGAATGGAACAATGCTTACGCCTTCAAGAAGAAGCCCTTGACAAGCAAGACATTGAAGCTTTCAATCGGGAGGACGTGGAATTTCACCAAGCAATGGTGGATGCCGCAAAGAATGAAATCCTAGCGATCCTATACAAGACACTCACCAATCTGATGTTTGAGAGCCTAGTAAAAACGAATTTGGCTCGCGGAGTAACTAAACGACCTCTAATACAGCATAGGGATATACTTTCTGCAATCAGACAAAAATCTGACAAGAGGATACGGGAAACGATATCACATCACCTCGAGGAAGTAAGGAGGAATTTTCGAGCGGTATTTGGAAAGAATGCCTGAAGGGAGGATAATCCGGTTTGTTAGCAGACCATCCACTTCTTGAATTGCCACGTATCTCGGTTACTCTCTCAAAAGATCTCTTCTTGAATCTCAGTGTCAACGCATGCCAGGAAAAGAGGACTCATGTCTGAGTAGAGCCCAGGTTCGCTCTTGTAAAAAAATCGTGTCGAGGAAGAATTCAATAAATCTGGAGAAGGGAGGTAGCTCACGTGAAAAGGAACTTGAGGAAACTGCTGGAAAAAGGGGAACTGCTGTGCGGTATGGTGATCAACTCTGGAAGTCCCAATTTGGTGGAAATCTTGGGATATTCGGGCTTTGACTTTGTCTTTATTGACACAGAACACAGTTCATTAGGAGTAGATCGTGACTTGGAAAACATGCTTAGGGCCGCTGAAGTCTCTGGCCTAATGCCCATAGTGAGGGTGAAGGGAAATGATGAGAACCTAATCAGGAACGTATTGGAAATGGGTGCACAAGGTGTAGTTGTCCCAAGAATAGAGACTAGAGAGGAGATGGAAAGGGCTATCGCAGCCTGCAAATTCCCGACCGAGGGATGCAGGGGCGCATCAGCAGATGTGAGGGCGAACACCTATGGGGTAGGGGATTCAGACTTCCCGACATATGTTAAGAAATCCAACGAGACTGCGCTGGTTATCCCAGTGGTAGAGCGCCCCGCTTTCTTTGAGAATATCGAGGAAATAATGGACCTAGACGAGCTCAAAGTTGTCGATTTCGGCCCATGTGACTATGCATTGTCAATTGGGCTTCCTATATCCTCCAACTTCTTTGACTATCCCGAGTTAAGAGAAGCTTTTGACAAGCTTACTTCCACAGCCAAACGAAAAGGAAAGTTCTTGATGGGGTCTCCCAGACCCCTGACTCTAGAAAAGGCTCGAGAAATCGTAGAAGAGAGACAATACCGGATGCTCGTTTTCAGAAGCGACATGGTTCATTTTGGCTCCGCATGTAAGCGGATCAAGGAGGACATTTTCGACAAATTGAAGTAATCTTGGGCCAAACTGCACATACTGCTTGTTCGGTTCAAGCTAATCCTCGGGTATAGGGGCGAATTCATGAGTTTCGCCCCCGAGTCTTCCCAATACCGAGTCGGAAAACGCGACTCACCCCGGGTCATAGCAATAGGGAAAAGGTAGCAGGGTATTCAGGATTCTCTGCTGCCAGAAATGCGAACAAGTCGCGGAAGGAGGTGAGAAATAGGCTGAGTGCCCCGACCTTAGGCGAATGAGGGATTTGAGTTGGTTAGAACGTCTAGGAGTAGAGAGTATATTGTAGTCTACAAAGGAGAAAGACATTGCGAAAGAAAGTTTTAGCTCGTATGCGTTTGTGGATAGTACTAACACTGGTGGGGCTCGGAAGCCTGGGTGGCATGGCAGTTGCTGCCGGGCCAACCATCAATGTGTGGATTTTCAAGAGCACGCTTCCGGAAATGGACAAATACCTTGTAGAGACGTTTGAGGCGTGGGGAGATGAAACAGGGATCGATGTCGAGGTCACGGGGGTACCGAATCTTGATATGCTTCAGAAACTCCTTCCGACAATTGAAGCTGGTACACCTCCGGATGTGGTTACTATGTTCGGCCTGGATACACTGCGGTTCACCGATCAGCTGCTGGACGTCACGGACCTGTACGACGAGATTGGTGAGTCTTGGCAGGGATGGATTTCCTTGGCGGATAGCTTGTTAGTCGAGGACAGATCCTATGGTATTCCCTTCATGGTTGAGATGGAGCTTGTTTACTGCAGATCGGACAGATTGAAGGAGGCAGGATTGGCTTATCCCACCACTTGGGAGGAGTTCCGCGAAGCTGCCTTGAAGACCAATGATCCAAAGCGTGGAATATATGGGTTCGGTCAGCCATTGGGCGGACGTACCACTGATGCGGAGAAAGCTTTCAGAATGATTCTCTGGGGGTTTGGAGGAAGTATTGCTGACGAAGATGGGAAAACTGTTGTGTTCGACTCCCCGGAAACAGTGGAAGCGACCCGATTTTACACTGACATGTATCTGGTGGATAAGAGCATACCCCCGGGAGCAACCGCGTGGGGTGGGTCCGACAACAACATAATGTATGAGACGGGACGCTCCAACTTCTGCATCAATACTGGCAGCATATGGGCATCCATTCAGAAAAAGGATCCTATACTGGTGCAGAACACTATGCTTCTTCCCACTCCATCTGGACCGTACGGCAGCAGAACCTTTGCTCAGTTGGATTCATTCGTGATCTTCAAAGCGTCACAGAATCCAGAACTTGCTAAAGATATGCTTCGCTATATGTACGATGCAGATCGATACAACGGGTTTATCAGAACAACCGGCGGCGCTTATCCCCCACCTCTACAGAATGCCCTGCATCAGAGTATGTGGCGTGGATATCCAGGCAGAGTGTTTGTGGAAAACGCTTTGACTGGTGGTTATCCCGGCTATCCTGGGCCAAGTACAGTTGCCGCAGGTAGAGTAATAAGCGACCTCATAATAAGCGATATGCTTGGGAAGATCGCGGTCGAAGGGATAAGTGTAGAAGACGCGGTCAAGTGGGCAGACAGCAGAATGGAAGAGGTCTATGCTGAGTACTACGAGTAGAGAATAAGTCCTATGTTTCGTCGGGAGATTCATGAATGAGCAGGCTGGCCCCCAAAAAGAGATCAGGAATAGCAAGAACGTACCTAGGTAGAGACTACAGGATTGCCTATCCTTTTGTAGCACCGTTGCTCCTTCTCGTAGGCACAATCATTGCTATTCCCTTCGGGTGGTGTGTCTGGCTTTCTTTAAACCAAAAAGCAATAGGCCAGCCTGCTCAGTTTGTGGGCCTTTTTAATTTCCTGTGGCTACTCAAAAACGAGAGGTTTATCCGGACAGTCCAGAATAGCTTCATATTTACCTTGACGGGCGTTGCAGCAAAACTGGGGATAGGAATGCTGCTCGCTGTGATTTTGAACCGACCCATAGCTGGTAGAAACGTCTGGCGGGGAATTCTCCTCATACCGTGGGTAGTCCCAACCATAGTGACCGTCATATCTTTCCGCTGGATATTTCACGACTTTGCCGGGGTACTCAACCATATTCTTGTTTCTGTAGGTATTCTGGACACGCCCATGCCTTGGTTGGGGCTACCGGGATGGGCTCTGTTTGTGTGTATAGTTACTAACGTCTGGAGAGACTATCCTTTTTTTGCAATCATGCTTCTTGCGGGTATGCAGGCCATCCCGGGGGAGCTATACGAGGCGGCCACAACAGACGGAGCCTCACCCCTACAGCGATTCTGGCATGTAACGGTACCCATGTTAATTCCAGTGATAATGGTGGCGGTCCTAATCAATCTCATAATGACTTTTGGTGATTTCACTATTGTGCACGTCTTGACGGCAGGTGGACCCTATGGGACCACTGAAGTATTCGCTACTTTCTCGTATAGGCTGGCCTTCATGAGGGGGGACATAGGCAAAGGTGTCGCGGTAGCAGTAATCCAGTTCCCATTATTGATCCTATTGATTTTGACAATTGGTCGCCGAATCATGAAAACGGCCTGACGTTGTTACCGTCTGTACAGTTGGACCACCAGGAAATTGGTTCTTCCAGGAGGTGAGGAAAATGAAAAACTGGCAAAAGCAAATTCCGGTCTATGCACTACTCTTGTTCTTCGTGGTCGTAGCGTTATTCCCCTTCTATTGGATGACCATCACCTCTTTCAAAACATTTCAAGAGATGTACGGCCTGACCACTACTTTTTGGCCAAAGACCTTCACCCTGGAGCACTACAGGGTTCTTCTTGGCGACTCTCAACTACTGAAAACCTACCAGAACAGCCTGGTGGTTACTCTTGCGGCGGTGGCCATTGGTCTTGCGATTTCCTCGATTGCAGCATACGCGCTGGTGAGACTGGATTTTCGAGGAAAGACCATCATAGGCAGCCTAGTGCTTTTTGTATACCTGATTACCCCCGCTATCCTGGTTATCCCTCTGTATCAGTTATTGGTGAATCTACGTCTGGATAATACCCTCTGGGCACTGATTGTGTCTTTCCCTACAAGGACTGTACCGTTCTGCACTTGGCTACTAATGGGGTATTTCAAGAATATCCCCAAGGAGATTGAGGAATCGGCCATGATAGATGGATGCGGAAGACTGAAAGCCTTTTTCAAAATAGTGATACCGGTCTGTACCCCTGCCTTTGCTGCTGCGGCCATTTTCATTTTCATAATGTCCTGGCAGATGTTTCTGTATCCGTTGGTTTTTGTAACCACTGAAAGTAAAATGCTTCTACCAGTCTATATAAAATCGTTGATACTGGGGGATGTGATGAAATGGGGACAGTTGATGGCAGCGGCCGTGATTGTCACCGCTCCAGTGATAGTGCTCTTCGTGTTCGTACAGAGATGGATAGTGGGTGGACTGGCTTCAGGAGCTGTGAAAGGATGAGGAAGATGGCAAATCCGGATGTGTTTTACCTACTGTCCGTGCCAACACTTGCGGCACAGGCAGGCAATGCCTGGACGATATCAAGGAGGGCAGCATGCAGATAGACTCGATTCAAGTTTTCTCCAGCCGGAAACTCAAGGATCTGTGTGTACGGATTCTTACCAAGGTGGATGTTCCTCCTGAGGAGGCTGAGCTCTTTGCGAATATACTCATAAACGCAAACTTGAGAGGAGTGGACTCGCATGGGGTAACTCGCCTGCCCGTGTACGTTCAGAGACTCAAGGCTGGAGGCATCGTGACTCCCACCAAAATCATGATCTCCAAAGACTCGGGCCCATTATCGATGATAAAGGGGAACCATGGGATTCCTCACGTCGTAGCAACGAGAGCGATGGAACACACCGTACAGAAGACCAGAAAATTTGGCGTGGGCATAACTACCGTGAGGGATGTGGGCTCTCTTGGAGCACTTGCTGACTATTCCATGATAGCCCTAGAATCGAATTTTGTTGGTGTGGTGCTCCAGAATGATTTCCCGTCGGGAATCGCTCCCTTCGGCGGGAGAGTACCCATGATGGGGACAAATCCTATGTCTGTGAGTGTCCCGGCGGGTCGAGAGTTACCCATTGTGCTGGATATGGCAACCAGTGTTGCTGCCAGAGGAAAAATACTTCTGGCTGCCAAGGAAAATAGGTCCATTCCAGAAGGATGGGCCTTGGATGAGAAAGGATATCCTACAACGGATCCCCACAAGGCTCTAGAAGGATCGGTTCTTCCTTTTGGAGGGGCAAAGGGATTTGCATTCGCGCTGATTATCGATATCCTGGCTGGGATAGTCGCAGGAGCGTCCGTCGGTCTCTACATGGAGTCACTGTACGGAGATCCTGCTGCTCGTCAAGATCTTGGATATTTCATGTGGTGTATGGATGTCAGTCGTTTCGTGTCCGTTGAAGAGTACAAGGAAAAGGTGGATGACCTGATCGTCAAGATCAAGAACTCTCCAAAGGGTCCCGGGGTTGATGAGATATTTCTCCCCGGAGAGATTGAGTTGCGAACCAGGGAGAGGAGGCTGAAGGGGGGGGTACCCTTGAGCAAAGAAGTGGTAAAAGATCTTACTTGTTTGGCTAAGGAGATGGGAGCAGAATTCCCTGCCCCCGCATCCTCTGAATAGAAGAGTGCAGAGTGTCCGCTCTCTTCGCCGTGCACTCGGGCTCTGCGAAACATGCTTTCGTACATCTTGAAACCGAAGGTAGGAGCGTAGGGTTGTTCGGGTGTCATCGCCAGTCCTTTCACTGCACAGAGATAGTAGCCCTACTAGCAGACTTAAGTTTCTTGCTCGCTAGCCACATTGGGTGTCCTCAGGATCGATAAGGGTGTACCCGCGGCAGGAAGAAGATTCTCGGCTCTGACCAAAAAAGGGCCGCCTCGTAAGGTGGTCCTCTTGGAATGGGAAGCCCACTACAGAATAACCGGAGGGAACCGCGATGAGAAAGAAGGTCTTGCTGATCCATCCCACCATTCACGAGATAGGGCTGCGCCGTTTGGAACGAGAGGTCGATATTGTCCTGGCTCCCAACGGGGAGAAAGAGACGATAAGAGAGTACATAGCCGAAGCCGATGGGATGATCAATAGAACGCACGAAATTACAGAGGAGATAATCGCAGGAGCCAGCAAGTTGAAAGTAATCGGCCAACATGGAACGGGTACTGACTACATTGACGTCGAAGCAGCATCAAAAAGGGGGATTGCCGTAGTCAATGCCCCGCGGGCGAACTATCTTTCAGTTGCAGAGTACACGATTATGGTTATCTTGGCGCTCTCGTACAAGTTACTTGTTGCCGATCGCTACCTGCGTGCCGGGAAATGGACGATGCGAAACCGCTTGGATGCACACGAACTACAGGGGAGAAAGGCTGGAATTGTGGGACTTGGCAGAATAGGAAGAGAGGTAGCTCGGAAATGCATTCTGGCCTTTGGTATCGAGGTTTGTGGGTTTGATCCATATGTTTCAGAAGACCAACTCATGGGGCTAGATATTACGCTATGTAACAACCTAGAGGAACTCCTCAGCAAATCCGACTTTGTCTCGATACATGTTCCTCTAACCCAACGGACCCGGGGACTAATTGGAAAAAAAGAGATAAGTCAAATGAAGCGGACCGCATATCTAATCAATGCCTCACGGGGCGGTGTAATTGATGAAGAAGCGCTTATCGAGATGCTTCAGTCGGACAAGATAGCGGGGGCTGCGCTCGATGTCTTCGAAAAAGAACCTCCAGATCAAGATAACCCTCTTCTGAAGACCACCAATACCATACTCACGCCTCATTCAGCCTCGCGCACGGAGGAGGCAAAAATAAGAATGGCTCTCCAGGTTGTAGAGGAGGTACTGAAGGTCCTACGGGGGGAGCAGCCGACCCACATAGCAAATCCCGAGGTCTTGGCCCGGTCCTGAGTTTTTCGTCTGTCACAAACGGGAATCAGGAACAGTTTGAACGGAGCTTGCGGCGTCTAAGGACTCGAAAAGAGTGAAAGGACACAAGATGAAGCAGGAGAATATGAGGGAAACAACGGACTTGGAGAAAATGGTCCTGCAAGGAAGGCCCTTATCTAGCGTGACTATCATAGATGCTCACTGCCATTTTGGTAGGTGGATGGGAACTTACACGTCCCCCGATGTCGATGCGGCCAGCCTGGTGAGTTACATGGACAGGTTTGGAGTGGACAAGTGTTGCTTCAGCAGTGTCCTCGCAATAGGTCCGGATTTCGCATTGGGGAACGAAGAAGTGGCTGGAGCGGTGCGGCAATTTCCTGACAGGATATATGGTCTCATAACCTTCAATCCGCACTATCCAAAAGAAATGAAGCAGCAGCTGAGACAGTATGCTCAAGCCGGATTTGTCGGCATAAAGCTACATCCAGTCTTGCACAACTATCCGGCCGACGGTGAAAACTATGAACTGGCATGGCAGTTCGCCAGGGACAACGATCTGTTCATTCTTACACACTCCTGGCTAGGCGCAGATCCTCCGACAGGCACGGATCCTCTCGGGGCACGCCCGTCCGGGAGAAGTTCACCTGAGCTTTTCTTGAAATTCCTAGATGAGTATCCAGGTGTCCCTCTCATACTTGCTCACGCAGGTGGAACTTACGCCGGAGCAAGGCAGGCGGCCAGGATGGCATCGGAGTACAAGAATGTCTACATTGATTGCGCCGGCTTCAGACACTCCCTTACTTGGATGCGTGAGCTAGTTGATCTAGCGGGAGAGATGAATATCATTTACGGCAGCGACTTCCCATTGTATGATTTCGGGACGTGCCTGGGACGAGTGTGCCTAAGCAGCATTTCTGAAGGGGCAAAAGAAAGTATTCTGGGGCTCAATTTGCCTAGAATCGCCAAACTGCCATAAGACTGATAGGCAAAGCAGCAATGCGAAAAGGAGGTATTTTTGTGACAAATAGTCTGAGGTTCTTTGATGTTAATTGTATGATCGGGAATTGGTATTGGAAACTCGAGTTTTCATGTACCAAAAGCCTACGAGAGCACATGAGTCGCTACAAGATAGACAAAGCCATTGTTTTTCACTCGCTTTCCTGGCAGTATCATCCTTCCGCTGGCAACAAGAAACTCATCGAGGAAGTCTCCGGGAATGCAGTGCTCTACCCAGCACTGGTACTTCTTCCCTTCGCGACCGACGAAACACCTATTGAGACAGTGACGAAGGATATCGAGGACTCTGGGGCGAAGATGGTGCGTGTTTTCCCCAGAGATCACAATTTCAGGCTTAGTGACTGGAACTGCCAGGACCTCTTGAATTTCTTGGAGGGCATTCGGATGCCCCTTGCAGTCGATTTCGACCAAACCACCCCTGAGGATTTGCTCGAGATCTGCAAAAACCACAGTGCCCTACCCATCGTCTTAACCAATGTGAGTCGAACCGCTTCAAGAATCATATATTCTCTTTTCAGTAGGGCCAATAATCTTTCCATGGAAATATCCAATTACTTTATTTACGGAGGAATAGAAGATATCGTTAGGAAATTTGGACCTGAGCGTCTTCTTTTTGGTACGCAAATGCCATTTTTCGATCCCGGATCAGCTGTGGGAAGCGTAATATACGCCGGGATAAGTACCGAAGCAAAAGAACGGATTGCATTTCGAAACCTGGATAATCTTGTGTCCGGCGTCAACCTCCCGGGTAGATAAACTGATGAAGCGTACTGCGCAACAGAAGGGATGACCACACACCCGCATACCAAGCCACGGGAAACGTTTCCCCCCTGGACAACTCACCCCACAAGTAGTAGCCGTATTCTGAAGGTGGGTTTTTGGTCCGCGGGGTACATCCTCTGATTGGGGTACAGGAAGTAGACCCAAAATGACATCCAGAGAGCGTTTGATTGCTGCTATTCGCCACCAAGAGGTTGATCACATACCTCTCTATTTCAAGGTGTATGATTTTGAGCCTCCTCATGTTGCAGTTCGTCAAGACCCGTACAAGAGAGCGGAGCGATGGCTGTCTATGGGAATCGACGACATCCTAATTGTTCCCTCACCCCTCATCGCGAAGAAAGAATTCTGGGGCCAGGGGGATCCCGCTGAATTCAGCAAGAATGTAGGAACAAGAACGTCAGTGGTTCACGAAAAGAGTGAAGAATATCCTCTAATTGTGAAGGAGTATTACACACCCGGGGGAACACTGCGGCATGTAGTGCGCAAAACCAATGATTGGGATTCCAACGAAAACATACCTTATGATCACGGGGGAGATGATCTGCTGGTGTTCGACGACTTTAATGTTTCACGTTCAAAGAAGTTTCTGGTTCAAAACGAGGACGATCTCAGAAAGCTCAAGTATCTTTTTCGGCCACTCTCTGGAACAGCTCTCAGTGACTATAGAGTACTTGTAAATTCGATGAAGAAAAAATCTCGCGGACTTGGCCTCCTTGATGCAGCCTGTGCTTCCGTGGGGACAGACGCTGTTATTTGGCTATGCGGGGTCGAAAATGCCATACTCATGGCTCATGACAAACCTGATATGTTTCAAGAGCTCCTTGAGGTTATTCACCAGAGGGACAAGCTCGCAACTGAGATATGCCTCGAATGCGGAGTTGACATGATTATTCGAAGAGGCTGGTATGAGGGATGCGATTTCTGGTCACCTGCGAATTATAGACAATACTTTCTTCCCAAGGCCAAGGAAATCGGAGACCTGGTTCACCAGGCTGGCAAACTTTACGGTTACCTCCTTACCAGTGGCATAATGCCTATCTTACCCGATTTGCTGGAGATTGGCCATGACGTTCACTTCTACGTCGACGATGTCCAGGGGGGAGCCGACCTGGCGAAAGTTAAACGATCCTTCAAGAACAAGATTGCCATATTGGGAGGCATAAATGGGACAGTCATGTTGGAAAGTGCATCTCCCGACGTGATCAAAGAGTCTGTCTACCGCGCCGTTGACATATTGGGCAAAGACGGTGGATTCATTCTTTCACCGACAGGCTCACTCTACTCGCATACCCCGTGGGAAAGTGTCCGGGCGGTCATAGACGCGTGGAATATGGTCAAGGATCGACCTTCGTGATGATTAGGGTGCCGAAATGCCCGTCTATCCAATTGGATCTTCCGTATACATGAAGGTGGCCGGGGACAGAAATGGCGTCCAAAACTTGAAGACGAAGCCTACGTTGTTCATCAACATCTGCGGAATCTGGAAGAAAGGAGAGACAAGGTGGAAAAAATCGTAAGAGTTAACATGACCAACATGGAGATATCGGAATCTCGTGTTCCCTTGAAATATCAAATGCTAGGGGGAAGAGGGTTGACCTCTAGAATCACCCTGGACGAGGTGGATCCAACGTGTAGCCCCCTAGGCGCCAGGAATAAAATAGTCTTTGCGCCAGGACTGCTCGGAGCAACTCTGGCTCCTTGCTCTGGTCGGTTGTCGGTTGGAGGAAAGAGTCCCTTGACTGGCGGCATCAAAGAAGCTAACGCCGGAGGAACGGCGGGACGACTGTTGGCAAAACTGGGGATCAAGGCGTTGATCATTGAAGGAAAACCCGGCGGGGAAGAATGGTATATTCTGGAACTCAGTGTGGACGCCATCAGAATAGTGCCGACTGATGGAGTGAGCGGTCTCGGCAATTATGATTTTGTCAAGAAGATACAAGACTCCCATGCCAACAAGATATCAACTATTTCCATTGGCCAGGCAGGAGAAATGCTTATGTCAGGAGCCTCCATAGCTATTAGTGACACGGACAACAGGCCCTCTCGTCATGCAGCCCGGGGGGGGTTAGGCGCTGTCCTGGGATCCAAGAGAATAAAGGCAATCGTAATAGACGAGGCAAGCCTGGCTGCAAGCCCATCCTATCATGACAAGGATTTGTTTGAGAAGACCTCGCGAGAGTTCACCAGGGAGCTCATCCAGACCAAGAAAGGTCTTACTAAATACGGGACCGCCGTCACTCTTGAAGTTATGCACAAGGTAGGGTGTGTACCCACCAGGAACTTCGCTCGGGGACAATTTGAGGGTTACACCAGAATAAACCATGAGAGACTGTATGAGATTATCACTGAAAGAAAAGGGGAATCGAGCGGTGCCTGCATGATTGGATGCCCCATTCGCTGCTCCAACGTTTACAATGACAAGGAGGGGAACTATCTGACCTCCACTCTCCAGTACGAATCACTGGTCATGCTGGGTCCAAACTGTGAAATTGATGATTGGGACCAGATAGCCAAACTCAATTTCCTCTGCGATGACTATGGTCTTGACACAATCGAGATGGGAGCGACCATTGGTGTAGCTATGGAAGCAGGTCTATTGCCGTTTGGAGATGGCAACAGAGCCATTGAGCTACTCAAGGAAGTTGGCAAAGGAACGATCTTGGGCAAAGTAATTGGCCAGGGGGCCTATGTTCTGGGAAGAGTCTTTGGAGTAGAAAAAGTCCCCGTTGCTAAGAAACAGGCTATTGCTGCATATGACCCGAGGGCTCTAAAGGGGACAGGGGTTACTTATGCCACATCTCCCATGGGGGCAGACCACACTGCCGGTAATGCTCTGCCCGGAAGGCCAGGAATAACCCCCGGCCTGAATCTGGATACTCTCAGTCCTACGGACAAGATTAGACTTTCCCGGGAGCTTCAAACCATTGCTGCTAGCATCGATACTTCGGGTTTATGCTACCTGGTTGGTCCGGTTCTTGGTACCATGTCTGTAATTGCGACTCTACTGACCGCCAAGCTCGGTTTGAGCATAAGCCCGGAAGATGTACTGACCATTGGTAAGGAGACCCTAGCGGTAGAACGAGAATTCAATCGAAGAGCCGGATTTACACGAGCTCACGATAGACTACCCGAGTTCTTCTTCAAGGAGGAGCTCCCTCCTCGCAACACACTCTTTGACATAACAAGTGAGGAACTCGGTCGGGTTTTCGAGTTCTAGCCGGGACTGGGTGCAAGCGAGACCTATCGAGGTGCTTAGTACAATCCATTTGCCGCACACTGACCTGTCCGCATCGATAGCACCGGTTTTTTGAGTTAGACTCACCTCCGTGGCCCTCTCCCGAGGCGAGGTTACCGGTAGTTTGCAGTATGCGACTTTCCTTGATCGTACGTCTTCCAGCACCCTTCAATCAATATCCTTATTCATCCGACGTTGTGAATATCCTTGCACTCATTAGTGAGGTAGCAGTCTTCAGGATTGTGGCTGTCAGAGCTGTCTTGCGATGCTTAATGGGCAGATTGCAATCGGAGTCGATGCTGTAAAAGCAGGAATCTGAATCTCCTCCTCGTTCGCTCGAAGATGGTTCGAACGACGTCCGGTCCCCGGACGCAAAGGCTTCCGGCAATTTCACTTATGGCAACAAACATGACCAGAGACTCGTTCTCCCCGAGTGTCTGACAAACAAAAGCAACCATCTTCCGCTATGCCCTGGTACTTAGGGCAACCTTGGTCAGGTACTCTGGCACCGTGGCCTTCCAACCGTATTTCTGCTCAACCACTTTCGCAAAAAGGCTCGGGACCCTGCCCTCACCATGGACGACGAATACCTCTCTTGGGGGACTGCGGAACCCGGAAAGCCACCTCAAGAGTTCATTCTGGTCGGCGTGGGCTGAGAAACCGTTTAACTGCACCACATTCGCCTTCACCGGATACATCCGGCCATAAATTCTCACTGCCTTCTTGCCTTCCAGTATTTCCCTGCCCAGCGTGCCGTATGCCTGGTATCCCACAAAAAGGATGGTGCTCTCACGACGAGAGATGTTGCTGATGAGATGATGCTTGATTCTTCCGCCGGTGCACATTCCAGACCCCGCAATGATAATACATGAGGCTCTGATGTGGTTTATGGCCTTGGACTCGGCAGAACTCCTGGTCAGTCTTAGTGTTGAGAAATAGAAGGGAAGACGTCCGCTGCGAACAAGTGAGAGCATTTCCTCGTCAAAACAGTCTTGGCTTCGTTTAAATACCTCGGTGACCCTGATGGCCATGGGGCTGTCCACGAATGTCAAAAGATGAGGAATCCGGTCCTCCTGCAGAAGCTCACTGAGGTAATAGAGAAGCTCCTGTGTTCTCTCCAGGGCAAAACTTGGTATGACTATATTGCCTCCCCTTTCGACCGTTGAGTTGATCGCTTCGCACAACTTCATTTTGATGCCGGAGGAGTCCTCGTGGAATCTATCTCCATACGTCGACTCAACTATGACGTAGTCAGCCTGGTCAAGCAGGGTAGGATCCCTCAATATGGGCTTCTTCCAGCGGCCCACATCGCCAGAGAAGATGATAGTGCTTTTA
>SDBS01001784.1_pt1 | contig 21730 bp, 17 predicted proteins | sample 2277091 | NCBI WGS metagenome assembly SDBS01 (sample SAMN10404972, study PRJNA504765) | marine sediment metagenome | isolation source: marine sediment core GS10_PC15, 163 cmbsf | place: Arctic Ocean: Southern Knipovich Ridge | collected 2010
ATGGCGCAGGAGGGAAAGCTGACGGCCCGAGTAAAAGGTGGAGTCCACACGTTGATAAGCATGGCCTAATTGTCATCAGCGCAGAAGCGGTTCAACCTCTCGCAAAATGGAACTTCATGGATGCTTTTCACGCTGTGAATCATGATGATATCGGATTTATTTCTAACGTGGTTGAACTCTTGGTTGGGCAGAATATAGCCGATCATAAAGCCATTTATGCGACCGGGCATTCAAGTGGAGGGCTGTTTTGCTATCGGCTAGCTAAAGAAACCACCCTGTTCGCTGCAGTGTCTCCTATGAGCTGTGGCATGGCGAAGGGAGCGCATGATCCAGACGAAAAGACAAAATCCATTTCGATCATGCAAGTTATTGGCGATCAAGACAAGAGCTTCCATGGATCATCCAATGCGAAAGTGACCATGTATTCGGCGAGGGAGCGTATCGATGTCTGGCGTACGTTTAACCGATGCCGTCCCGTCCCTGTCGTTGTGGAAAAAGGGGAAGAGGTCGTTTTGTACACATATGCCAACGCGGATGGCGTAGAAGTGGCCTTTTGCAAAGTCAAAGACCAAGGGCATCTCATCAGAAGGGATCTCCGGGATAGTGTGGATTCTATTGCAATAGATTTTCTACTAAAGCATAAAAGAATGTAGAAACGTACTAGCTAAGCAGGGCAATCGCATTTTACCAACCGATTTCCATTTTAATGAAATTCGCAGCGATCAATATAGATTGTACACTGTTGTGCCGCTTCAGCTAAATTTGGACCACTCATGATATTTCTTAAGCGATGGTTTGCGTATAATAAAATCGCGCAAGGAGGAATGCATGAGCACCAAAAAGAAGCCATCGCCTGAGTCCATTGCTCGGGAGATCAAACGCAAGACCCGCCGCAAGTATTCAGCGGAAGAGAAGATCCGTATAGTACTGGAAGGGCTGAGGGGTGAGCAAAGCCTTTTTAGAGGCTGGCAAGCAGCGGCTGAATGGGGATACAGTCAGAGAGGCGGGTCGCTGAGCTAAGTCTTTCCAAGATCCATGGTCGGAATATCAGTACGGGCATGTGTGGGATATTCAAAATCCCAGAGCTTTCAAGAATTAGAGAATAGACCGGAATAATTTGTCTCCCTGGTTTTTTAGTATTATATTAAACGCTCGGCTTACATCTTGATTTATATAATGGAAAGTTAAATGCAAAACGGAAAGGCTTATACAGCACTTGTGAGCTTGTATGCAGAATTCCGCGAATTTTTAAAACCTGCAGTGTACGACGGAGTCCCTGATTTTACGGCTGGAGCAATGGAAGAAAAATTCAGAGAATTGCAACAGTTGCAGAATCGTCTTGCTGCGCTTGATACTCGAGGATGGAATATCGCTCAAAAGGTCGATTACCATGTGGTTCGTGCTGAGATGAACGGCGTGGATTTTGATCACCGGGTTCTGCGGCAGTGGGCTCGCGACCCTGGTTTTTACAACCTCACAGACGGTATATATCCCCGACTCCTTGTCCACTACTCGAGGGATCTCTCTGATTGGGGACTCTATAAGCCGGAAGTTCCTCTCTCGGAAGACGGAATCGCTGATTTCCGGGTAAGGTTGCAGGCGATCCCAAAGCTTCTTGCACAAGCCAAGATAAACCTGACGGAAGCAGCCGGAGACCTGGCAGCGATCGCCATACGCGTGAAAGAAAAAGACATCCAATTGCTCGACGAATTTAAGCTTCAATTTTCCGAGTTTCATCCCGAATTGGTTCCTGAGGTTGAACAGGCCATCAAAGCGACTGAAGACTATCGAGATTGGCTGATAGAAAACAGGGATCGGATGACCGCACCTGCGGGAATCGGGAAGGAGAATTATAACTGGTGGATGAAGAACGTTCATCTCATACCCTATTCCTGGGATGAATTTTTTACCATGATCGAAGCTGATTACAACCGCGCGATTACTTTTTTAAAGCTGGAAGAACACAAAAACCGGGATCTTCCTGAGTTTCATTTAACTTCGAGCGGAGAGGAAAATTACAAGAGACAGGAGGAGACGGCGGCGAAGATTTTCAAGTTTCTTCGAGACAATAAGATCATCACCGTTCCGGATGATCTGCCTCCCCTTCCTCCTGAGCAGTATCCACGGGTATGGGGAAAAAGTGCTTACCTTAGGCCGAATTACCGTGGATATTTCGAACAAACCAATGATCGAGAACCCATGACCAATGTCCTTCATGTGATTTTCGGCCACTATTATTTCGGGGGGAGGAAGATCTGGTATCAAGCAGGAGATACACGGCCGATCCGAGGCGATATTCGATTATTCGATATGCATGAAGCAAGATCCGAGGCTTTAGCATTCGGTGTCGAGGAGTGGCTTATGCAAGCCGGCCTTTTCGACGAACGGCCGAGATCGAGGGAGATCACTTATATCTGGTTGGCATTCAGAACAGCTCGCGCTCTTTCGGACCTAAGAATGCACAGTAACGAATATACCTTGGCCGATGGGCTGAGAAATTTTTCAGATAACCTCCCTTATCCTTGGGCAGAGGCAGATAGTGATGCGGTGTGGTGGGATATAGAAGAAACTCTGCGCGCGCCGGGTCACAGCTCGAACTATATTGTCGGGAGGAACATGATGCAACAGCTTTTGGCCGAGCGGTCAAAACAATTAGGCGAGAATTTTACCATTCGCCGATTTTTCGACGAGTTTATGAGTGGGGGGATTATTCCCATTGCCTTGACAAGATGGGAGCTGACCGGTCTTGAAGATCAGATGAAGTTTTTATTGGGATGAGGTGAAAAGCTTATACTGGCACGGGGTGATAGCTCATGTTAATTGACTGGATAGTTATTCTTATCTATCTAATCATTCTGGCTTTCATAGGAATTTGGGCCTCCAAAAGGATAAAAACAGCGTCAAGCTTCTTTATCAGTGAACGCAACTTCGGAAAGATCTTGTTGACCTTCTTCACTTTCGGAACAGGGACCAACACCGATCAAGCGGTTACCGTTGTGTCAAAAACCCATGTGTCCGGGGCCTCCGGAATTTGGTATCAGTGGCTGTGGTTGTTTGCCACGCCGTTCTACTGGTTACTGGCTCCCCTGTTCAGGCGCATGCGAGCTGTTACTACAGCGGATTATTTGTTCGTTCGTTATGGCCAGAGCGTGGCCGTGCTTTTTGCTATAGTCGGCATGGCCCAATTGTCGGTGAATATCGGTGTCACCCTCAAGGCATCGAGTGCACTCATTACCGCTGTCACCGATGGCGCTATCAGCTCTGCCTTTGCAATCTTTGCCCTGACAGGCCTGTTTGTGTTTTACGGTGTTCTGGGAGGATTGAAGGCCGCGATTTTTACGGATTTTATTCAAGGTATTTTAACAGTTGTGCTCTCTTTTTTGATTCTGCCTTTTGCCCTGAAGGCGGTGGGAGGTCTGGAAGGCTTGCGCGCAGCAGTCGCTGACCCGGCGATGTTTTCAATCCTTGCGCCTGGTGAGATCACGACCCTGTATGTCATCATAATTGCTCTGAATGGACTTATCGGTTGGGTCACATCGCCTTACACCATGGCCATGTGCGGAGCCGGTAAAAGTGAAGCGGACGCAAGGGTTGGGCTTGTATCCGGAATGTTTTTCAAACGCATCTGCACCATCGCTTGGGTTTTGACTGGACTCTGCGGCATAGGATTATATGCGGGACAGACTGTGGATCCAGACTTTGTTTGGGGCTTTCTGGCGCGCGATCTCTTGCCAAATGTCGCTCCAGGTCTAATCGGCCTTTTTGTGGCATCCATGCTGGCGGCGGTCATGAGTTCCTGTGATTGCTTTATGGTTTCATCGGCAGCTCTTTTTACAGAAAATATCTATAAACCTCTGATTAAGCCTAACCAAGATGAAAAACACTACATTCTCACAGGGAGAATTGCATCAGTTGTGGTTGTTGTCTTTGGTATTATCATCGCCTTTGGAGTATCGGGCGTTGTGCAAGGCTTAGAAGTTTTCTGGAAAGTGCATGCCATGATGGGAATCGCAATCTGGGCAAGCTTTTTTTGGAGAAAGGCAACGGCTGCGGGAGCATGGGCCTCGACGTTGAGCGGTTTTGCGGCTTGGGCATTCACCAGCAAGATCGGTCTTATTGGATGGGACTTCAATGCTCAGTTTGCCACTATTCTCCCAAATTTCATGCTCAATAATGGTCAACTGTCTCTGCCCTGGCAGATGATTTTTTATTTGAGTGTAGGCCTGGTTGTCATGGTGACTGTAAGTTTGGCAACAAGACCGCCGGATGAAGAGAACCTAAATCGTGTCTATGAATGCCTGCGAACTCCGGTAAAGAAAGGTGAACCCGAAGTTGAACCGCTGACTCTGCCCGCAAGCACAAAACCGGCACCACGATCGGTATTATTCAATCATCCGGATTTTGAGATCATGAAACCGAGACGTGTTGACACGCTGGGCTTTCTTGCTTCCTGTCTGGGAGTGGGATTGTTGCTCTGTGCCTTTATCTGGATTTTGCGATGAGCCGGTCAGCATGGAGCTCAAGCCCGATTTTCTTTGTTCCATGTTTTTTTGATTTGGATTCAGGAGGATAAATTGATGATCAAAGTGCGAATTTTTCTCTTGGCTATTTGTCTGTTTCTCTGTTTCCAGGGAACAGATGCACAGTCTGAGCAAGAGGAAGCGATGGTGGGAATCAGCCAGGCATATTATTCCATGTTTGATGTGGATAATCCCTATGCCACAAAAGAAATGCTGGACCACATCCGCCGGGAAAGGTTTGATCTTATCTTGCCCCGGGTTATGCGAGAAAAAAAGATCGACATGTGGATCCACGTGATTCGACCATGGACCTGGAGCGGCAATGAATTCCGAAGATTGGAGGGTAGTGATCTAAATTACCAAAGTATCGATAGTTCCGATCCACTCAGATATGAATTCGGCAGCCATGCCGGTGTTTTTATCTTTACGGACCGCGGTGGGGACAGGATCGAACGAGCCGTATTTGCCGGAGAGGTCGAAGACGCCGGGGCCTTCGACATCGTCCGCGGGCAATCCAAGTTCATCAATCAAGAGAATTATGAGATTTTGGATTATGTAACTGAAAACGATGGCAGGGCTCTGGAGTCAGAATTGGATTATCGTTTTATAGGGCTGGGAGCATTTGTAGCCGAACGCGCCCCCAAACGGATCGCCGTTAATTACTCGGAGAAGCTGCCGCTGGCCGAGGGCTCAGAGACCTATACGCTGGCTCTCACCGATGGGATATCCTATGCCGACCATCTCCAGTTGAGCAAAGCTTTAGGCGACAAATATGCGGCACGGATGGTCTCAGCTGAATATCTGATATTGGATTATTTAACTCGACGGGTGATGAGCGAAATCGTACTGTTTGCCGGCCCTGGCTTCCACCAGGAGGAAAGGGAATTTAGGAAAATCATTCCGGGCGTAACCACTTTAAGAGAGGCAGGTGGGGATTGGTTTTGCACGCGGGATGCCGGGCATGATGAACGTGCCATGTGGGATTTCCCGCTTCAGAGAGGCGACCTTTTCCAAAGGGATACGGTCCCCCATTATTTCCCTCGAGAAGGAGAAACTGAACCGCCTCCGGAGGTCAAAAAAGTATGGGAAGAGGTAATCAAGGTCCGGGAGGTTTTACGCAACAACCTCAGGGTGGGTCCAACCGCAGGAGAAATGCTTGAGCTTCTCATCCGGAAATTGGAAGCGGAGGGATTTGTTTACATTGACAGGGATACCTATGATATCACCCTGGATCCTGAGAAAACCCAGGTTCACTTCGACATGCATGCCATGGGAAAAGGAGTGCTGGCCCCCAGGATCTCTCCCATGGGTCCCAAGTGGCACTGGGACACGAATATCCCCCTCTTTCATACCTTTGCGGTTGAATACATGGTCCATATGCCGGTTCCCGAGTGGGGCAAGGGAAAACATATCTATATATGTATCCATGACAGCGCCGTTGTCACAGGGCGTGGAATGGAGTATTCCTCTCCACCGGTCGATGGGATTCGTATGATCAAACCAGGGAGGCAAAGCCATGAATAAGCTACGGACTTTACTCATATTCTTGTGTTTGTTCTTCCTTGTTCCGAGACTTGGTGCACAGCGCCAATATCACAATCTCATGTGGGGCATCGGTGATGCCAATTATGGCATATTCGATGATAACAATCCCTACGCCACCGTGGAGATGCTGAATCATATACGCAAGGAGAGATTTGCCCTCATCTTACCCCGGGTTATGCGTAAAAAGAAGATCGATATGTGGATCCACGTGATTCGGCCCTGGTCTTGGGGTGGGACGGATCCTTTGCGGTATGAATTCGGCAGCAAGTCCGGTGTTTTTGTTTTTACCGACCGCGGCGGGGACCGGATCGAGCGGGTTGTTTTTGAAGGAGACGTTTCTGATCCCGGTGCTTACGACATTGTTCGCGGGCGCTCAAAATATGTCAATCAAGAGAACTATGAGATTATGGAATACAGGACGGAAAATCCGGACAAAGTCCTGGAATCGGAATTGGATCTCAGATTTTTGGGATTAAGAGATTTTGTGGCTGAACGTGATCCTCAACGCATCGCCGTAAACTATTTAGAAAGCCTCTCATTTCCCGAGGGTTCTGAGACCTTTACCATGGCAATGACCGATGGCATTTCCTATACGGATTACCGCCAGTTGAGCAAAACCTTGGGAGAAAAATATGCGGAGAGGATGGTCTCGGCTGAACATCTGATACTGGACTACTTGTCGAGACGGGTGGCCGCTGAAGTCGTGCTCTACGGGACGTCTGGTAATCTGAGTGATAGAGCGAGAAAATTTGATAAAATCGTGCCGGGTGTTACGACTTTAAAAGAGATCGGTGAGGGATCTGTCATAGATAAAGACGGGAGGCGACACGAGTATGATGACTATGTGATCCAGAGAGGGGACTACATAAACGGTTGGGGAAGAAGAGCCTATGTGCTCAGGAAAGGAGAGACCGACCTGCCCCCGCATTTGCGGAAATTCTGGGAAGATGTCGAGAAGATCCGTGATATTTTGCGTAAAAACATCAAGGTGGGGCCCACGGCGGGAGAAACACTCGAGATCCTTATCCAAAAGCTGGAAGAGGCCGGGTTCGTCCATCACGATCGACAGATATATGACCGCTTTTTTGGTCCCGAAAAAACTCAGGTTGCTATCGACAGCCATGCCGAGGGAAAAGGAATACTCGCGCCCAGGATCTCACATATGGGTCCAAAGTGGCATTGGAATATAAAGATCCCTCTTTTTCATACCTTTGCCATCGAATACTTTGTTTTTATGGATGTTCCTGAGTGGGAAAAGGCGAATAATTCTACAGGACAGCGATTATACGTCATGTTCCATGACGGCGGAGTTGTCACAGGCAGAGGAATGGAGATCGCCTATCCCGAGCAATTCCGAGAGATACAGATCATTCAATGATATGAGGATTTCAAGAAGTTTTTTTGTAAAGGAGACGTAAGTATGAGTCGTGCAACATTTATTTCAATAATATTGGCTGTGATATTTATTTTCCAGGGACTTGGTGCTCAGAATGTAGAACCAGAGGCAGATGCGGAATTGATGTATCTCATTCGAAGTGAAAAATTCGACATCATTCTGCCTCGAGTCATGCGCGCCAACAATATCGATATGTGGATCCACATGAAGAGAGGGGAGGATACGTTGAATTTTGAGCTGGGGAGTCAAAATGGCGTATTCATCTTTGCCGACCGGGGCGATAACAGGATAGAGCGTGCTGTCTTCGGTGGTAGAGGTGACAGGAAGCTCTACGACATTTTTGCTCCAATGAGTGATTTGTACCGGTTTGTATCGGAACGCGATCCCAAACGAATTGCGGTGAATTACTCTAAAGAGAACTCCGGTTTCAACACCATTTCACCTGAGGACTACACCACTTTGGTCAAGGCTTTAGGGGTCACCTATGCCAAGAGGATCGTCCCGGCCGATTATCTGATTGCGGATTTTTTAGCGGGAAGAGTGATGAGCGAGATTGCGCTTTTTGGCCGCCTGAGCATTATAAGCGCAGAAAAAATTGAGAAAGAATTCGATAAGATTATACCTGGAGTCACGAAATTGAGCGAGCTCAGCGGGAATGTTTTCGTCAGGGATCCGGATGGGCATGAAGAAAATAATACCGACTACGTGATTCAAAGAGGAGACCTGATCGGCCTGCTCCACGGTGCTAATATGCGGGACTTCAGTGAGCACAATGGCGGTATTGTTTATGTTCTAAGGGAAGGAGAGACGAACCTGCCTCCGGAGGTCCAAAAGATCTGGGAGCATGCACTCGCACTCCGTGAGATTTTCCGCAATAACATCAAGGCGGGCCCCACTGGGGCTGAGATCCTAGATATCCTCATCCGTAAATTGGAAGAGGCCGGATATGTTTACATAGACAGGGATGAATATGACAGGAGTGCGGATCCCATAAAAACCCAGGTTCATATCGATTTCCATGCTCTGGGAAGAATCATCTCCCAGGAATTGGCTCCCAGGATTTCTCCCTCGGGTTGGGGCCGGGATCTTAGGATACCGCTCTATCATACTTTTACCTTGGAATACATGATCCATATGCCCGTTCCGGAATGGGGGAAAGGAAAACACCTGTATGTCTGTATCCATGACGGCGCCATGGTCACCGAACGTGGAATGGAATTTCCTTATCCACCGATCAAGGAGATTCATATCATCCGATAATAGGGCTTATTAAGATATACTCTATCAAGGAAAGGAGGCTGGGGTTCCATCTCGAATTCACCAGCCCTTCAATTCTGTATCGGAGACGTAGGCTTAAGTCAATATTCATTCCTTAGAGACTAGGTTCAGAAGGCAACTCATGAAAATGGGGATTCAGGGAGCGAACTTGCACACATAGAGGCATACGTTCGCAAGTTATTGAAAAGAAAATGGTGGGCGATACAGGATTTGAACCTGTGACTTCTACCGTGTGTAAGAAGCACAACAAAAAGGGAAAGCAGAAAATATAAGGGGTAACCTCTATTGAGAGTAGATTTTTCAGGTCATTAGGTTTTGGATATTTTTAGATATATTTATAGAGTTTTGTATATTCTTGACAAATTTTGGGCACAGTTTGGGCACAGCTGGGAGATTAAGAGTTAGTTTCAGATATAACCTCAAAGGTCAGAGAAGTCCAATAGCTTTCCCATTCATGAGTTGGTTTCTTGACCCATTCCATATGAGTTAGCCTGACGACATATGGCCCAGTTTTTATCAGCGGAATAGAGGCTTGTCCTAATTCATCTGTCTTTGTTGATCCGGCAAACTCTTCCCCCCGTCCCGGATAGCTCCAAGCAATCTCCACATTCGGAAGCGCTTTTCCTTGGAAAAGTACCAAAACTTCAAGGTCATCTCCTTTTTTCAATGCGTAAGGATTGACTTTTGGGACGATTTCGATGGGAAGACCTATTGGTTTTGTGGGGGAATCGTCAATTATATTTCCGACTTGGATAAGAGTCTTTGGATATTTTGAATAATACTCGACAGCATCTTTATCAAGGATTCCTTCTTTTTTCCTGAGTTCATAAATGTTTGGAAGACCATCGGCAAGCAGGTACTCATTGAATTCTTTTCCTGTCAATTTGATCTCTTTGGGTTTCAATGCAGCCGCGATGACAAAAGTCCCAGATTTTTCGAATGAGCAATTTGCTGCTACAAACCACTTGTCTTATTGGTGCCGTGTGCCCTGCCATACGGCGTCGGTTGGTAAGATATGAAAAGTGGAGACTGTCGCTAAAAAAGTCTTATCTCAGGTGTGACACCGCTTAGCCTCGGACACTCATTCATCGATTCCTTCAAGCGGCTGTCCGATAGATTTTTCCAGAGCAGCGATGGCGGTTCGGTAGTTGAATAGCGCATCAGCATAGGAGGTTTGGGATTCGATCAAGGTTCTGCGCGCATCGATCAGTTCGAGGCTGCTGATATCCCCTTCCTTATAACTGTACGAATACATATTGTAGACCTCTTCTGCCTGCTTCAAGATCTCTTCTTCGAACATCGTGATCTGGTTGCTGGCTGTTACTGCATTGAGGAAGGCATCTTCGACTTCCAGGGTGATGGCATTTTCCAGATGCTCGAACTCCTTGTTCAAGGCTATGATGAGGGCATTGGCTTCCGCGATCTCTCCCTTGGCCGGCTGCCAGAAATATAGAGGAATAGTAAACGAAAGAGTAAAGTCCCAAAACTTCCCAACGTCCAGGATCTTGTGCCGGTTTATTCCGATTTCAAAGTCCGGCAGGTAGGATTGGTTGGCAAAGCTTTTCTGCATGTTCTGTCGCTCGATAGAAAAACGGATCTTTTTCATTTCAGGCCGGAAAGCGAGCGCCCGGTGTTTGAGGTTTTCAAAATCTAGGGCTGTGGGCTTTGTTTTAAGCTCTCCTTTAACTTCAAGCGGCTCGTATTTTCTACGGGCCATAAAATAATTGAGGTTGGCTTTGGCCAGCTGTACCTCGTTTTGGATACGGCGCAGAGCGTTCCCTGCTTTGGCAACCTCTACCTGGGCGCGCAGCACTTCGACTCTGGCGACATCGCCCGCTTCGTATTTGAACTGGGCTTGTTGCAGAAAATCCTTGGAGAGCTCCAGGTTCTGTTGGGCATACTTCTGATTCTCCTGAGAGAGCAGCTGGCTGTAGAAAGCCTGATTGACCAGGAACGCGATATCCAGCTTGAGCAGATCGATCTCTTGCAGCAATTCCGTAGATTCTTTGCTGGCGATCTTTCCCCTCAGGATCTGTTTGGTAGGGAATTCAAAGTTCTGGCTTATTCCGAAGTACCATTCCCCTGCATTGGAGAAATCGAACAGTTTATCCTGAAGATCTGAATCCCAATTGAGCGAGGGCTGTGCAAAGGCCTTGGCCTGATTGGCACGTGCTAGAGAGGCTTGGTACTGCTGCAGGGAGGATAGGATCAGAGGATTATTTTGCAGGGCGATTTGGGTGCATTCCTGAAGTGTTAGAGCCTCTTCATGTGTTTCCTGTGCAGGGAGTTGCGGTATCAGGCACATGCAAAACAATATAAAGATTATGATCTTTTGCGATTTCATGGGGCCTCCTCATGATTTAAACAAAACACGACCAGGACCATATTTATTTTTCATTCTCATGGGAAAAACTTAGGTAGAGGGAAGGCAGCACGATCAGTGTTAATAGAGTGGACGAAACCAGGCCGCCGACCACGACGATAGCGAGAGGCCTCTGGATTTCCGAGCCGACTCCTGTGGAAATAATCAGGGGAAGCAATCCAAAGGCAGTAGTGATGGTGGTCATGATCACAGGTCGGAGTTTGGAGATAGAACCTTCGATAACAGCTTCTTTTAGGGCCAGGCCCTTTTTACGAAGAAATTCGAAACGAGAGATAAGCACCAATCCATCGGTGAGAGCTATACCGAAAAGAGCGATAAATCCGATGGAGGAGGGAATGCTCAAGATGCCGCCAAATAGGGAGAGGGCAATGATACCTCCGACCAAAGCGAGGGGTATGTTGAGCATAACCAGAAGAACGTTTTTCATCGAGTGGAACAGGCTGAAAAGCATGAGGAGGACAGCCAACAAAGTGAGGGGGATGACGATAGCGAGGCGGCGATTGGCGGCTTGTTGGAGTTCAAATTGGCCGCCCCAAACGATGTGGTATTCCGGGGGAAGATCTACCCTCTGGGCGATGAGCTTTTTGGCATCTGCAACAAAGGAACCGGGATCGCGGCCGGTGATGTTGCACCTCACAGGGAGAAGCCTGTGAGAATTTTCGCGGCTGATTTGTCTGTAGCCGGTAATAGGTACTATTCTATTTTTCAAGAGATCCGAAAGCAGAATATTCGAACCATCTGGCTTATTTATCAGCAGGTTGTTGATGGATTCGATGCTGTTGCGGTATTTATCGTCGTACCTGACAAAAATCCCGAATCTTTTATCGCCTTCGAAGACCTCACCCAAGATTTCCCCTCCGATAGCATCATGGATGGTGTGCTGGACGGAGAGTTTATCCAGGCCATGGCGGGCGAGTTCTCGCAAGTCCAATTCGATATTCAGTTGGGTTTGCCCGGCAATCGGATCTGTAAAGACATCAGTAGCACCGTCGACTTCTTTGAGTGAGTCTTCGATTTCAGCGGCCTTATTTTTGAGCACTTCCAAATCAGGGCCGAAGAGTTTGGCGACTACCTGACCGCTGGCACCTGTGATCATGTGATCGATCTCATGTTTGATCGGAAGAGAGATTTCCACCGTTATCCCGGGGTATCCTTTGACACGATCGCGGATTTCATTCTCGAGATCTTCACGGGTTTTTCCGGGAGTCCAGTCACGCATGGGTTTAAGTCCCACGGTGATGCAGGCATAATTGGTTTGATGTACATGGGGAGAGACCTCACCGTATCCGACATCGGAAAGCGCCTGCCTGACTTCGGGAGTCTTAATGATCTCTCTTTCAAGATCCATAGCGATCTCTTTTGCCTTATCCAGAGAGATGTTGGGATTCATGTGGGCCAGCACCTGCAGATCCCCCTCTTGGAGGATCGGAACAAATTCGGTGCCCAGGCGGGTGAAGAACCAACCTCCCGTCCCAAGTCCTAGAATTATCAGACCAGTAACGAGAATCCTCTTATTCAGGAACACCGACAAGATGGCTCTGTATCCGTCGTGAAAAAAAATCAAGTGATCCTTTTTTGCTCGTTTGCGAGGTTTGCCGCGATGCAGGATGCTGGAGAGCACAGGGGCCACTACCAAGGCGTAGATCAACGAACCCAACATGGTCACGCTGACCGTGATGCCCATCGGCCGGAACATTTTTCCCTCTACGTCCTGCAGCGTAATAATCGGGATAAAAACGATGATGATAATGACGATAGCAAAAAATATCGGAGGACCGATCTCCTTGGCCGTGGAATTAATGACGTCGGTTAGTGAGCTGTCACCGGATTCTTTTTGGAGTGCAGCCTGGATCTTTTCCACCATGATGATGGTGGCATCGATGATCATGCCCAGCGCAATGGCAATACCGCCAAAAGAGATCAAGTCGCCAGACATGCCATAGTACTTCATGACAGAGAAGGTAAGAAGCATCGAAAATGGCAGCGAAAAGACCATAATGAACGCGTTGCGGATGTTGCCTAGGAATACAAACGCCACTATACAAACCAGGATCAAACCGATACCCAAAGCATTCCGAATGGTACTGATGGTGTTCGATACCAGGAAGGACTGGTCGTAGAAAATGACGACCTGGGCGCCCTCGGGCAGCTGCTGGTTGATTTCCTCGATTCTTCTTTTCAGCCGGTTTATAACTTCAAAGGAATTGGCCTTGTGAATTTTATAGACGTTCCCGGCCGCGACTTCCTTTTCACCGTTCAGGGATGCGAATCCCCTCCTTATGCCTTTGCCGAATTCCACGTTAGCGACGTCTTTGATATAGATCGGTGTGCCTTGATAGGTGCGAACGGCGATGTATTTGATATCGTCGAGCTCTTTGATCAGTCCGAGGCTGCGGACGATAAACTCCTCGTCACCGCGGACGATAAAATTGGCGCCCAGGTTTTGATTGCTCTTCAGAATGGCGCTGTGGACGTCTTCGATAGTGATGTCATATTGCAGAAGTCTTTGAGGCAGCAGTTTGATCTGGTACTGCCTGACGTGACCACCCTGGCTGATAACATCGCCAACACCTGGAACTGTCTGGAGATTGCGTTTGACGATCCAGTCCTGAAATGTGCGCAGTTCGGTTGTCGTGTGACGGTCAGACTCAACGTAGTAGGAGAGTATTTTCCCCATACCGCTGATAATAGGTCCCTTTTCAATACCATGATGGAGTTCGAGGCTCTCTGGCATGGCAGCCTCGGCAGCGGCAAGCCTCTGGTTAACCAATTCATGGGCCCGGTAAATGTCGACATCATCGTTGAAATAGATGTTCACGGTCGCCAGTCCAAAGGCCGAACTGGATCTAACGGTTCTAACTCCAGGCAAACCCATCATCGAGACTTCGATCGGGCGTGAAACAAGTTGTTCGATTTCCTCGGCGGCCATGCCGTCCACTTCACCAAAGACCTGCACCAGGTTAGGGCTGATATCTGGAAATGCATCGATAGGCAGGGTGAGAAGCGACCAAATTCCAAGGACACAGACGGCCAGGAAGGTTATGAGTATGGGAATTTTATATTTGAGGGACCATTTAACTAAACGTTCTATCATAGCTCACCTGCTCCTGAAATGTGATTACCCTGACCAAAATCTTCCGATTGGCGGCTTAATCTTACTTTTCAATATGCACCGTTCCGTCACTATGAACGTGGATTTTGAGCGCAGATTGATCCAACTCGGCTTTTAATAGAAAACTATTCTTTGTAGCGTATATTTCACCGGCTTTTAGGCCGTTCGTAATGGCGACATATTCACTGTTGGTGTCTCCCAGCGTGACTGCCCGAATTTCAAATCCACTGGGTACTTTTATGAAGACATATGGATTATCGTTCAGATACTGAACGTGTTCGTTGCGGATCAGGACATCAGCCCTGAGGGATTTGATATTGACACTGGCATTGACAAGCAGGCCCGGCCGCAGCTCACCTCCAGGATTGGGAAGCACCACCCTCGCGATGGCAGTCTGAGTTTGAGAGCCGACAATAGGGCTGACATAGTCGATCTCTCCATTGATCTTTGGCAGATGGGAAAATCCTGCTAAACTGACGCGCTGTCCTTTTCGGATGACCGGGAGATCTTTTTTGTAGACTTGCAGGTTGATCCAGACGGTTCTTAAATCTGCGACAATGAAAACTTCTGCGTCATCTTTGTATACTTCTCCGAGTGCGATATTTTTATCAATAACCGTGCCGTCGATGGGAGCGACAACTTCGTAACGAGTAAGAAGCTCTTCGGATTCCTCAGGAAGGGCCTCGAGATAAGAATTCGTGAAACCCATGGCGATCAGTTTTTGTTTAGCGGCACGCAAATCAATTTTTACTTGGGCGAGATCCTTTTGGGTGCTGAGATATTCCTTCTCGGGAGCTATGCCACGTTTCCACAATTTTTCCTTCCGATCGAACATTGCTTGGGCCAATTCTATTCGCTCCATGGAAGCCAGGTAGTCGGCTCTTGCATCGGCAAGATCACGAGAGTCGATAACAGCCATGACATTTCCTTTCCGCACAAGATCACCCAGATTGGCTTTGACTTCCCGCACGATGCCGGGTACCCGGGGAACAATATGAGCCATTTTATTAGTATTGATAGCGATCTCACCGGGCAAAACCGTTTTTATTGCCAGTTGACCCGGCCCAGCGGTGGCAACACCGATATCATATTTCGCAATTTCTTCCGATGGTATATTTATGGTGTTCCCTGATACTCGAGATTCAGATGCCTCCAAATAATGGATGCTTCCGTCACCGTGAAGATGATAAGCGCGGCCCTCATCGTCGGTTTTTACGTCTGAACTGGTTTCGTCGTCAGCGTGGACAGTACCGTCGGCATGGACATGCGTGCCCGATTCAGCTTTGTCAGAGCAATTTGCGGCTAAGAAAGCAAGCCCTATAATTATCACGACAACAGTATGCTTAGCCAAATTGGTCGTCATCGCTAGTCTCCTAAATTGGAATTCAAGTTCTTATCATATTTGACTGAACTATATAACATAGCGGATTGCCATATTTAAATCTAGGATCAGGCCCGCAACTCTGAAGGAAATCCTGATCCTGTGGGAAGGTATTATCGAGTTGAGTCTACTTCCCTAAACGGGCACCTTGTTTATTCATTTCAAACTAGCGTGGACTATCTTCGTAACTTGACATTTCTTCCCAATTCAGATTTCATGGACCCTCTGATATCAATATCAAATCTGGTCGGGAGGAGAAACAGAAGATGCGGAATACAAGACTTCTTGCATTTCTTTGTATTGCCTTTTTATTGGTTTTCGCCTACGGCTGCAGTAAGGGTGCCGAGGATACAGAAACTGCAGAGCATACTCACGAGGGTGAGGCGGCAGCCCATACCCACGAAGGTGAAGCTGGAGAGCATACACATGAGGGTGAAGGAGAAGAAAGCGGCCCTCAGATTGGCTTGGACGGAACCCACGATGAAGTTCGAAAAGGAGTTCGTCTCATTCTGTCTTTCGACAGCGAGTCTTCTTATTTCGTTGGTACTGTGGAAAACGTCTCTGAAAACACCGTTCCCAAGGTCCGCGTCGAAGTTCACCTTTCAAATGGGACAGAATTGGGTCCCACCGAACCTGTCGACCTAGCGCCTGGCAAAAAGATTGAAGTCAAGCTGTCGGCAGTAGATCAGACATTCATCTGGTGGAAAGCCCACGCCGAGGCGGGTTCATCTGAGCATAAATAAGGATAACTAGCCCAGAAATTCTTGGGGGATAGCTTTCAAGTTGTAGATGCTGGGCTGGATGCCTTCGCGCCGGCTGAGGTCTGATATGCTCTGTACCCCCCCCTCAGCCCCTCCAGAATGATGCGGATCTTCTCCTCAGCAGTGAACTTGCGGCGGGTCTTGCGTTTGATCTCCCGCACGATGGATTCAGGTGAGGTTTTGGACTTTTTCTCGATAGCCATGCATTTCTCCTAGCTTAAGATTATCACAAATAATCTGTAGCTTAGGAAAATCCATGATCTGTCCGAATTTCGCAGAACCGACACAATCATACTCTTTGCTGTTACCATATCACTTGCCCAGGTCTTCATATCGGGAAATGGCGGAATGAACCTGTCATTTTTATTTTCCCTTTTGGTTGGGATAGCGGCTGCTTTTCTCCTCGGATTTTTATTGGGCAAATTTATTGTTTTCCTCATTGAAAAAGTCCATGTGGAATTTCCTATCGTCATAATTGCCATGGGTTTTGTCGTTATAGAATCCTCACATCTTCTGGGCCCCTATTTGAGCGAAGTACACGACATAGGTCTGGAACTGGAACCGCTTCTGATATGTATAGCAGCAGGTTTCACAGTGCAGAACTTTTCCAAACATGGAGAAAACTTTCTGCAAAGAATGGACAGAGTTTCTCTTCCCATCTATATTGCTTTTTTTGCCCTCACGGGGGCGAGCATTGATTTGAATGTGCTGCGCACCGGTTGGTTACTCGGCCTCACCATTTTCTTGGTACGCCTGGCTTCAATCTATATCGGCTCATATTTCAGCGGAAGGATTGCTAAAAGCGAGCCAAAAATATATAAAAATGTGTGGCTGGGCTTTATCACACAAGCAGGTGTGAGCCTGGGGCTGCTGGCAGAGGTATCCCGGCGGCTTCCGGATATCGGCCTATCCATACAGACCATACTCGTTGCTTCTATAATCATGAACCAGCTAGTCGGTCCTATTGCCTTTAAATTCGGCCTTAAGAAAGTGGGCGAGACCAATGTTTAAAGGAGATAATAATGCGTATTATTGACATCTTAAACAAAGACTGCATAAAAATCCCACTCACCAACATGGATAAATATGGAGTAATAAAGGAATTATTAAGCGTCATTTCAAAAACACACAGGGAGATTGACACAGAAGAGGCATTTGAGGGGCTTATCGAACGCGAAAAAATCGAGACCACAGCCATTGGGCACAGCGTAGCCATCCCACACGCCAGGATAAAAAATCTACCGAAAGTATACCTTGCTTTCGGCATAATAAAAGAAGGCGCCAATTTCGACTCTATTGACAGCAAACCTGTGAAGCTGGTATTTCTCATTCTATTTCCTGAGGAAGAAGTTGGCACCCAATTGTCTCTTCTCGCCCGCCTCTCCCGCCTCTTAAAAGATGAAACCCTCAGGGAGGAATTATTGAAATGTTGTAGTAATCAAAGCGTAATCGAAGTTTTTACACAATATGAAGCGAGACATTTTTCCTGATTAAAAGGGTACGATAGATGAAATTAGTTATCATTTTTCTTAACAAAATCGAATATCTGGATGATCTTCTCTCTGCTTTCATTGAAATAGGCATACCTGGTGCTACAGTGCTGGATTCAGTTGGGATGGGGCACATTATAAGCCATGATATTCCTATTTTTGCCGGGCTGCGGGACTCCTTTGCGGGAAGCAGTCCGACGAATAAAACAATCTTGGTTGTCGTGGAAAGAGATAGGATCGCCAAAATAGACGAAGCTCTGAAAGATATCACGGGTTACCATAAGCAAACCGGTATCGCGAAAATGATATCTGTTTCTGTAGACGAATTATTCGGCTTCGAAGATGAAATATCTATCCCCTGAGAACAATAGAAATATCCTCGATAAAAAACAGATGAGGAATAGGATATGGAAAAAGCCACAGATATTAAACCATTTGATAACTGCCCAGCTTTAGATGGTTATCACTGCCAGACCAATTCGCTGGCTAAAATTTTTCATTTTCACAACCATCCTTTGACAGAGGATATACTTCTTGGTTTAGGGGCGGGGATGGGATTCATCTACTGGAAAATGAAATTCGGAATGAGCACGTATGTTTTTCTTGGAGGCCGAGGGAATACCAAAGGTTTCTTCAATGATGTAGGCAAAAGGACCGGCGTTATAATAAATGTCATTTCTACAACCAGCGTCAAAAAGGCCGAAGCATCTCTTTTGAAGAAGCTTGAACAGAAAGAACCAGCCATGCTCTTTGGGGATATGGGCTTTTTACCGTGGTTTGAGTTTCCCCAGGAGTATCATTTTGGGGGGCACACTTTTGTCGTTTGTGGTCATGATGGTCAGGATATAGTCTTGGCATCTGATATGGACCAAAGGGCAAGCGGCCTTAAAAAAGGTTTTTATTACCCGACAACTCTGGAACAGCTTAGTAGAGCCAGGAGCTCTCCTCATAAGCCTTTTCCAGCAAAAAATACCTATCTGGAATTTGATTTCAGCAAATACCATCAACCCACCGCAGAGGATATATACTCATCAATTCAACAGACTGTAGAATTTCTACTGCATCCGCCGATCAAAAATATCGGCGTCAAAGGACTCAGGCATTCAGCCAAAGAGATCAAGAAATGGCCTGCTATCTTTAATGACTATGATCTCAGAATGAATTTATTCAGTATATTCATCTTCTTTGAGATTGGAGGATCGGGCGGAGGATGCTTCCGGTATATGTATTCTCGATTTTTGAAAGAGGCGGCCAAGATAACCCGGAATGATAAACTGTTGGATTCATCGGAAAAAATTCAAAAAGCGGGTGAAATGTATACTGACATCGGCCTGTTATTCGAAGAAACAGAAAAGATAGAAGATATTGGTGAACGAATTACCAAGGCAAGCGATATATTTCTTTCTATAGCTGATTTAGAAGAGGAAGCATTTTCAGAATTATCACTAAATATTACATAAGGTCTCACCCCTCATACCGACCCAGCAGTTATAGACTCCCTGGTGAATCAAAGGATAGCTCCTTGGCGTCCGTGGAAAAGCATGGTGGGCGATACAGGATTTGAAAAGGTCAAAAATCCAACTTTGCAGTTGAAAAATTGACCGGGGCAGGTTATTTTTGCGCTTGCATGGGCTTTGTATAGACGGTCTCACCTCCGATTACTGTCATTTCTGGTTCGATCTTCCAGATATCCTCAGCCGGGATGGTCATGTAATCAACAGGAATGACCACAAAATCAGCAAGCTTCCCAACCTCGATAGAACCCAAGATGTCTTCCGCAAACATAACGTAGGCACCACCCAGGGTTGCAGCCCGTAGAGCCTCTTCTCTTGTCATGGCCTGTTCCGGGATCCAGCCGCCTGGAGGATTATTATCCCGGTCCTGTCGGGTTACCGCAGCGTGCAAGGTATAAAATGGGTTGTATGGAGAAACAGAATAGTCTGTCCCTGTTGCGACCACAACGCCAAGGTCCAATAAATCGCTCCAAATATACGCATACTTCAGGCGTTCAGGCCCCATCCTGGATTCAGCGAAGTGCATATCCTCGGTAGCATGCAGCGGCTGCATGGAAGCAACGATCCCCAGCTTGGCGAGTCTGGGTATGTCATCTAGAGTAAGGACCTGGCAATGCTCAAGAGCGAACCTGGCATCTTTACCGTCTGTCCCAGTTGCCTTCAGAGCCCTTTCGTAGGCATTGATTGCGATCCGATTAGCAGCGTCACCAATGCAGTGTATCCTCATATTGAAACCAATCTTGAGCAGCTCGGTCGCAGATTTGGCTAATTCGTCTTCACTACGCCTGGCTTCTCCATAGTAATCCGGATAGTCGCTGTACTCCTCAAGGAAGAGAGCCCCCCTCGATCCCAAAGCTCCGTCTGCAAAAGCTTTAACTGATCGGACGAAGTATCTGTTATCATGGTTTAACGGTTTGCCCAACTTTTTCGCCGCATCCTCCCTGACCATCTCGTTGATCCTTATCCTGAGCAGACCCACCTCGTATAGCTTTATTCGCCTTTGAACCTCTTCATAGCCCGTCATGCTGGCACCATGGATCGTCGTGAGTCCGCTGGCCAAGGCCAATCGGGTTCCCTCTATGAGGTTACGGCTTCTTTCATAATCGGTCATGGGAGGGAGGGGTGGAATAAGACTTGTCAATTGCGCGGGGGCCCTTTCAACGAATTCGCCAGTAGGCTCCCCGTTCTTGTCCTTCTTTATATGTCCACCAGGAGGATCGGGGGTGTCGCGGGTAATGCCGGCAAGTTTCAGGGCTTTGCTGTTGGCACCGCTGCCATGTGTGTATCGGCTGATAAAAACGGGATTATCGGGGGCAACGGCATCGATGAGCTCCTTACGGAATTCCGGTGGATCCCAAACATCTGACATCCAACCACTCAATACCAACCATCGTGGCTCAGGCCCTGGCCGCATTCCTTCCCCGGTGGCTAAGCAGTGCTTTATCACTTCCTGCATTCGCTCGACCGAAGCCCACTCACCGATTGCAGCCCTGACGTCTGGAGTCCTCGGATACAAAATTCTTTCTCCGTACCTGATGTGCACATGGGCATCGTGTAAGCCTGGGATTACGGTTTTGCCTTCCAGGTCGAAAACAAGAGTAAGAGGACCGATATAGGCCTGTACTCCAGCATGATCACCCACGTAGATGAACCGGCCATCTTTCACCGCAATGGCAGAAGCCGTGCTGAATTCTTCATCGACGGTATAGATGTTGCCATTGACATAAACTCTGTCAGCTTCTTCTGTGTCACTGCCCGCTCCCGGCGCTTGTATGAACAACACGAGCAGCACAAAAATAGAAATGATACCAGGCAGTCTTTTTACATGATTCATCTTATCTGCTCCTATCCCCCACATAATCAAATAAATCGCAACACGCTGGCATTCCTGAAGGACTACGAGTATATTTCTATCATAACTTACAGGCTGCTGTATATTACCTGAATTTGAACATAGGTTGAGGAGAGGACAATGTTAAAAAAAAGAAAACAAGAACTGTCCGACGAGCCGACTCAGCAGAAACCGCTCCGGCTGTGGCCCGGTGTTGTTATCGTGGCGCTGCAGTGGTTGGTCAGGTTTGGCATCCCTATTGTTGTGCCCGGGGCTATTGTATACGGAGTGTTTGGCGGACTCATAGGGGGATTGGCTATCGTCGTGTGGTGGGCGTTCCTCAGTAGAGCGCCTCGAGCCGAGCGTTGGGGCGCCGTGGTCCTGATGATAGTCGCACTGGTCGGGACACCGCGCATCCTCCACGAGTCTATTGCGACGGGGGGGATGGGGATGCTGTTCTTCGTCTATGCCATCCCGGTTCTAAGCCTCGCCTTTGTCGCCTGGGCTGTGGCCGGCCGC
>SDBS01001785.1_pt1 | contig 21709 bp, 14 predicted proteins | sample 2277091 | NCBI WGS metagenome assembly SDBS01 (sample SAMN10404972, study PRJNA504765) | marine sediment metagenome | isolation source: marine sediment core GS10_PC15, 163 cmbsf | place: Arctic Ocean: Southern Knipovich Ridge | collected 2010
TATGAATACAATTTAATTACCATATTTCGAAAGACAAAATCTTTCATGTTATTTTTTAAGAGAGCCTACTCTTCAAAGCTTTCAAGTAACATTGAAAAATCAGCTAGATTAATCAAAAATGGAGAGGATAAACATATCTGATTCAAAAAGCCAAAAAGAAATTGGTTACATACAACAAAAAGATGAATTTGATTATATAAAAAGTTTAATTGAATCAGTTGAGAATGGGAGATGTATTGGGATACTACTACATGGTCCTCCTGGTACAGGTAAAACAATATTAGCAATATCACTATCTAATGCATTTAAAGCACCATATTATATAATTGATGGTTCACCTGATCTTGATAGACGAGATATTGAGGGTAATTGGGAACTAATAAAAGGAGAAACTATATTTAATTATGGTCCTTTGACTTTAGCTATCAAAGATGCGAACAACAGTGGCATGGCTTTCGTCATTATTAATGAAGTAAATGCTATAAGGGAGAATGAACAAATTTCTTTAAACTCATTGTTATCCGAAAATCATATTAATCTAATTTCGAAAGGTTTTGAAAAACATGAAATTAACTCAAAAAGTAAACTGATTATTATTGGCACAATGAATAAGGGAGTAGCCGGTATAAATAAACTCCAGGAAGCATTTGAGGATCGTTTTATAATTAGCCCCGAAATAAATTATCCCTTAAAAGATAAGGAAATTGAAATTGTTGTTAAAATTTCAGGGTGTAGTAAGAAGATTGCTGGGATTGTTGTTGACGCTGCAAGGCAAATAAGAAAGCAAGCAATCCAAGACTTCTCGATTACTAAGATTTTTTCAACTCGTTTAGTAGTAAATTTTTGTACATTGATTTCGAAAATGTCTCCAATATACTTAAAACATAATATTGAAAATGTAATCCTACATAAACTTGGAAATACCGTAGAAGAAAAAAAGTCTATCGCAATGATTCTTGACGGAAAAATGTTTGAAACGAAATTGCGGGAAGAAATATTTAAATGGAAAGAATTGGCAAATGTAATGAGTGACGCTAATAATAATCTTTCTATAGAACAAATAATTTCTGAGACTAAATCCTGCTTTGACAAATATTTAGAGACTTGGGGAAAAGATAATGTAATCCGAAAAAATGGAAATATAATGTGGAAACCTATACATTGGATGTGGAATAAAAACAGAAAAATCTTGCAGGAATACATAAGGTTAACGAAAATTTTAAATTTACCATCCATTTACACACAACAAACAGGAAAGAATCATATTTATCAAGAAGGCTTAACTCTTGGGTATATCCGATGGTTATATCAACAAAAACTTGAAGATCTAACTAAATTTATGAAGGAAGTATTTCCAGTAATTTAAATTGATTATAAAAATTTTAGGAATTTAAAATCTTGTCAGAATTATTCGATTTATTTGAGAGAGATTTCAATACTGATATATTGGCATTGACTAACATTGGAAAGCGGATTAGTGGGAATACGGAGATTATGATCCAATTTACGGGTAATACTGAAGCAATATTCACTGATTGTAGATTAATATATTTGCCCTCAAAATATAAAACCGACATCAAAAGTGCTCAGGGTTTAGTATCTCATGAGAGTGGGCATATTGGGTACGGATCCTTCGAAATGGAAATTGTAAATTTGGTAAAAGTTCTAGCTTCAAAATATAATTTACCTCATTTCTTTACAAAAAATCTTGTTAACGTTGTAGAAGATGTGAGAATAAATGCAATAAATGATAAAAAATTTCCAGGATTTTATAGAAATTTAAGGCTATTGACATTGAAAATGTTACCTAAATTAAATTCGAGAATTGAGAACGCTAGAGACATATTGCTTTATATTAACTTGTATTTTGAGGATTACAAAGATTTTCAGGTGAAACCTAAGATAAAGTCGTTTGAACTCAGCGATGATGATTGGGAAGGGATTTCAAAGATAAAGAATTTCTTAAATAAATCCTCAGCTCCAAGTTCTTCAATAATCTCGTGCGACTTATTATGTAAAATCCTTAAAAAATATTTTACTCGTGAAGATATGGAGCAAGTTAAACAAATAAATACCCTAAGAGGCCGTAATAATAGTACAATGAATAATATGGAAAAAATCGCAAGTCATAAAAAGCAAAAAGATAAGACTAAACTCGACAAACTAAGTCAAGAACTTATTGATAAGCTTAAAGAATCTGATCTCGAACCCAAAGATTTAAAAGGATTAACTGAGAACGATACAGAGAACAGAAATGAAATTAAGATAAAAAGTAAGAGTAAAAAAAATAAGAAAAATAAAGTAAATACTTCAAAAAAACATGGTACTCAGCATGAAAAAAGCAAAAAAATAGAACATAATAAGGATGAGAGGAACTCTAGTGGAAATAAGAAAGATATTAAAGATATTGATAATCCAAAGAATCCAATATCTAAACAAATAAACAAAACAGAACAAAAAGTAAAAAATTCGAAAATAATGGCTATTGCTAAAATAGTTCAAAACGCAGAAGAGGTCATGAAAGAACGCTTAATTTTATTAGAAAAAGGTGAATGTCTGAAAAATCCCTTTAGAGATCAAAAAGTAAGAACTGTTAAAGACACTAAAATCGAGAGGGAAAGTATGATTCCTGATGGGATGTCTTATTCGCAAATAAAAGTAAAGCACATAAATTTAATAAAACGAATGAAATCTATTTTTGCAGATTTAAAGAATAAAGCCGGAATCGATTCATATCAGAAAAAAGGAAAATTAAATAGCAAATTCATTAAAGCTGTAACCAGTGATTATAAATTTAAGCAATGTTTTACGAAAAAATTGCTAAAAAAGGAATTAAAGCTATTAGTATTGGTAGATATAAGCGGAAGCATGAGGGGCATTAGAATAAAAGCAGCTAAAACGGCATTAGTTATATTATGCGAAGCCCTTCAAGGGTTGGCGAATATTAGGATTGTCCTATTTACGGGTACCTATAATGCCTTGAATATTTTAGTGAATGATTTTGATGAATCAGTAGAACCGAGAATTATTGATAAATTTGGATGCCATGCAAAAGAATCAGAAAATATTGATGGTCTTTCTATAAAACACGAGGCAAAAAAATTAGATAAGGGGGAGTTTATAATAGTCATTTCTGATGGACAACCAGCAGCTCAAGGAGGTTATAATTTAAATGATGCAATTCCAGATATTCATTTTGTCAGAAAAAGATTTAAAGTTTTTGCCTTTTCTATTGATTCTCAAGGAGACTATTTGAATAAAATGTATGGAAATGATTGGGTCTTAACTCATTCTAAAAACCAAACAGATTTAGGTAAAAAAATGATAAAATTCTGTCAAATAATAACACGTGAAATTTTTAGATAATATAGATTTTTTATTCTTTCTATTTAGTTAGATAAATGGATACTGATTAAGTTGTTCTTATTTTGCTATTAGATTTTCTGCATCCTTTCCTTTCATAGATTTCTTATCTTTACTCTTAGAATCATCTTGAATTTCGAAGGATGTGTATGGTTAAGAACTATCAATTGGAGTATTACAAGCCCAACACACATTTTCTAAATCACTCAAAGCAATAAAATGTTCCACAATCAGAACAGATGAAGTTTAATCCACTAATTTTGCTTTTGCATACTAAGCATATTTTCTTTTCTTTGGATACTGAAACTTCTTCTTCAGTTATTTTTTTGGGTTTTGTAAACATTTCCAAAATAACTGGTCCAGAAATTTGTGCTTCCCCTACTTTGTAAGTTTTAATATCTTTAATTATATTAAATTCTAGAAAGATTACAATACATAATATAAATATGTATAAAATCGCATTAGCTATTCCTACATAATTAACTAGAAATATCTCAATTGAAAACATTGTTATAATCGCAAAAATTCCACAAATTGACAAAAACCGTAGCATATGTGAAATATACTTCAGATCAATCACTAACGGCATCATTACGACGAGAGCTCCTATTATATAAAAAATAGGTGACAAATATAGCATAAGAGGAATATTTAGTTCTTTCACAGTTTTGCTTACTATCGCAGAACTCATCATTGTCAATAAAACTCCAAAAAATAGTGTTGAAGATATAGCCTTTAGTTCAAAGCGAGACCATTTTCCTATTAGTACAATTGAAGCAATAATAATTGAAGTACTGAAGGGATACATAAAATAACGTTGAATATTTCTAGCCGAATTGTAAGGGAGAATTATTAGTAATATTATTAATGGTATTTGGATTATTGTAAGGATATATTTTGTCTTTTTTATCCCTATTTCAAACGCAAAAATGAATATCGCTGCTCCAATTGCCCATAGGATATAATCTATCTTAAATAAGAGTTAAATATATCTCCTGGATTATCAAAACTCCCTATAAACATATAATTTGTAAAAGTCCCTTCGACAAAAAAATGTCCGAGAAACCCCCCAAAACCCACCATCATTATTTTTTCATGTAAGACTTCTCTTTTTCTACCTCGGTTTATATAAATTATATCACAGAAGAATAAAATCGTGATTCCTATTCCTGTTAGCAAACGCTCTGTTGGATCCCAAATAACAGCTATTTTAATTCACCCTTTTTTATTATTATTTTAATACTACAAGCTTTTGGATTACAGATGCAATGAAAGAAAAGTTTCCTTAAAAGAGTTATTCAAGTGTCATTTTTTTTTACTAATTTATTTCGGAGGGTGTTTTTAAATAACTATTTTGAAGTATAATAAAAAGAACAAAAATTCAAAACTACATTTTTTTGGTTAAAAAAATGGCGAAAAAACAAGCAAATAAGAAGATAGTAACATCAAAATCTGCTTCTCAGAAAATTGGACCTAAATCCAAAGTACCAGGTAAACTTAATCCGAAAAAAACTACTCCTAAGAAAACTGTAAAAAAAACAATGGATAATCTTTCAATTTTAAAAAATTCACCTTACTTAAAACCCACAATACCAAATAAAGGTTCTAAAAAAGGATTAACTTTAAAGGAACTATTTGAACAAAATCGGCTTTCTCATAAAGCCGAAAAAATGGAAATTGTACTATCTGGTCAATATGAAGCAGCACTTGATCTAATGTATGAAGCGGATGCCTCAAATCTATACCCCATCTTAATTGGACCTCCAGGAATTGGTAAGACAACATTATGTCGATACTATGCTCAATCGAGAGCGAAAATTACTGGAAATGATTCATTTGAGTGGATAACTTTTGATGAATCAACTAAACCAGCTCATTTAATTGGCTCTTTTAATCCTGCAACCACAATTCAGAAGGGTTTTACTTTTGATGCATTTAATCCTGGTCCTCTAATAAAAGCTATGTTAAACGGAGGGCTTTTTCTTGCTAATGAAATAAATCGGGCAACAGAATATACACAAAATTCTCTTCTGGAACCGCTTGAAGAAAAAACAATATCAATTCCTCATATTGGACGAGTCAAATCCTCAAATGGATTTTTCTTTATTGGAGCTATGAATCCTTCTGAATTGGTAGGTACTCACAGATTAGGAGAGGCATTAAAAGATCGTTTCAATGTTTGGATTGAGCTTGATTATCCTGATAAGAAAACCGAGATGAAAATTATAGAACATAATAATCCATATTATAAAGTAGATGCAAGTACCCTTGAACAAATTTATCTTATTATAAATAGAACTCGCACTCATCACCAAATCCAAACACCAGCGAGTTTAAGAAGTGGTATAGCACTAGCTCGTCTAACCGGTGTTGCGCAAAAGAAATCTAAAAAAGATCCTACTAAAATTCTTCGCGAAGTTGCAAATAATGTATTATATGGGGCAATTCAGACTAAGCCAGGAGTAAAAGTAAATGATGTTGTGAAGAATATCTTATCTCAAGTAGTGGGTTCTCCCTAATTTAATTTTTCAATAAAAATCAAAATTTAAGGTAAATCTTATGAACATTTTTCCCCAAAATCCCGTGTGGTTCTCTCTTAGACTCATTACTGCTTTAAGAAATAGTGAGAAGTGTACTTATAAACCCTCTATTCGACAAGCTATAGCCATATGTAAACTAATTTTAGCAAGATTTTTAAACAGAGGTGAATGTGAAGTTGACGATTTTATTGATATTGCTGCGGTAACAAGCCCTTTAGAAAATCGAGACATAGCAAGGCAACTAGCGAGAGAACTTTTAAGTTTTTCAGAATCATCGAAAGGAACTAACCCTCAAAATATCGCCAGCTCAGATATTTTTGGAGAATTCAAAGCAAAAAACTTATTAAATAATATAGAAACTGATTTCAGTGAGTTAGACGAGATTTTTGATGATTTTGATTTCCTTCGAAAACATTTTGATGAGATAGAAAATCTGGATGTGGATTCTTTAATGGAATCAACATTTTCTAGTTTTTTTGATCGATTTGGAGATAAACTTGAAGAAGAACCCTATAAAACTGCGTTAGACGTTATTGATAAGAACGCTATTGTGAATTTTGATAAAATGAAGGATTTAAAGTCTTTAGTCGAATATGCAAAAAATCTACTTAAAAAAAAGATTAACAACTTAGAACCTGAAGATATTGGTAGCGCTGAAAAACTGGGAATATTGGAAGAGATCATAAAAAAAACTAAGACTACACGAGAGAAAATTCTCTCGCAATTTGTGAAAACTACATCACCCGATAAAGCTAAACCACTTAAAGAAGCTTTTCAAGGAAATTTTCTCGATGCCCTAAATATAGCTGATTTTGCTATAAAAGGAAATATTTTAGATGATAAAAGCAAAAAGGTTGTAAAAGGTATGTTTCAGGAAAGCCTTAGTAAACCTGGTCGTAACATTGATGATTTATTCAAAGCAACAAAGATTATGGGTTCAAGCTTAAGCATGGATGATGATCAATTAGATAAAATTGTACGTGATAGTTCAGATTTGTCATTCAAAGACGCATATCAAAGTGTGAAAGGTTATGATCAATATTTTGGAGGGAATTTGAGTGAAAAATATTTAAAAAACATAAATAATAATTTAGACAATCTGAAAAAAGGTGAAAATATAGAAGATATAAGAAATCACCTCATTAAACACCCTACAAAAATACCTTCATGGCGTAAATTACTAAACAGTGTGGTTGATAAGGAAATCCAATCAATTAAAAAAGATTATAACCAAGATGGAGCTCTTAATGCTCAAATGAAGAATCTAGCTGATAACTTAATAGCGAGTCAAAATAATTGTACAGATTTTGTGTGTAGGTCTCAATTGAATACAAAAATTCAAGATGTTGTGAATCAATCTACAGAATTGGCTGTTAGTAAAGAAAATTTGAGAAGCTATGTCAAGAATTTCAACGAAATGGGTTTTCTACCTAATTTAGATTCAATCAAGAAAGCGGGGAAAAGGTTGAAAATGACTGAAGCTGAGATCTTGAGTTTAGTAGAGGCAAATTTTAAACATTTCAAGAAATTAGTTGAAGAAAAAAGTGCAACATATCAGGGTTATAGAGATTATCTCAAGCAATTAAGACTATCACCTCAACAGATAGAGCAGATAATAAAAGCAGCGATGGGTTCCAATCCTCCTCTTGATACGAATTTAGATGCATTAAGTGCTTTAAATGAGAAATATTTATCTCAAGTTTTGAATATGGCTGAAAGAATGGGAGATCAAGCTCTAGATACTGCTTTTTCTTCTTTAGGGGCAGGACGCGGGTTAGATCTTCTTGAACAATGGTTTTTTTCAAGACATAATATCTCTCAAAAAGTGAAAAAGAAACTTAAAGAGATAATAAAACACATCATGATAGATCTTGGTGTAAGATCTGCAAATTCCCTTATTGGTTCAGCAAATTCAGGTCCTATTGTTGAAAACATTGTTATTCCTTATACCCCGGGTGATGATTTTGAACTTATTGACTTGGAAGAAACGATAAGTAATTTATTAGAAAAAGGAAAAACAGTTGAGACAATTTCGAATGATGATTTCTTGGTATCCAAAACAACTCAAGGACTACGGTGTTTAGTTCTCGAATTAGATATTTCTGGAAGCATGACAGGACAAAAACTCTCACAAATGGCTTTATGTGCTACTATGTTAGTGTATGCATTCAAACCAGAAGAATTAGCTTTAACTTTTTTTGAATCTAATACTCATAGGGTAAAGGATCTTGACCAAGAGATTGAATTAGAGGAGGTAGTAGATGAATTGTTGGAGATTAAGGCACGAGGTGGAACATGTATAAATTCAGCACTCAAATGGGCAAACAATCAGTTTGAGAAAAAAGGAAGGTCGAAATATAAATTAAATGTCCTATTCACTGATGCTGATGTTTTTGATTTCAATAATAGTATAAAGGAGCTCAAAAAAATGAGTGAGAAAGATATTAAATTTGTAATGGTTGTCCCGAAGTTCAATTTTTCTTCTGTCATGGCAAAAAAGATGGTAAATGAAGCAAAGGGAGTTCTTCTAACACTAAATCAATGGAGAGATTTCCCAAAATTAATATCTGAAATTATAACAAATCAGTAATAAAAATCAATTTCAAACCAAAGGTGCTGATTTTGGAATTAAAAAACAATCTTAAGAATGGAGATTTTTTTAAAAGGCGGGTTTATGGTGCTAGATTTAATAGAGGAAAAAGCATCCCTAATAAAAATATTATTAGTCTTAGTGTTGAAACAACACCTTCAATTAAAGTCATTGCAGAAATTCAAGGCTCGGGTAGTTCTCGATACGTAATTAATATTCTCGAAGAAACTAATAGCTTTACAATCATTCATAACTGTCCCGATTTTAAAAATACAAATAGTTTCTGCAAACATATAGTAAAAATTTTATTGTTGCTCGAGACACCGACTTGCCAGAAAATTTGTTCTTATAGTTCCAGGATAAATTTTACATCTGATTTTAGTTTAGTTAAGAAGAGTAAGACCAAAAGTTATGATCTTAAAGCGGATGATTTAATCCAGCAAAAAAAATATTATGAGGCAATAGATTTTTTAAATCAAGCATTTGTAGAATCTGGTAATCTTGATTACATCCAAAAAATTGGAAAGATTGCCCTCAAATACAAATTTTATGATATCTTCTTGAAATATATTGTAAAATACAAAGAACTAGCAAATCAGCACTTAAATGACATAAATATAATAATAAATGAAGCTATTACTGATTTGAAAAATCACAATTTTTCTCAAAAAATTGAGATATCCATCAATATTCAAAGAATTTTTGAAAATTTGTCTGAGGATCTCTTACTCACTACGATCAGGAAAGCACAGATAGATAAAATACGCAATCTTGTTTTAAAGTACCTATTGATACATAAGTTAAAATCCAAAATATCTTTTGATGATTACTTTAAAGAAGTTCCCTCTAAATTAAAACGGAATTTAAAAACTTATATGGCTGATAAAACTTCAGAATTAATGACTGAAGCAATTCTAAATATGGAGTCAGAAGAAGAGATCGATTCCATTATTAAAATAGCCTCAAATTGCAAATTTGATAATTATCATGAATTAAACAATAAAGCTTTAGATTATAAGAAGAAATTAAAAGAAATATATTTAGAAGGTTTGAGATCGAAACATGCTTTCCTAAGATCGATGGTAATCGCGAATACCAATACGGATAAATTAAGACAAATGAAATTTGTAAAAAAGTATAAATATCCTACATTAATTTGGACTTCTCCTTATAAAAATGAATCACTTTTACATTATTATATCCTAGAGAAATGTGGGTTTGAAAGCCATCATTTAGAATATACAGAAGCTACGTATTTTATTGAAAATTATCCCGTTTTTGCTGAAATTTTTAGTGGAAACGACCCTGTGAAATATGAAGTGAAAAGTTTCTGGGGAATTTTCGAGCCAAAAATTATAAACACAGTTTACAATAAACATCTTGTTGAATTAGATTTAAAACTCAATTTCCATGAGTTAGAGAATCAGATTTTAATTGAATGGGATTTAGCGCAGAGACCAATTTTAGGCAGTTATATATGCCAGTTTTCTGATAGTTTTTTAATCCCTGATAAAACTCATCCATTAACCCATGAAATTCAACCGTTTGACTTACTATTATGTGAGAAAAAACCTGTTGCTATAATGAGCAATAACATTAAAATAATTAAACCTTTAAGACGAATTAATGTAAAATCAGCAATAGAGTTAATATGGTCAGGGATTGAATATATTTCATCTTATATGCCTTTAAAACTAATAGAAGACTTAAAAAACTTTAAAATTGATGAATTAGATGCTCTCGATATGGTAGAAACAAGTTTTACTAAGAGTTTTTTGCCAAAAAAAGTGGAACATAAGAAGCTCTTTTTTGAATTCATCCAGCATAAAATTATCAAGGATCTCAATAATACATATTTAAAAGTTATAGCTACCCCAAAATATGAACAAAAAGTTCTAAGAATGATTGGATTTGAAAGATATTCGCAAATTTTCAATAATAGTACAAAAATACAGCCTTTTAAAAAGGATAATCTAAAAAGAGGCTCACTTCAGGAGTTAAAACTTGATTTAAAGAAATTTGTCTCAAAAAAATTAGCTGAGTTAATTGACAAGAAAGATTTTGCATCAATAAACCTTAAATCATTAAGAAAGTTCCCCAGTTTTAAAAATTGGAATATAAAAATAATCTACGAATTAAAAAATCAGCTAGAGAAATGTAAGATTTATAAGAAAAGTGAGGAATCATTTGATATTACAAATCTCATTGATAACTATTATGGGCGAATAATAGCTAAAGAAGTAGTAAATGAAAAAATACTTAATAATAACAATATCAAAGGACAGAGTGTTTTAATTTCTGAGAGAGAATTTTCAAAGATTAATGAAAGTTTTAAATATCTTAATCTTAGTGAACCTAAAATAGTTGAAAAAGCAGGTTGAGACCATCCATTTTTATTTTAAATTTATTCTTAAAATTAGTTTACGATTAAACTTATTATCATCCTTCTCATTAAGTACTTATGGGAGAATGTTTTGTTGATGTAAACGGTATTAATTTATGTTATAGAATCGATGGTGAAGGAGATCCTATTGTTGAAATCCACGGTTTTGGTTCAAAAAAAGAAAGTTTTATGGCTCAAACACCTGTCCTTTCCAAACAATTTAAAGTGATTTCATTTGACAATAGAGGCTCTGGAAAATCTGAGCGTCCAAATACTCTTTATTCTATGGATATGTTTGCTGACGATTTAAAGGGGTTATTAGATTATTTGAAAATTAAAAAAACTCATATAATAGGATTATCCATGGGAGGAATGATCGCTCTCACTTTTATTTCTAAATATCCGAAACAAGTAAATAAACTCGTTCTAATTAACACTCTAGCAAAATTACCTAATAACTTTGATGCAGATGCTTATATTCAATCTAAAATTAAGACTTTAAAATTGAAGAATAAAGATCCTGAGAAAGCTTTCTGGGATAGTATACAATTTGGATTTCATACTAAAATTCGAAGGGAGATGAAGGCTAATCCCAAAAAAAAGTTTTATGGAATATGGTCAGCTGAAGATCTCCTTGAATATTACAAGACAAATCCTTCCACCCCCCAAGATATTCGAAATATAGCAAACTCTTTTAAAAATTATGAAATATCCGAAAAATTGTCAAATATTCCTCATAAAACCCTTTTACTTACGGCTTCACATGATAAACTAGTTCCAAAATCACAAATGCTTGAAATTCATAAAAAATTACCAAATAGTATACTTAAAATAATAGAAGAAGCAGGTCATGAATCTCCGAAATCGAAAGCGCCAGAAATAAATCAATTAATAATAAATTTTCTAGCAAATTGATTTTTACTTTGATTCCTAATATTAAAATTTGTATCTAAATTCTATTTTTGCATGACTGAATTATTCGCTGAAGTTAATGGTATAAAGATTTGTTATGAAATTTTTGGAGAAGGCTATCCTTTATTGCTAGTGCATGGTTTTGTCGCTACAAAAGAATCATGGTTAGCTCAGGTACCTGATTTATCTAATCATTTCAAGGTTATTAGATTTGATAATCGAGGTGCAGGAAGTTCAGATAAAGCAGAATCCTCTTACAGATTAGGAGATTTTGTTGAGGATATTAAGGGTTTACTTGATCATCTGGGAATTTCCAAGGCGAACATAATAGGTTGGAGTTTAGGTGGAATGTTAGTTCAAAATTATGCCTTGAAATACCCTGAAACTGTAAATAAACTAGTTTTGATTAACACCAATTATGGTACTCCAGATGAATCTGGTCCTGAAGCCTATAAAAACACACAGATCCAGCAAGCAGAACTTAGAAAATTAGACCCTGCTAAGGCTTTTTGGTCAGGTGCTAGAATAGGATTTTACATAAAATTCAGAAAACAGATGGAGAAAGAGCCATCTAAAAAATGGTACGGGCTTTGGTCAGCAGAAGACCTTATTGAACAGAGCACAATCAATCCAACTACTGTTCACGAAATTGAATTACAAGGAGAAGTGTTAAAAGAGCATAATACCGCTGAAAAACTAAATGAAATTACGAAGCCAACACTATTACTTACAGCCTCTCATGATAGAATAACTCCCAGGTCAACAATGGAAGAAATACATAATAAGATGCCTAATAGTACTATCCATGTTATAGAAAATGCCGGACACGATAGTCCCCTAGAGAAAACTCCCGAAGTCAACCGCTTTATAATAGATTTTTTAAATAATTAAAAATTTTTTAGTTTTTAAACAATATAATTATTATTCTTCTTAAGCATATTTAATAATGATCTTCCAGTTTAGCTCCCTTTCACTTTGGGTTCTTTCAACCCGATATACCCTCTAATAAATGCTTTTAGAATTTGTAAAAGAGCCCACATTCCACTCTCTTTAAAAGGAATTGAAATGAAATGGGAAAGTCTATAAGTCAACATATCTTTCCTTCTAATTCCTAAATACTCTCCCAATATAGAAACCCAATTTTTTACAGGAATCCTCTTTTTCGTGAGACCTAAAGCAGAAGTAAAACCATCTCCGAACATTGTTAAGAATGCATGACAGCCTGGGCAAGAAGACAATAAAATATCTGCTTTAGTATCTACAGCTTCATCGATTATAGGTAATATATCTTTTTTTAGGATCAGTTTTAGAGGGTTATCTAATTCCCTAATTATGCAATATAGATCACAAAATGAATTTTCTTTATGATGTTTCATCTCAGATACAGAGATTCCCGGAAGGAAGGAAAGAAGTTTTCTAACGCTTGAAATCTCACCACAATGTGCAAGATGGCAAGGATCATGTATGGTAAGTATTTGAGATTTAGTTTTTAGAGAGCTGAGCATTTTACTATTTTCTTTTTTAGTTAAAATTTCTGAGAGGTAATCAGCCGCGTAAATGATCTCTAAATCATAATCTTTTATCAATTGAGGAGCGAGTTTTTTAAGGCTATAGTAACATGTTGCGCAGTAGATAATTACTTTTTTCGTATTAAATTTCTTAATTTCATTAATTAAATTCTTTAGTAAATAAATTCCATATTCAAATTTCCCAAGGCCGTATTGTATTCCACCACAGCATATATTTTTGTCATATAAACCTTCAATTAATCCAAAATTAATGTTAAGTTTAATTAGCGTCTCTACAAAAGTAAAAAATTGATTCTCTAACAATTGCATACCACAACCTGAATAAAAAACAACATCTCGTGATTTAGGTATCCGATATTCTGAAAATTTCTCTCTATTTGCTTTTGGAATCATATAATTGGTTAAATTCCTTAGAGTGTATGCAATTCTTTTCCCTCCAATAAATCTTGAAATTAAGGAAGGAATTTTAAAAGGAACCCAAGTATAATTTCTTTCTAATTTATACAGTTCATATCTTATAGCAGTTAATCGTACTGTAACATTTAAACCATTAATACACGATTTTTTACACGATTGACAATACACGCATGATTTTAAAAATTTTTTAATCTTCTTGACATTTTTTTTATCTAAATTTGCTTGGAAAAGCTTTTTTAGGTATTTATGAATTGGATATTTTGTCTTTTTATAAGCGTAGCAGTTTTTATAACAGATACCACATTCATTACATTCTTCTATAAAATACTCTTTAAATTGAGTAAATTCGGGACTACTGGATGACGAGGCTTTCATAATTATTATAAACTTGAGTAAAATTATTAAAATAATTAAAAATTAAGGAAAGAAAAATTTATGGAAATATTAGTTTTTCTATTTAAAGATATTATACTGTGCTTTTGATATTTTTGAATCTGGCTACTTTTTGCAGATTTTAAAAATCTCCTAACATTGTAATTTAATATTAATTGAAAATAATTTTATATCGATAATTCCTATGACAGATTGCATCTTTTGTGAAATTATACATAATAATATTCCATCGAGCAAAATTCTTGAAGATCACATATGTATAGCCATTCTGGATATTCAACCGGTCAATAAGGGACACATATTAATCATTCCAAAGGAGCACCATAAATTAATCATCGATTACCCAGAGGAAATTCTCTCTCATGTTTTTAACATAGCTCAAAAAATAAATAGGGCTCTCAGAAAAACAGAGATAAAATGTGAGGCAGTCAACTATTTGCTTGCCGATGGGGAAACTGCAGGTCAAGAAATTTTCCATACCCATTTGCATGTTATACCTAGGTATCAGGATGATGGATTTGGGTTAAGGTTTTCAAAAAAATATCTTTCGGAGAAACCAGATCGAAGTGAGTTAGATAACACTGCAGATCTTATCAAACATTATTTGAAATAATATATGATAATTTTTTTAATCTTTTTTATTTTTAATAGTTGATAAAAACTCATATGATTGATGCCTGAAGTATGTATTATACAACCTTGCATAATATCCTTTTTTATTGATTAAACTTTCATGATTTCCTTCTTCAACTATCTTTCCATGCTCGAGGACAATTATGCGATCAACATTTCTTATTGTTGTGAGTCTGTGGGCAATAATTATTGTTGTTCTCCCTTGCATTACTTTTTCCATTGCTTCCTGAATTTTAAGTTCCGTGAAAGGATCTACTGAAGCTGTAGCTTCATCTAAAATTAAAATTGATGGGTTTTGGAGTAAGACACGCGCAAAAACTATAAGTTGTCTTTGACCCATTGATAGAACTTTTCCTCTTTCTAAAATGTATGTTTCTAATCCATTATCAAGATTATTAACCCATTTAACCCCACCAGTTTGGTTAATCGCCCCTATTACTTGTTCCCTCGTGGCGTTAAGAGAACCATACTTAACATTATTTTCAATTGTATCAGCCCATAGAAAGGGGGTTTGAGGAATAAACCCAATTTGTTGTCGGAATTCTTTCAATGAAATATCTCGTATACTATGACCATCTATTCGGACATCTCCTGATTGGTATTCATATAGTCGTAATAATATCTTCGTTAAGCTAGATTTACCAGCTCCTGTGTGTCCTACGATGGCGATAGTCTCCCCTGGTTGGATTTTTAAGTTAAAATCTTTGAAAACGGGTTTTTCAGAAGAATATCCAAATTCAAGATTGACGAATTCAATTTCTCCTTTTATTTTTTCAATAATATAATCTCCCTGTTTTATATAAGATTGAACATCTTGAAGAGCAAATATTCTTTCTGCAGCAGACATCCCATCTTGAAATTGTGGCCAAAAATTTGCCATTTGGAGCAGAGGTTCAAATAATAGCAAAGAACTTTGGAGAAATAAATAAATATCTCCAGCATCTAAAGTACCTTGGACAATAAAATTACCACCAAAAAATATGAGTAATGCATATAAAACAGCAATTAAAATATCTATACTTGGAAAAAGTATGTTTAAGAATAGAGCTCTACTCATATTTACCTTAAAAGATTGATTATTTATTGCTTGAAAAGTAGAAAACTGAGATTTTTCTTGACGAAAGCTTTTAATTATTTGTATTCCTGCCATTGATTCTTGGACGAAGGCATTAACTTGTGCTAAGGATCGTTGGCCATATAAAGATTTTTTTCTAGCCACCTTTCGGAAAGAGATGGCAAATAAAAATACGATAGGAATCATTAACATAAAGATTCCTGTTAATAACGGATTTACTAATAACATTGGTATGAGTACTATAAAGAAAATCAAGAAAGAAGCAATCAATTCAGTGACTAAAGTAACAGAACCCCCAAACTTTTGTCCATCCGAATTTATTCTACTAACTATTTTCCCTGTTGGAAATTTATCAAAGAAAGACAAATCTTGTTCAAGAACTCTTAGGTTTGTTTGTCTTCGCAAATTATAGCAAACTCTGTAAACCATCCGATTGCCTTGACGTCTATTAACATAATTGAAAATAAATCCTAGTGAATTCAAAATGAATAAATTAATGATGAAAAATATTAGAACTGATGTACTTGAAGGACCATCTAATTGTTTAATAATTAAACTCATCAAATAAGGAATCATTCCATAAGTTATTGAAGAAAGAGTAATGAATATGATAACTATTGTCATTGAACGACGATGAGGTTTAAATAATTTTAAAATTCTTGAGAATAGTTCCCTGTCACTATAAATTCTGTCATAGTCCTCTGCTCCAAGACCGAAAAATTTAGGCATATTTATTTATTACCTCCCAATAGTTCATTTAAACTTTTATCGAATCGTTTAGTGAATATTTTCTGGTATTCGCTTGAGTTTTTTAGTAAATAATCATGCGATCCCTGGTTTACAATTTCACCATGATCTAAAACTATTATTAAATCTGCCCATCTAATTTGTGAGAGCCTATGTGTTATTATAAATGTTGTTCTCCCCCGTAGGATTTTGAAAATTGCTTCTTGAATTTTTTCTTCAGTTTCAGAATCTATAGCGGAACTTGAATCGTCTAAAATCAAGATTTTTGGATCCGAGAGAAAAGCACGGGCAATTGCAACTCGTTGACGTTCACCACCACTTAATTGAACACCTCTCTCTCCAACAGCAGTATCATATTGATTTGGTAGATTTAAAATAAACTCATGAGCCTGAGCTTCTTTGGCAACCTCTATTATTTGTTCTAATTTACACTCACGCCCAAATGAAATATTATCCGAGATAGAATCAGAAAAAATGAAAATATCTTGCTCAATATATGCGATCTGATCTCGAAGTGAATCAAGAGAATAATTCCTAACATCAATTCCATCAATTAAAATTCTACCTTTATTAACATCATATAAACGTGAAATCAGTTTAGTGATTGATGTTTTACCAGAGCCGGTAGTACCAACAATCGCTACAGTTTGCCCTTCTAAAATTTCAAAATTAATATTTTTTAGAACTTTATTTTGAGTTCCGGGGTAAGAAAACGTCACATTTTCAAATTTAATATTTCCTTCAATCTTTTTAGAAACAGCATCATCAATATCATAAATTTCTGATTCTATGTTCATTATTTCCAATAGGCGTTCTGCTCCTACTAATGCTTGTTGTAACATTAAAAAAGATCTAATTGAGGCATGCACAGGAAACCTTAGGCGCAATAATAAACCTATAAAACCAAGAACATCTCCAACTACCATCCAACTTGAATTAACATAAAAAATGCTAACGACTAGACCTATTGTAATTGTAAATGAAAGAAAAAGTATGGGAAGATATTTAGCTTGTATATCACCTTGTCTAATACCTGCATCACGATAACTGGTAGCACTATCTTTATATTTTTCTACACTCTGTTCTTCTTGAGCCATAGATTTTACTACCTCAATTCCGCTGAGAGATTCATTTAATACGGTATTCATATCTCCAAAAGCTATCCTCCTTTCAGAGGTAGGCGGTGCTAATTTCTTTAAGAATCCCCTAAGGTACAATATAAAAATGATACTAAATGTTATTGGAATTATAATAAGTTCAACAGGATAATTAAAAACTATTAAAATAACGGGAATTATAAGGTTTATTAATGCGAAAAAGATCATAGCAAATGCGGGAGATATTAGAAAATTCAAAAATCTAACATCATTTGTCGCCCTTGCCATAATATCTCCAAGTCGCTGATTGTCATGGAAGGACTGACTTTTCCCTAGTAAATTTACATAAAACTCTTTACGAGAATCTCTTTCTAACTTTTGAGCGACTGTTTCACGAGCCAACCTACTAAATAATCCTGATATTGGTGCTGTTATCCCGATAAAAAATACTATTATAGTATAATCAATGATTTGATAGGGTGCTGTATTAAAACTTTCAATAGCTTTCCCAATTATTACATAAATAATAGAATTCAAAAAAGACGTTAATATACCAAGGCTGATGAATATAATAAGCAAAAATTTATTGGATTTATATAAAATATGCTTTATTAACCAAGATCTCACTCCTTTATGTCTTGCTTCGAAAAAATCATCTTCCTCTAAATAGAATTCTGAGATATTTTTTAAAGGTATCTCTTGAGCTAATTTTGTTTTTTTTTTCAAATATTATTATCATCTGTGTTGCTTGAAAATGTCTTTAACATTAACTTAAATAAAACATTGGCTTAAGTTTTTTGGATTTGGATAAGTTTGTCAATAAGTTAGATATAGAAATTTTAAAAGGGATTCTAAATTTTTCGATCTAATTATCAAAATTTCTGATTTTTGAAATTATTATTAATCAGCTTTATGCTAAGAGAATGCAATCAACAAAATCTACCAAAAAAAAAAAATATCCAGAATTAACTAATTTGTGGATAGGACTTTTTGTAGATATTTTAGGTTTTTATATTATTATTCCATTATTACCATCTCTAATAGAGACTTATAACACTACTCCTTTTGTCATCGGGGTTCTAGTTGCTACAAACGCAGTCTTTTCACTTTTTTCAGCACCTATATGGGGAAGATTAAGCGATAAATACGGAAGAAAACCTATGCTTTTAATCGCTGAGAGTGGAACTTGCACTGCCTTTATAATATTAGCATTTTCAAACTCACTGTACCTTCTTTTCATTGCAAGGATAGTTGATGGTATTTTTGGAGGAAATTTTCCAATAACAAAAGCAATAATAACAGATAGTGTCCCTCCAAAAGACAGAGGACTTCAAATGGCTAATATTGGAGTAGTTTTTACTTTAGCTGGACTTGTCGCCCCAGCTTTAGGAGGATTTTTATCTCTATTTCTTATCTTTGGACCTACATATCTTTTTGCTCTTCCAGGTTTACTAGCTGCTGGCCTTTCTTTTAGTACTATATTTATTACCTTTTTTTTGATAAAAGAATCGTGGCCTAAATCCAAACGTGAAAAATTACAGAAAGAAACTATAACCAAAATAAAATTGCGAAAAAACAAAGATGCTTTATTTTTGTTAACCCAATTTGGTTTTTCCTCTTTTTCTTTTATGATGTATATAATCTCTCTTGTATTTTTTATTAATTTATTCTTAGGTCTTGATACTGTAGGAGTAGCTATACTGTTAACAATTTCAGGTATCTCACGAGCTATAGTCCGCTTTACATTGTTCAAGCCAACCTTAAAAAGATTAGGAGAACACAAAATGACTAGACTTGGGTTAGCTATCTTGACTTTTTCATTCTTTTTAACGGGTATCCTTGGAAATTTATACCCAGAAACTTGGATTTTCATTATTTTAATAGTTTTTGTTAGTTATGGTATATCCTGCTCTAGGGGAATTTTAATGAGTAAAACAACGCAATCTGTACACCCAAAAGAGATGGGAAAAATAAACGGTTATACTACAACTTTAGATAGTCTTGGTCAAGTAATTGGTCCTCTTTTAGGGACATATATTCTAACATATCATGATCCTATGTTATTTGGAATTGTTACCGGGATTTTTGCGTTATTAGCTTTTATTATGACGTTTAAGAAAACAGTACCTTTCATGCAAAAGGTACAATTTAATCAAACAGTAAATGACAAACAGCAGTAAGCTTTTAGTGTAATTACCCGAAAAAAACTAGAAATCTGGTTTATAATTTTATGTTGATTTTAAAATAATTTTTTATAGTTTTTTATCAATACTAGTATTAAGAAAATGGATAAAGAAATTATACCTAATCCTTCAATTTCAGCTCAACAGGAAGAAAAAACACTAGAATTACCAGCGCTTGATTTCTTTAAAATCAATTTTGTTAGTTTCCTCGTTCCTTTATACGTATGTTTAGTAATTTTTCTCCTATTTGAATATGGTTTCATTAATTTATTCTCTATACCTGTTGTAGTTCATTTTATTTTATTACCAATATTACTATTTGGTTTGTATTACATTTATCTAATTATTTTAATCGAATTCACGGCATTATGGACTCGCAGTTGGAACAAGAAATCACCTCCAAAAGAAGGAGTGTTTAAGCGTGTGCTAGATGATGTTAATAGTGAAGAAGGCAAAAGGATTAAGTATTATCACAAAAGAGGATTCATTATAAAATTTCCGATTTGGTTGACCTCTAAATCTCCTTTTCCTTGGCTAATTAATAGAACTTTGAGAAGGATCAGCCACAATAAAATAGGAAAAAATGTCATATATTCTGATGCTTATGTTGGATTGGAATTCACAGATATAGGTGACAATGCTTTTATCTATCCTACAAGTTCTCTTTCAAGTCATGCTGTGAATAGTATTTTTGGCAAAATTACAATATTAGAAATCAAGATTGGTAAGAATAACACGTTATATCCTGGAATAATTATGGGTTGTGGAGCAGTAACTACTGATGAGAATGTAATATATCCAAATACCGTCCTTCATAAGAGCTGGAGAGGGAAACCGGGCAGTTATTATTACCAAGGGAGCCCCGGACGACCAATTGAGATTACTCCAAAAAAAAATACTTAAAAATTCGATGAGTTTAGAGTATTAATTAAGTTTATTTATCCTTTTCTCTGTAAAATTAAAATATATGTAATTGTCAGGTAATTCTTTAATATTACGAGAAAAAACCACACATATGAATTAAGAAGATTTTTAAGAATATTCACTAGTGAAATTACTATTCTTTCGGAAATTTGCCATGTTTTTGGAGAAATTCCCTGTAGGAATTAATTTTATCCAGAACTGATCCAGTTAGCTCTAAATTTTCAAATACTGGAACATTACGGTTTAATAACTTGAGTTTGAATTTATACCTACTTTTATATTCTTCAAAACCCTCATTAATTTTTAACATTACACAATACAAAGGTTTAGTACATATTCTCTTAGCTTTGGTTATGTACCTGACAAATTCCTTATTTAAATCTAAGTCCTTATAGCCTGCCTCTTCTAAAATGTCTGAAAATCCACCAAATCTTTCAGGATCCTTAATAAAAATAATTGAAGATATATTTGGATCTTTATCTAAAGCTAGAATTGTGCGATAGAAGATATGTGGTTGGATACCTGATCCTCCCAAATCAATTGGATTGGTTATATTTGTATTAACGTCAGGAATGAATCTTTTCATTTTAAGAATAATTTTGTCTGAGAGAGAAGGTATTTGTAAGTTGTGTCTTTCAAAGATATCTACAGCCTCTATAGTGGATCCTCCTCCTATACCAATAACTCCTATTTTCCGAGAAGTGGGTAAGCGTGTCAAATTAAAAGCAGAAGCTAAAGCAGCTAGTTCATTTGAATTGCCTACGATACAACTCCCTGTTTGTTTGCCAACAGCTTTCCATATTGCATTATTTCCTGCAAGACCTCCTGTATGGGATAGAATTGCCTTTTTTGTGGCTTCACCATATCCTACTCTCCAAAGTATTACAGGTTTTCTGTTTAGGTTACAATCTTGAACTGCACGC